>VOFD01001769.1_pt1 | contig 13878 bp, 13 predicted proteins | sample 5384101 | NCBI WGS metagenome assembly VOFD01 (sample SAMN12384723, study PRJNA508395) | human gut metagenome | isolation source: healthy gut C | host: Homo sapiens
TCAATTGTGCTTCGTTTCAATTTACGTATTGCTTTTGAACCGCTCCTCTTTTCTGTCTCGCGCTGCGGCACTCCCCATTTCCGTCACCAGTGTTCCACTGAAAACCACTCCTGCCGCGCGTTCCGCTTGCCCGCAGGGAGCACGCCGCATCCGGAGACGGCGAGCCACCAACAGCTGCGCAGTCGCTGCGCGCCTGCCCTGGGCGGTTGTGGCGGCTGCGCTGGCGGGCGGACAAGGGCGTCCGCCCACGGGCTTGTGGCCTTCGTCACCCTCGCAGGAGGGCCGACGCAGGTCGGCCCCACAAAATGCGCAAGGCCGACGGTATCTCCGAGGGGCCGATGCGCTATCGGCCCGCTACGCCAGTTCCCCCGAGGGGCAGCAGCGGCAGCGAGAAGCAATTCCATGCGATAACCACCCCGACAAGGTTGGTACTCCCGCCATGGGACGGCAGTTAGGGAAAATCGCAGAAGGCCAAGCGTGCCCGAAGGCGGGCCAAAATCGGCGCTTGCACCGATACGTCGACCTCCGTCAGCGCGGAGGGCCACTGCACCCAGCGCGCCACACACTGCTCTTTAGACCGTGCGGCCCCGATTTCTCTTTTGGCAAGACCGAAAGGGGGCCCCGCCGCGCCCGCGCGGTGGGAAGGAAGGCGCAGGGGCAGGGCGCAGTTTTCGCCGCAGGCGGAAGCAGGTGAGCAGTTTTGCGACGACGACAATGGGGGCGCATCCCCCGTGGAAGCGGCCTGCGGGCAGATCCCCGTGGCCGCCGTTTCGGCGGCAAATCCGGGCGATTTGATCGCCGCCCCTACATCCCCAGACTCTTCCCGCCATCGAATCACCCCGGCGAGCCTCTCTCGGTCGGTTGACCTTCAGCACCCCGGAGATCTGGTTCAGCTTGTTCATGACGGACTTCAGCTGTGCGCTGTCCTTTCACCCGGATCTCCAGGCGGAAGATGGCGAACTCGTCCTCCGGGACTGGATGCTGCGGGAGCGCCGCTGGACCGCCGTAGCCGATGGCTGCGTACATATCGTCCAGGTGTGGGTAGGAGACCTTTTTTCAAAAGGGTGGGGCAGGATATGTCCTCCGTCCGGGACGTCCTTCATGGGGATGCCGCAGTGCTTGAGCTCGGCTTCAAAGGCGGAACGGCCGTTGGCGATGTTCTCCTCCTTCTTCTCCTTCTTGAACCACTGGCGGATCTTGCTGCGGGCTTCGCTGGACTTGGCGATTTTCATCCAGTCCCGGCTGGGACCCTTGGCGCTCTTGGAGGTCAGGATCTCCACCATGTCGCCGTTTTTCAGCACATGATCCAATGTTACGATGCGGCCATTGACCTTGGCGCCCACCATGTGGTTGCCAACGGCGGAGTGAATGGAGTAGGCGAAGTCGATGGGGGTGGCGCCGCTGGGCAGGTTCTGCACGTCGCCATTGGGCGTGAACACAAAGACCTCGTCGGCGAACATATCCACTTTCAAAGAGTGGATATAATCCTCGGCGTCAGCGCCCTCCTGATTTTCCAGCAGACGCCGCACCCACTCGTACTTCCCTTCCGTACCGGCGCCCTGCCGTCCTGCTTATATTTCCAGTGGGCCGCAACGCCGTATTCGGCCATCTGGTGCATGTCCCGGGTGCGTATCTGCACCTCGAAGGGGATGCCCTCGGAGCCCATGACCGTGGTGTGCACGCTCTGGTAGCCGTTGGGCTTGGGCGTGCCGATATAGTCCTTGAACCGGCCCAGGATGGGCTTGTAGAGATCGTGCACCAACCCAACACGTTGTAGCAGTCTCCCACGTTGTCCACAATCACCCGGAAGGCGAACAGGTCGAAGATCTCGTTGAGGGATTTGTTCTGGCTGAACATCTTGCGGTAAATGGAATAGGGGTGCTTCATGCGGCCGTAGACGATGTGCTCGATGCCGCTCCAGGTTCCAGGCCCGGTCGTCGATCTGGACCTGGGGCTGCATGAAGGCCTCGTACTCCTGACGCTTTGCGTCCAGCTTGGAGACGATCTCCTCATAGCCGACCGGGTCCAGGTACTTTAAAGACAGATCCTCCAGCTCCCACTTGATGCGCTGCATGCCCAGGCGGTGGGAGATGGGGGCATAGATCTCCATGGTCTCCAGGGATTTTTGCTTCTGCTTGGCCGGGGACTGATACTCCATGGTCCGCATGTTGTGGAGCCGGTCGGCGATCTTGATGAGGATGACCCGGATGTCCTTGCTCATGGCCATGAGCATCTTGCGCAGGTTCTCCATCTGCTCCTCTTCCTTGGTGGCGTACTGGACGCGGGTCAGCTTGCTGACCCCTTCCACCAGGTCGGCGATGGTGGGCGAAAAGAGCTTGCTCACCTGCTCATGGGTGGCGGCGGTGTCCTCAATGCACATCGTGGAGCAGGGCGGCCATGATGGACTCCGGAGTCCAGTTCGCAGCTCCTCCGCCACGATCTGGGCGACCGCCAGGGGATGGATGATATAGGGTTCGCCGCTCTTGCGCTTCTGGCCCTCGTGGGCCTTCTCCGCGAATTCGAAGGCGGCGCGGATCTGGGCAAAGTCGGCGGACGGGATTGTATCCGCGCACGGTTTTTCCAGGTTTTCATATTGTTCCTGAATGGTCATCAACAGGATCACCTCGGTTCCGATTGACGGCCCCGCTCCTGGCAGCCGGCAGCCGGGCAAAAGGGGGCAGGCAAACAGATCCACCTTCCCCTGGCGGGTCTGCCGCATTTGACCAGCAGGGGTGGCCGTTCTCCGGGTCAGGGACAGCAGACCCCGCTCGCTGAAATACCGCCAGAGCCAGGGCGGCCCGCAAACTCTCACAGCCGCCGCCGCCGTCCGCCGCCAGCTGACGCAGGAAGGGAAGCTCCGCCTGGGGGCCGCAGCAGGCCCTGGCGCAGCCGCCGCTCCAGATAGCAGCCACAGGAAGGCACAAACTGGTCCCCCGGAGGCACCCAGCCGGGTGGCCTCCTGAGGCGTGAGGGGTCACCCCACCAGCCGGTCCAGCAGGGCCAGGGCCTCCGCCTCGTGGCGGCTGGGCGTCAGAGAGGGACGCAGGTCGATCAGCTGCAATTGCAGCGTGGTGGTGCCGCGGAAGGTGTTGGCCTGGAGGTAGAAGGCGGCGTCCACCCGCATGCCGGCGACGACGCCGCTCTCAGACTCCGTCATGGAGAAGAAGATGGCGTCGAACCGGGCGGAGCCCTTGGACAGCCGCAGCTTCAGGTGCTTCCCCTGTCCCACGGACTGGAGGGAATCCACCGTGGCGCCCAGCAGGGCGAACACCGGGCGGGGATTGCCGGCGCCGTAAGGCTCCAGCTGGTCCAGCTGCTCCACCTCCGCCAGCGTCACGGCGCCGGGGGAGGCGATGGCGGCGTCCACGTCCAGAGACGCCACCGGCCGCTCGCCGCCGGAGGCGGAGCGGACGTATCGGTTCATGCGGGTGCGGAAGGCGTCGATGTTGCTCTCCTGGATGGTGAAGCCGGCCGCCAGCTCGTGGCCGCCGAAGCCCTCCAGCAGGTCGGAGCAGGCCTCCAGAGCGGCAAAGAGGTTGAAGCCGCCGTAGGAGCGGCAGGAACCCTTGCCGGTACCGTCCCGCAGGTGGATCATGAAGCTGGGGCAGGCGTATTTCTCACTGAGGCGGGAGGCCACGATGCCCACAACACCCTGATGCCAGCGTTCGCTGGAGAGCACCAGGGCGCTGCGCTCGTCGGCGGACAGGCGCTCGATCTTCTCCGTAGCGTCGGCGCAGATGGCCTGTTCCACCATCTGCCGCTCCCGGTTCAGGTGGCACAGCTCCCGGGCCAGTTCCTCCGCCCGGGCAGGATCATCCGTCTCCAGCAGGTCCGCGGCCAGATCCGCGGCCCCCATGCGCCGGCGGCGTTGATGCGGGGGGAGAGCACAAAGCCGATCTGAATGGAGGAGACCGGCTTGCCGGCCAGGCCCGCCTCCCGCAGCAGAGCGTGGATGCCCACGAAGTCCGTATGGGGCAGGGCCTAAGTCCGCAGTAGACGATGGTGCGGTTCTCCCCCTCCATGCGCATCACATCGGCGATGGTGCCGATGGCGGCCAGGGTGCAGTACCGGGCGAAGAGCGCGTCCTCCCGGTTCTGGCCGCCCAGAGCCAGCACCAGCTTGAGGGCCACCCCCACGCCTGCCAGATGCTTGAACGGATAGGGGCAGTCCGGCCGGTGGGGGTCCACCACCGCCACGGCGGCGGGAGCTGCTCCTTGCACTCATGATGGTCCGTTACCACCACGTCCATGCCCAGAGAGGCGGCGTAGGCCACCTCCTCATTGCCGGTGATGCCGCAGTCCACGGTGACCATCAGAGTGGCACCCTGATCCCGCAGGCCCTGGATGGCCTCGCAGCTCAGGCCGTAGCCGTCCTCCACCCGCCGCGGAATATAGCGCAGGCACCGGGCGCCCAGCGGCGCAGGTAATCCATCAGCAGCACCGTGGAGGTGATGCCGTCCACATCGTAATCGCCGAACACGGCGATGGTCTCTCCCGCGTTCAGAGCCCGCTGGATCCGGGCCACGGCCTTGTCCATGTCCCGCATCAGCATGGGGGAGAGCGTCAGGCTCCGGTCCCGCTCCAGAGTCTCGGCGGCGGCCTCCGCTGTGGTCACACCTCGTGCCGCCAGCACTGTGGACAGCAGATAGGAATAGCCGGCGCCGACAATACGAAAGGTAAAGAAAAATTCTGCGCGCCGGCGCGGGCCATGGTCCCGGCGGCACCATTCGACAGGGTATATTTGACGGCTAAGGGGAATTCTGGTACAATATCCGCTGTATGACGGCCTTCGGGGCGCTGTATAGAGCCCTTTTTTGCCCCGGAGAGACCGGAAACGCCAACAAAGGAGCGAAAGAAACTGATATGAAACGACGTTTGCAACGCCTGTGTTCCTGCGCCCTGCTGTGCGTCCTGCTGCTGACGGCGCTGCCCCTTCCTGCGGCAGCCGCTTCCACCGGGTTCTCTGATGTGCCCGCCACCCATTGGGCGGCGGAGGAGATCCGCCGGGCCGGAGAGCTGGGATTGTTCCAGGGGGGGACAGCCAGGGCCGCTTCGGACTGGGGAACTCCATGACCCGTGGCGCCTTCGCCGTGGTGCTGTGCCGCCTGTTCGGCTGGGAGCTGGTGACCCCCCAAGGAAGGGTCCTACACCGACAATCAGAATACCTCCGCCTGGTATTACAGCGCCGTGGAGACCGCCTTCGTCCACGGTGCCGTCACCGATCAGACCGACGCGTTTCGTCCCAATGACGCCATCACCCGGGAGGAGATCGCCGTCATGCTGATGCGGGCCATGGGCTACGGCACCATCGCGGGTCTGGCACAGGAGCTGGAGCAGCCCTTCACCGATGTACGCACCAATGTGGGTTATATTGCCATGGCCTATGACCTGGGCGTGGTCAGCGGGACCTCCGACACCACGTTCTCCCCTGACAAGACCGCCACCCGGGAGCAGGCGGCGGTCATGCTGATGCGGGTGTACGACAGCTATATGCAGGCCGATCCGGCGCGGGTGGCCATCGCCTCCTCGGCGGAGGGCCTGGGCGATCTGACCGGCTACGCCGCTGTGGCCGTGGCAGCCCAGCGGATCATTTACGCCGGCGGCATCCGGCTGGTGCCCACGCCGCTGACAGATGAAGAGACCGCCGCGATCCGCACGGCTGCGGAGACGGCCGGAGCGGCGGTGCTGCTGCATGTCTCCGGCACCAGCACCACCGTGAAGGGCAATGCCGGTGAAACAGCTGCCTTGCTGGCCGAGGCGGTGGAGACAGGCGGCTACGACGGACTGTATCTGGATGTGGCGGGCCTGGAAAAGGACCACAAGCGCGGCTTCACCGCTCTGGTGGAGTTTCTGGCGGAAAAGCTGGGAGACAAGCCGCTGTATGTGGTGGTGGAGGCGCCCACCTGGAACGGCGAGACCTATGACGGCTATGATTACGCGGCTCTGGGTCAGGCAGCGGACAAGCTGGTGATCCGGCTGGCCCCGTATGCCCAGGAGATCAACGGTTTTCCTGTGGCGCCCCAGGAACCCCTGGAGGAGGTCTATTACGCGCTGGCGGAGCTGACGGAGCAGGTGGATGGAGAAAAGCTGAGTCTGCTGCTGACCACCACCGGCTCTGTCTGGGTGGATGGGAAAGAGACGGAGGAGCTCACCGCCGCCCAGATCCAGGAGCTGCGCCGCTCGCTCTTTACAGAGGAGTATTATTCCGGCCGCTATGCCTGCGCGTATCTGACGGACGCGTCGGAAAAAGACCTGCGGGTGGTGTGGTATCTGAACGGAGAGGCCGTGGCCCAGAGGGCCAGAATGGCCGCCTTCTTCGGATCGCAGACGCTGTGCTTCAGCGATTTGAGTTCCGTGGCAGCCTATGAGGGCTATGACCTGCTGGATCAGCTGCCCTGAGTTCCCCTTCCACAAGAGAAAAAAAGCAGCTCCCGCAAAGGCGGGAGCTGCTTTTTGTCGCTGAAACGGGGATCACAGGAACTTCTGCATCCCATCCGTGGCAGCGGAGAGATCGGCGCTGATGGTAACGGTAAACTTGATGCCGTTGCGCTCGCCAAAGACGTCCAGCCAGTTGAGGAAGTCCTCGGTCTCCTTGCCCACGTCCTGACCCACCGTTTTGCACAGATTGTCAATAAACACGTGGGAGATGTCATAGTTGCCGGCGTACAGACCGCTGATAAAACCGCGGAACAGATCATAGCTGTTGAGCTTGTATTCCTGCGCGTCGATCAGGCGGATGTGATAATGAATATCGTAAGTCATGTTGCGGTTGGCCTCGATGCAAACCACGTTGCCGGGCTCGTCCTTCGCCGCGTTGTTAATCAGTTCAATGAGCTGCTTGGTCTTGCCGGAACCCTTCACGCCCATAATCAATCTGACCATATCAAATCACTCCTGTCAATTAGAATTGCCGGGGGAAAACGGTTGGCTGTTATGTTCAGCATAGCATAAGATCCCGTAAAATACAATGGAAAAACTGAAAGAAAAACTTTGTTCAGAATATCCATTGACTTTTCCAGGGAAATTTCCGGAAAAAATTCCGCTCTGCGGAAGAAATGCGGCGCCAAAGACCCGGGCCCGCCATCAGCCGTCCAGCCGTGCTTCCAGCTGGGACCGAAGGTCCTCCCAGCCGGGCTTGCCCAGCAGGGCCAGCATGTTTCGCCTGTAGACCTCCACACCAGGCTGACCAAACGGATCCACGTCCAGCAGGTAGGCGGACAGGCCGCAGGCGTACTCAAAAAAGTAGATCAGACTGCCCAGATCCCCGGCGGAGCGACCGCCGGCGTCCACGAGGATGTTGGGCACGCCGCCCTCGGTGTGGGCCAGCAGGGTCCCTTCCATGGCCCGGTCCCGAAGATCGTCCATGGATCTGCCGGACAGAAAGTCCAGGCCGTCGCCGCCCCCTGTTCCCGCCGGAACTATGTACTGCTTCAGGGAGGGCCCCAGCCGTACCACGGTCTCAAACATCAGCCGTCTGCCCTCCTGGAGATACTGGCCTATGGAGTGCAGGTCGGCGGTGAATTCCGCGCTGACCGGGAACAGGCCCTTGCCGTCCTTGCCCTCGCTTTCGGCAAAGAGCGCCTGCCACCACTGGGCCATAAGGCGGAAGGCTGGGTCGTAGCAGCTCAGCAGCTCAATGGTGCGGCCGGAGCGGTACAGCTCGTACCGGATGGCGGCGTATCGCCAGGCGGGGCATTGAAAAGAAGGATCGGTGCAGGCCTCCATCATGGCGGCGGCACCGTCCAGCAGAGCGCGCACATCCACGCCCGCCACGGCAATGGGCAGCAGGCCGGCGGCAGTCAGAACGCTGTAGCGGCTGCCTGCGTCGTCGGGTACCATGGAACGTCTCCCAGCCCTGGGTGTCGGCCAGGGCCTTCAGAACGCTCCGCCGGCCGGTGGTGACGTAGATGCGCCGTCGGGCGCCATCCGGGCCGTAGCGCTGCTCCAGCAGCTGGCGAAAGAAGCGGAAGGCTACGGTGGGCTCTGCGGCAGTGCCGGATCTGGAGATCAGATTGACAGAGAAATCCACGCCATCCAGCATTTCCAGCACCTCGCCCATGGCGTCGCCGCTGAGGCTGCCGTCCACGAAGTAGAGGTTGGGAGTGCTTTTTCTTTTCAGGTTATAGCCGGGCGAGCACAGAAAGCCGACTACGCCCCGGGCTCCTAGGCAGGCCCCGCCGGCACCGGCGACCACCAGAGCCTGGGAATTGCCCTGGATGCGGGCCGCGGCCGCCAGCACACGGGCCAATTCCGCCTGGTCATAGTCCCGGGGCAAACGGACCCAGCCGGTGCGTTCCCCGCCGGTGCCGGAGTCCGTCTGCAGCTTTTCATGTGCCCGCTTCAGCCGGGGCCCCAGCGCCGCCTCATAGGGCAGGGGCAGAAAGGTGTGCGATTGAAACAGCTTCACGTCCAGCATGGCGGCGGTCCTCTCCTTTGTGATGGCGGCCGAAGCATCTGAACCGGCCGGCGGTATGGTCCCTAAAGTATAGCATCCCGCCGGAGCCGGTACAAGGGAAAGCCGTCGAGAGCTGTCGTCCGCCGTCTCAGGCGGACAGCAGCGCCATCCGCAGCATCCGAAGCAGCATCTGACCAAAGGTGATCCGGGGGACTTCCTCTCCGGCCAGAATGGGGATCTGGGCGATGGTCTCCTCCCCGCAGGTGACGGTCAGGGTCCCCAGCTGGTCTCCCCGGCCACCGGCGCCTCCACTGATTCCACCAGTTCGGCGGTCTGGGTCAGATTTCCGGCCTGTGATTTTTCCACCAGCAGCTCGCTTCCCTCCCCCAGCACCGGCTGGACGGTAGCCTGGGTCCCAAGGGACACCGGCACCGGCGCCAACGGAGTTTCCGGCACCACGGAGGCCAGGGCATACGTGGCGAAGCCGTAATTCAGCAGAGCCTGGGCGTCCTCGAACCGCTGGGCGGAGGTGGAGCCCTTCATGATGACGGCGATGAGCTCCATGCCGTCCCGCTCGGCGGTGGCGGACAGGCAGTAGAGGGCGGAGTCGGTGGAGCCGGTTTTCAGGCCGGTGGCGCCCTCGTAGAAGCGGATCAGCTTGTTGGTGTTCACCAGCTGAGGACGCGCCGTCCCGCAGGGTATCCATCCAGATGGTGGTGTACTCCCGGATGTCCGGGTGGTTCAGGATCAGCTCCCGGCTCATGAGGGCGATGTCATAGGCGGAGGTGACGTGACCCTCGGCAGGCAGTCCGGTCGCGTTTTTGAACGTGGTGTCTGCCATGCCCAGCTCTGGGCCCGCTGATTCATCAGCTCCACGAAGGCCTCCTCGCTGCCGGCTACATGCTCGGCCAGGGCCACGGCGCAGTCGTTGGCAGAGACTACGCATACCGCCTTGAGCATGTCGCTGACGGTCATCTGTTCATTTTCCTCCAGCCAGATCTGGCTGCCGCCCATGGAGCATGCGTGGGCAGAGGCAGTGATCATATCGTCGTAATGGAGCGTGCCGGCGTCGATGGCCTCCATGACCAGCAGCAGCGTCATCACCTTGGTGACACTGGCGGGCTCCAGCTTGGCGTGCTCGTCCTTGGCGAAGAGCACGGTGCCGGTCGCCTTTTCCATCAACAGGGCCGAGGGCGCCTCCACCTCCAGGGCTCCGGCGCTGGTGGCCAGGACCAACAGGGCACACAGCAGCGTGACAAATCGTTTCATGGTGATCCCCCTTTGCAGCGTTGCTATACTTTATGAGCCCGGCGGGACATTCATGACGGGCCGCCAATTTTCGGGTTGCATTTTGCCGGGGGTGTGGTATCATACACTCCAGACCCGCGGCTGTAGTTCATCGGTAGAACGGCAGCTTCCCAAGCTGCATAGGTGGGTTCGACTCCCATCAGCCGCTCCAAAAAAGAGGGACATCCGTATGGATGTCCTTTTGTTTTGGTTCCGCCGCCCAAAGAGCGGCTCCACCCTCCGGTGATTGAAATGCTCGGGCGAAGTGAATTCGCCCTGTGCCAAGGCTTTGGCCTGCGGCCCAAAACGCATGTGCGGCGCAAAAAGCGCCGCCGGCCAGAAGGCCGGTTTGACAGTTCTCCTGCTGATGTCTCAATCATTGAAAATATCGTTTTTAACCGTCCTTTGCAAAAAAGGCCACACCGTCAGGTGTAAGGTCGTTAAGTCAAGCCAAGGCCCCTGCTGCCGAAGAACGGATTTTTCTGATCTGTTCCTCAGCAGCAGGGTCGCATTTATTTTAGGGTAACAAGGCAGCTGACGGTCTGTGAATGTGCGAAGGCAGGCAAGGACGGAATTGCAGTTCCCGTCCTTGCGTTTTGGGATTTTCAAGAGTATGATAATAAAAAGTGTGTAAGATTTCGTGTCTGAATCTGACAAATTGTGGGCTGAAGGGGTGTCGATATGACGGAAATTGAAAATGGGAAGAAATCAAAAATAATGCCCGGATGCGAATGCAGCCGCGCTGCATGGTCTGCCCGCCTGCGACGGAAAAGCGTGCGCCGGTAAAGCCCCGGCCCGGGAGGCAAGGGGAATGGGCTTACTTTTTCAGAGAAATTGCAGTTACTTAAAGGAACATGTGAAGATCCATATGGACGTACTTCACAGTCAATTTTCGCCGGATACGAGTACGGTGCTTCTCAATCAGAAGATTTTCTCTGCCGGTTCTCGCTGCACCGATTGGGATGGTGGCGTTCAGCTTTTCAGACGCATTAAATGAATATTCTTATGCCCAGGCCGTTGTCACAGGCATGATAGAAGCTGGCTCACTGGCCTTTACAGGCGGAGGGGCGCAGGATGAAAGCTTCTACGAGCCTTTGAAGGTCATTGGTGAACACAACGGGCGGGCGATTCCAACATTAAAGCCCTGGACCGATGAGATCTCTTTACGAGCGGATTTCCCTTGTGGAAGAGGTACACCCGATTGCTTTTGCCATGGACATTGATACCGCGGGGCTGGTACATGCCGCAGCGTCCAAGAGCGCTATCAGCAAGAAAGGACCGGATGACATTCGAGCTATCTGTGAACGAACCAAGATGCCTTTGATCGTCAAAGGCATCATGACAGCGGAGCAGCGGTCAGAGCGGTCGAAGCAGGCGCCTATGGAATCGTTGTATCCAATCATGGCGGGCGAGTCATGGATGACGGCCTTTCCACTGCGGAGGTCCTGCCGGAAATCCGAAAAGCTGTTGGTGGGAAAACAAAAATTTTTGTTGACGGAGGCGTCCGGAGCGGCGGAGATGTATTTAAGATGTTGGCTTTAGGTGCAGACTATGTTCTCATCGGCAGACCATACGCGATTGCCGCTTACGGCGGCAAATCGGACGGCGTGGCTTTTTATACCAAAAAGATTCAAGCTGAGCTGGCGGATATCATGGGGATGACGGGATGCGCCACAATTCAGGATATCAGCCTCAGCAAAGTATCAATTGTATGAATCTTCTCCTCGTATGAAGCCTGGGTGCTTTTTTCGGATGCTTTCAAAGGACTCGCTTCGGGATATTGCCGCCAGGAACCTGAACTGCCGGGCGCTCCCTTCGCCCCCGGCCGGAGGGTGCTCGGAAAAAGAGCCTACGGGGCCCGAACCCATCATCCGGGGAATAACCGCTGACAACAAAACAGGGCGCGGGGCGCGCCCCTGTTTTACAGTTTATTTCCCGTACTGCTGCATCCGCCACACGATGGGCAGACAGCTGACCGCGGGTCAGGGTGTTGTTGGGACGATAGGTGCTGGTGCCATTGCTGAAGTAGCCCTCCACGATACCGGCGGCGTTCAGCGCCCGCACGGAGGCATCCGTGGTGTCGGTAAAGGGCTGGACGCTGGAGAGGTTGGAGGTATCCAGCTTCATGGCGCCGGCGGCGATCTGAGCCACCTGCAGACGGGTAATGGGCTTTGGACAGGTCCACATCGCTGCGGGTGATGATGCCGTCCGCCTGGGCCTTGGCAAGGTACCCGCTGAACACGTTGGAATTCACCGGCTTCTGCTCGGTATAGCCGGCGGCCAGCATGATGAGCTTCAGGGCCGCGCCGTAGGTCACCTGGTTGTCGGGCTTGAAGGTGCCGTCGCTGTATCCGTCGATCACGTCGGCGTCGCTGAGCTCCACCACGTACTTGTAGCACCAGGTGGACGAGGAGACATCCCGGAAGCTCTTAGCGCTGCTGAGGACGCCCAGAGAGAACAGGCCGGTGGCAAAGGCTGTGCCGCTGCTGTTATAGGCCACATAGGGGATCTGCACGGAGCCGGTGAAGGTGCTGGTGGGCACGAAACGCAGCTGGCTGATCTGCTGCGTACCGGAGCCGTAAGTATACAGGGTGTTGGTGGTGGCTCTGGTAGAGCCGGAGCCCACGTACACCGTGCCCTGGGAAGCGGTGGGCAGGCTCAGCAGCTGGATGCCGGACAGGGACACGCCTGTGGCGGCGGACACGGCGCTGTAGATGGAGCCGGCCGGGAAGGTGACGGCGGTGTTCCGCTGGGTAACGCCGTAGACCTCAGACACGGTAGTGGAGTTCACGCTGATCAGGATGTTGCCGCTGACGGGCGGAGCCGCTGCCGTACGCGGTGAAGGGAATGGTGACGCAGTAATTGTTGCCGCTGGGCACATAGGTCAGCTCGGTCAGCGCGAACTGGGCGGTGGAAACAGGGCTGAAGTAGAGCACCTGGCTGTTATAGTTGGCGGAAGTCAGCTGCATGCTGTAAGAAGTGCCGTATTTGCTGGCGCCATAATAGTTGTAGTACAGAGCGCCGGTGGAGGGCACACCGCCCAGAGTCACATACTGCAGCGTGTAGCCGGGATAGCTCTTGTTGAAATACCGGGCGATGTCATTGGCATTGATCTGGACCTTGGAGCCGTAGGTGGCGGCGTAACGGATATCGCCGGACACCGTGGATGCGGAAGCGTTCTTGCCGGCGGTGATGGTCAGCGTACCGTCCACATAGCGGCTGGAGCTGTAATAGGCCCGGAAGGTCAGCGTCACATCATCCTTGAAGTCCCGGTCGGCCACGAAGGTCAGATTGTCCAGATCGTAGACGTCAGAGTCATCGTCGTCATAATCATAATCATAGTAGAACACATAGCTGCTCAGACTGGTACGGGTCAGGAGCGTCTGGTCGCGGCCGCCATAGTCGTAGTAGAGCCCGCCGTCGGCAAAGGCGGAGGTGTCGGGGCGGTCAAAGACCACATAGCGCAGGGAACCGGTGGAGGAGTTGTCATCGAAGAAATCGTAGAAATCGTCCTCGTCCAGGTCCACCTTGCTGCCGGGCGCCACCTCATAGCTGAAGTCCGGCTTGGAGGAACTCTTTCCAGTGGTGATGAGCAGCGTGCCGTCCACATAGCGGCTGGAGCTGTAATAGGCCCGGAAGGTAAGGGATCACATCATCCTCAAAGTCCCGGTCGGCCACGAAGGTCAGATCATCCAGATCATATTCCTCCCGGTCCGGATCATCATAGCCGCCGCCGTAATAGAAGGTCCCGCTGGCAAGAGTGCTGCGGCTGAAAGCGATCTCGTTCTTGCTGCCATAATCGTAATAGAGCGTACCCTCAGAAAAGGCGGAGGAATCAGGCCGGTCAAAGACCACATAGCGCAGGGAACCGGTGGAGGAGTTGTCATCGAAGAAGTCGTAGAAGTCCTCCTCATCCAGGTTCACCCGGCTGCCGGCCTCTACCTGATAGGTGATGTCGGCCTTGGTGGAACTGGAGGATTTGGTGGATGTAATGGTCAGCGTGCCATCCACATAGCGGCTGGAGGTGTAGTAGGCGCGGAAAGACAGGGAGATCTCGTCCTCGAAATCCCGGTCCGCCACGAAGGTCAGATCATCCAGGTCATACTCTTCCCGATCCTCATCATAGCTGCCGCCATAGTAGAAGGTGCCGCTGGCGAGGGTGCTGCGGGTAAAAGGCGATCTCATTCTTGCCGCCGT
>VOFD01000909.1_pt1 | contig 13854 bp, 18 predicted proteins | sample 5384101 | NCBI WGS metagenome assembly VOFD01 (sample SAMN12384723, study PRJNA508395) | human gut metagenome | isolation source: healthy gut C | host: Homo sapiens
CTGCATTCTGCGGTCGGGATAGAGTTTTTCTTTTCCAGATAATAACAGTACGAGCAGCGCAGGTTGCACGCCGCCCCCTACCGGCTTGGCCATGACGTAGGTGGGCATGGACAAGGGTTGAAAAGCAATGGTCTTTCCTCGGTTCATAGTTCGGAGAGGCAATCGGGTGGCAGGGATGGGTCAGCGGAGGTCTCCGGCCAGCAGGGTTTCCACTCTTCCTCGCGGAAGCCCACGCACAAAACAGCCGTTGCGCAGCAGGACGGGACGTTCTAAACATGCCGTCGGAGGCCAGTATCTTGACGAGTTCGCCCGGGAGAGCGTTTTCAGCTTCTCTTGATGTCATGCTCGCGGTACAGGCCGCCGCTGGTGAAGAAATTGCCACGGGCAGCCCGCTCGCGGTTATCCATTCGTCAGTTCGGCTTCGGAGGGGTTCTGCTCCCTGATGGGCGTGCAGTGTAGTCAGGCCGTGTGCTCGCAGCCATTGCCCGGCCTTGCGGCGAGTGCCGCACTTGTCGTAGCACAAAGGGTCAGTTCTTCCATAATCTCATGCTTTTTATTTGAACAGCCTTACAATGATGTCGTTCCCGTTGGCATACACCAGCAGGGCGAGCAGGATGAGCAGCCCGGCAGTCTGCGCGTATTCCATGAACTTGTCGCTGGGCTTGCGGCGGGCAATCATTTCATGAGCAGGAACGCCATGTGGCGCCGTCAGGGCCGGGATGGGCAGGATGTTCATGAAAGGCGAAAATGATGGAAGGAAGGCCGTCGCCGAACCAGAAAGTCGTCAGTCCACGCTGTGGGGAACAGGCGCCCGATGGAGGCAAAACCGCCGGGCTCTGCGCCCCTCTTTGGTGAACACCAGGCCCGGGCACTGCTTCGCGTAGCTGGCGAGCGTCTCCCAGCCAGGCTGCACGCCCGCCGGGATGGATTGCCAGAAGTGTAGCGCACGTGTTCCACCGGCAGGAAGGCCGTGAAGGGCATCACGCTTACGCCCAGTTGCCGTCGTCGCCCAAGGACACTTGTGCGCTCATGGGTTGCCCGTGGCGGGTGAAGCGAGGATGATGGTCGGGATTGCGCGAGCGGGCCAGTTCGGCCGATATGTAAAAGATGAACAGGCTCTGTCCGTTGATGCCCGTGATGCTGTCGCCCGGCGTATCCCGGCGTGGTCGGCAGGGTGCCTTGCAACACGCTGTGCACCACGAACGGTTGGCGCACGGCAAAGGGTGTTGTCTTCTGCCGCCAGCACGCGCGCAGGAAATCCTCGGGGCAGCACCACTTGGGTCGTGTCACCCCCGCCCGTACCACGGTGACGTGTCGCCTACCGTCAATCAACATCCGTTCTACCGCATCGGCCCGGTCGCAGGGGGCTTCGCCGATGGCCATTGATGCGGTCGCCGCTGGTGGAAGCCGTTGTCCCATCAGGCGTGGCCAACTCCAGCCCGTAGCGGGCGTTTTCCATCGGGAAGTATTCCTTGCCGTTGGAGTAGAGCAGGCCGATATAGATGATGATGGCTCCGATGAAGTTGAACAGCACCCTGCCGCAGATGATGGGCAACCGTTGCCACGCCGGGCGCGAGCGGTATTCCCATGGCTGGGGCTTGCGCCAGCTGGTGGAAGTCCATGGACTCGTCCACCATGCCCGCAATCTTGCAATATCCGCCCAGCGGCACCCACCCGATGCCCCATTCGGTCGCGTCGGGATATTTTGCGCCAGTCATCGTCCGGCAGTTCGTCCAGCGGGATGGGCTCATACACCGTGTGGCCTTTGCGCATCGGTCACGATGTCGCCATCGGCATCCACCCTTCGGTCGTTCGTTGGCTGGCACGTTGGGGGAGAAGAAGCGCACCTGCCACTTGCCGTTGACCTTCTTGGCTCGCACGAGGGATATTTTGGGGTTGAAAAACAGGTAGAACTTGTCCACCCGCACCTTGAAGAGCCGTGCGAGGAAGTGCCCCAGTTCGTGCTGGAACACCAGGATGGACAGACTGAGGATGAGCTGTAAAGCCCGGATGAGGAATGTCTCCATTGACTATTATATTAATATATGTATAAACGCGCCGGTGGACGGCGATGGCTTTTTTCCGGCAAAAGTAATGAAAAAAGCCATGCGGGCGCGTGCTGCGGCGGATGCGTTAGCATATTTTATCATGAGCATGCGCATGGTTTTCCGTTTCTGCGGATATGTTTTCCTTTTCCGAGCAGATACTCTACTGTCCAAAGTAAGCAACAACCCGGCTTATAAGTCCATCAATGTGTTATTTTTTGTTTGACGGGTTCCGGCTGCGCCGCTGTGAGTCGACAACCCCGTAGGCAGCAAAAACTTGTCCGCAGAAAACGGAAAACTTCCCCGTAGGAAAGGGGAAAAAGGAGGCGTACAGAATGCGGGTGCTTCGCCTGTAGTTGTATTCGCATTTGCCTTGAATCGGTGAGACTTTCCGTTTTTTTCTTCCTCCCGGGACGCAAAAATAGCGGCGGTTATTTGGTGGAATGGAAAATTAACCCTACTTTTTGCACCGTCATTCATCAAATGCCTTTTAGCTCAGTTGGTAGAGCGGCTCATTCGTAATGAGCAGGTCGTGGGTTCGAGTCCCATGAAAGGCTCTTCGGAAGCGTTGAAAGCCATTGCTCTCAACGCTTTTTGTTTCCTCTCATTTATTCATTCTCCATGACCGATTTGTACAAGACGATAGAATCCCCGCCGAAGGACTTTACAAGGCGAAAGGCAGCAAGTTCCTGTCGTTTGCCTTGCCGGTGCGGAGTGCCGACGAGGTGAAGGAGCGCGTGAAAGCCTACCGCAAGGAGTATTATGACGCCCGTCACGTATGCTATGCCTATGTGTTGGGTGCGGAGCGTGCGGAATGGCGTGCCAACGACGACGGCGAACCTTCGGGCACGGCGGGCAGACCCATCCTGGGGCAACCATTCGCGCGAGTTGACCGACGTGCTGGTCGTGGTGGTGCGCTACTTCGGTGGCATCCTGTTGGGCACAAGCAGGTTGATTGCCGCCTACAAGGAAGCGGCGGCGGATGCACTGGAGCAAGCTACGGTGGTGGAGCGCACGGTGGAACGGCAGGTGGCCATACGCTTCGAATACCCCTGATGAACGAAGCGATGCGGGTGGTGAAGGAGACGGGTGCGCAGGTGTTGGCGCAAAAGTTTTATGATCAGGGATTGCCGCATGACCCCTCAGCATCCGTTTGCAGGGATGCGCCCGCACTGGTGGCCAAACTGGACAAAGCTGCATGCGACGGTGGAGTAGGGGATGCCTCCGTGTGCTCCCCCGCCAAAACTTGTTGCACATTTTTTGTTGGTTGTGTATTATCTTTATCTTTGCACCGGGAAAAAGGAACATTGTTTATTCTCTTATCTATAGCATTATCATGGTCAAAGAAAATTTCATCGAGTTGTTTGCCGACAGTTTCCGCAAGAATTGGGATTTGCCCGGTTATAGCGATTACGGAGAGAACAACACCCTCACGTATGCCGACATCGCCCGACAGGTGGCCCGGCTGCACCTCTTGTTCGAACAGTGCCACATCCGGCGCGATGACAAAATCGCGCTCATCGGCCGCAATTCGTCCAACTGGGCCATTACTTACGTGGCCACCGTGACCTACGGTGCTGTCATCGCCCTATCCTGCACGACTTCAACCCGAACGACGCACCACATAGCCAACCATTCGGAATCGAAGCTGCCTTTTACCGGCGACAGCATTTGGGAAAGCCTGGAAGAGGAAAAGCTCACGCAGGTCAAGGCCGTGTTCTCCTTTGCGCGATTTCCGCTGCCTCACGCTGCTCAACCAGCACGAGGCCGCCGGGGGAGGATGGGCAGGAGACCGATCCCATCGACCGTTTGGAACAAGACAAATTGCAACCTGACCACATCGCCCGCCTGTTTGCCGAACGCTATCCGGGCGGCTTTCACGCGCGATGACATCCGCTATGCCGACAAGCCGAACAGCGAATTGGCATCCATCAACTACACCCGGGCACCACGGGCTTCAGCAAGGGTGTGATGACCACGTGCAACAACCTGGCGGGCAACGTCACCTTCGGCTTCCGCACCAAGCTGGTGGCACCGGGCTACCGCATCGTGTGCTTCCTGCCGATGGCGCATGCCTACGGGTGCGCCTTCGACTTCCTGGCATCCACCTGCGCCGGCTGCCACATCCACTTCATCGGCAAGACCCCTTCGCCCAAGGTGCTGCTCAAGGCGTTTGCCGAGGTGCGCCCCAGCGTCATCTTCACGGTGCCGCTCATCATCCGAAAAAATTTACAAAAAACAGATATTGCCGCTCATCGCCGTTTTTTTACCATGCGCTGGGTGCTGAACATCCTGCTGAACCAGACTATCCTGGGGCAGATCCGCAAGAAACTGGTTGACGCGCTCGGGGGCGAGTTCCGTGAAATCATCATCGGCGGCGCACCGCTCAACGCCGAGGTGGAAGAGTTCTTCCACAAGATGAAATTCCCCTTCACCGTGGGCTACGGCATGACGGAGTGCGCCCCGCTCATCAGCTACGCCAACAAGGACGAGTTCATCCCGAAGTCGTGCGGACGCATCCTCGACATCATGGAGGTGAAGACGGGCCGACCCCGACCCGGCGACCGGCGAAGGCGAGATATGCGTGCGCGGCGAGAACGTGATGGCGGGCTACTACAAGAACCCCCGAAGCCACGGCTCAGACATTTGATGCGGACGGTTGGTTGCGCACCGGCGACCTTGGCACGGTGGACCAGGCGGGCAACATCTTCATCCGCGGGCGGGCCAAGACCATGATATTGGGTGCCAACGGGCAGAACATCTATCCGGAAGAGATTGAATCGCGGCTGAACAACATGCCCTACGTGATGGAAAGCCTCGTGCTGGAAAGCCAGGGCAAGCTGGTGGCGTTGGTTTATCCCCGATTACGAGGCGGTGGACTCCCAGCACCTCAACAAGGAGCAACTGGAAGAAAAAGATGGAGGAAAAACCGCCAGGCGGTCAACGCCCTAGCTGGTAATTATGAAAAAGATAACGAAGATACAGCTCTTCCCGCACGAGTTCGAAAAAGACCCCGAAAAGAGCATAAAGCGGTATTTGTACAATGTGCAGTGATGTTTCATGATTGACTGCTTACCAGCAAGAGGAAAGCCCTGATGCATAGTCGCATCGGGGCTTTCGTTGTTCATCAGAACCGGTTAATCACTAATCACTAATCGTTGACCGTTACTCCATACACTTCTTCTTCGTACGGTGTCTTCTTTTTATCAGCAGGGAAGTTTTTGTTGGCGAAGTGCGTGTCGTTGGTCATGATGAGCATGGGCAACATGCGTCCCGAGCCGTCGTAATAGGGGTTGGGCGTAGGGATGTTGCACCACCTTTGAAGCCGTTGCGTTCGTAAAATGGATGCGGCGGATGGCATCCGGCTCGTCGGGCATTTCCACCTCCAGCACCACGGGCAGGGTGTGCAGGGCGAGAAACGCCTGGATGGTCTCCGTGCCCAGGTTTTGCCCGCGCAGGGCGGAATCTACGGCGAAGTGCTCGCCGTAGACGAAGCGGTCGAACGTCCAATGGGTGAAGAAGCCCGCGAATTGTCCTTCCCGCATCAGGGCGGAAGCCGTGAAACGGGTCCGTGTCCAGATGCGTGTCAAGTCGTCAAGCGTGCGCCGTTCGGGAAGGCGGGAAGGCTTTCAGATACAGTTCGAACATCGGGGCAAAACAAGGGGTCGGACGATCCTTCGATTTTCTTAAATTCAATCATGCTTGGTTATGGGTTATGGGTTATGGGTTATGAGCTACAAGCTAAGTTTTGCAAAAAGGCATTATAATAAAAACATGCGCACGTTTTGTTTGAAGTGCAGGTGCTTTTCTTAAACCTTTCGCCGCCGGGGCAGTCTATGGATTGGAACAAATGATTGGGTCTTGAGGTGGAAGGCAACCGTTTCTCTTCGGTCTCCCATTGGGGAAAGCAGGAGCGTCCGGGCTTTTTGCCGGTACATGTTTTCCCGTTCGTGCGGGGGTGTTTTCCCCGTTTCCGCGCAACTGCCTAAGCCCCACGGTTATGGGTTGTACAACCCATAACTGTGAGTCTACGACCCACAACTGTGGGTCCGTATAAACTGTGGGCAGTAAAAGTTGTGCTCACGATTGGAAAACATCTGCTGACAAATCGGAAAACATGTGCTGGCAAATCGGAAAACATCCGCGCACCAATCAGGGCACGCCATGCGCAACTTTAAGTTCCCCCACGTTGCCCTTTGCCTGAACATCAACTAAAACGCCATTGGGCACTCCTCGGCTTGTGCCTTTTTTTCCATGTTTCCCTCGCCGCGCAGCACAGCATCCAGTCGCGCGTGTACGACGGAAAGAACGGCGAGGTCTCGAGATGGTCAATGCGCCTTTTCCGCAGCAGCGACTCCACGCTGGTGCAGGGCGTAGACCGACCTGCGGGGCGGCTTCGCTCTCGACCACGTGAAGCCGGGGCGGTATTACCTGCTTGTCACCTCCATAGGCTACCGCGATTATCAGACGGACATCACGATGGGCAACCGGGACATCATATTGAAAAAACATACAATTGGAAGAAGATGCCCAGCTGCTTTCCGAGATGGAGGTGAAGGGCACCGCCGCTCAGATGCTGGTGCGGGGCGACACGCTGGAGTACAACGCGACTGCCTTCAAGACGGCCGAGAACGCCGTGGTAGAAGACCTGCTCAAGCGGCTGCCGGGGGTGGAAATCGACTCGAGGGCAAAATCACGGTGAACGGCGAGGAGATACAGAAGATACGGGTGGACGGCAAGAAGTTCTTTGACGACGACATCGAGATGGCTACCAAGAACCTGCCTGCCGAGATGATTGAGAAGATACAGGTGATGGAGGAAAAGTCGGACATGGCGAAGCTCACCGGCTTCGAGGGACGACGACACGGAGCGCATCCTCAACCTGACGACCAAACCCAACCGAGGCGGGGCCTCTTCTCCAACCTCACCGGGGGCTGGGCGCGGACACCGACGGCGAGCTGCGCTACGACGTGAACGGTATTGTCAACATCATGGAAGGTAATTCGCAGACCACCGTGACCGCCGGGGCAAACAACATCAACACCTCCCGAAGTTTCCGGGACGGGGCAGCAGGGGGGCAACGGCATCACCACCTCGCAGAACTTCGGCTTGAACAACAACAGCGAGTTGTACGGCAAAATGGAAAATCAATGGCAACGCCTCGTTCAACCATTCGGCCAATGAGTCAGTCACCGACAGCTACAAGCTGAGTTATCGAAGGATTCCACGTACACGGACTCCACGTACACCGTGTCGCACAACGAGAACTACGCGGCCTACCTGCGGTTGGACCTGGAGTGGAAGCCCGACACGATGAACACGTTCATTTTCCAGCCCAACGTGAACTACACCCGCTCGTTCAACGACCGCAACTACGATTTTGCCTACCTGGTGGAGGACAGCGTGACTTCGCTGGGCAACAGCGCGAGCTACGGGGACGGCTCGTCGTTCAACGCCGGCTGAACGTCATTTACAACCGCAAGTTCCCGCAAGCGGGGACGCACCCTCACGGCCAACCTGCGCGGCGACTTGGGACTGACTGACAACGAGAGCTACAACTATTCCTACCGCCAGGGCATCGAGCAGGACACCATCGACCAGCGCACCCTCAACCGCTCCGACCGATACAGCTTCAACGCCCGCATCTCCTACGTGGAACCGTTGTGGAACGTGAAGAACCTGCTGGAAGTGTCCGCCTCCTTCCAGACTACCACGAACACCAGCGTGAAAGAGCAATGGGACGGCGACCCGCTGGCATATTACGCCGACCTGGGCCTGTACCAATCCGCCCGTCGGGAGTATAACACGCTGGACGAGGAATATAGCAACGACTTTGTGAACCGCTTTTATCGCGAGACGATGGAGGTGAACTACCGTTACACCGAGCAGGACTACAACCTCACGGTGGGCATCAAGGCCGAGCCGTCCCAGACGTACAGCTATACCACCTACGGCGACGGCCAGGTGCGCAACGTGGAGAACGAGGTGTTCAACTTCGCCCACGGCACGCTTCCGCTACAACTTCGGCCGGCGCAAGTTCATCCGCATCGACTACCGGGGCACCACCAGCCAGCCCAGCGTGAGCCAGATGCAACCGGTGAAGGACAACTCCAACATGATGAGCGAGTCGGTGGGCAACCCCTCGCTCAATCCCTCCTTCTCGCACCGGCTGCGGGCGTTCTACAGCACGTTCGACGAGCAGCGGTTCTCCTCGTTCAACGCTTCGATAGGGTTCAATGCCACGAAGGATGCGCTGGTGTCCAACACCTTGTACGACCGCACCGGCAAGCGTTACAACCAGACGGTCAATGCCGACAAAACGCCTTTCAGCGTGAGCGGCAACGTGATGTACAACACGCCCATCATCCAGAAGCGGCTGCACTTCAACACCCGCACCAGCCTGTCGTACAACCAGCGGTACGGCTACTCGCGCCAAGGCGTGGGTGTCATCGACACGGAGGTGGAAGCCTTGCCCCTGGGCGACCTCAGTTCCACCCGCACGTACAACGCCAGCGAGAACCTGTCGCTCACCTTCACCCACGACGTGGTCGAGGTGGGAGCGCGGGGTAGCGTGCGCTTCCAGCACACGGACAACAACCTGAACCCGCAGACCTCCACCATTTGGGACTGGACGGCCAGCGGCAACGTGGTGGTGCACCTGCCCTACAATATCAACATCAGCACGGATGTGAACTACACCACCCGCCGGGGCTACGATGCGGGGTTCAACCGCGACGAAGTGATATGGAACGCCTCCATCGACAAGAGTTTGTTCAAGAACCGGGGTGTGCTGTCCGTCCGTTGTTCGGACATCCTGCGCCAGCGGCTGAACATCCGCCAAAGCATCGGCGACAACTACATACAGACCAGCAGTTACAACACGCTCACCTCATACATCCTTGTAAGCTTCAGTTACAAGTTGAACCGCTTCGGCGGCCGGGATGCAGGCGACCGTCCCGGCTCGGACATCGGCCCGCGTCCCATGCCGGGCACGCCACCCCCATGCGGTGAGGCGTGATTCAGGATAAGACATCATGACTGCGTAAGGCAACCGCTTCATCTTTCGTCTCTCCGGGGAGATGGGTGAAGCGTTTTTTTGTTTTTCCGGTACATGTTTCCCCGAAGAAAAAGAAAACATCTCCGCATAAAACGGAAAACCTGTTAGGTAAAGCAAAGAACTTATTGGGTCGAAACAGGAAGTTTTCCGGCGGCTTTTCAGGTGTGTGTCTCGCTCAGTTTGAGTGAGGCTTGGGCATCAATCAAATCCGAACTGGCCTTTGCCACATGGTTTGCGCTTCGAGGTAGTCGGCCAAGGTCTCCATGCCGGCCTCGTAGTGGTTGCGGCTGGTCTTTAGGTTTTCTTCGGCTTGCCCCAGCGACTTGGCGGTGAACTGCACCTCCAGGAGGGCTTCCTCGTAGGTGTTCAGAGCTTGCATGAGTTCCAGCTGCATTTGCTCGGTGGCATCTTCGCGCTGTAGCTCCATGATTTTGATGTCGGTCTTGGCCGCTCGCAGCTTGTTGGCACCTTCGCCCCATTGGAACAGCGGGATGTTGACCGAGATGACCGCCGAGAATGCCCTTGGTCGAACAACGGTTCGTTGTTCAACTTGACTCCATAGGCGTAGTTATACGCGCCCATGACCCCTGATGTTGGGCAGGAAGTCGCTTCGGGTCAGGTTCTTCTCTTGCTCTTTCAGCTCGATTTGCTTGCCCAGCAGGGCGTATTCGGGGCGTGCGGTTACGTCGGCTTCCGACTCCAGGCGGGGCAGGGGGCGCGTCGAAGGTTTCGGGAGCGGCACTTCGCTCAGCAGGGGCAAGCCGATGACGTGGCACAGGTTCATGCGGGCCAGCCGCACGCCATTGTCGGCCCGGAAGCACTTGTAAATCGGCTTCGTTGAGCTTTTGACTTGCACTTTTCATGACATCGTTCTGCGACTTCATGCCTGCTTCGTGGGCGTTGTCCACCACCCGCTGGAGCTCGGCCACCACTTCGCGGTAGGACTCGGCGGACTTCCGCATTTCGCAGGCCCGCACGTACAGCCAATATGCCTCATCGGTCTGCACGATGACTTCGGCTTCGGTCAGGTGGCGGTTCAGTTCGGCCAGTTCGCGCCCGGTCTTGGCCATTTTGTAGGCCGATACGATTTTCCCGCCCATAAACACGGGCTGCTCGGCTTTCACGCCCGCCGAATAGGTGTTGTTCAAGTCCACATGGAGGCCGATGGGCGGTATGCTGACCGTGGAGAATTGGTTCAGCACCGGCAGCAACTGTTCGTAGATGGGTTGCATGGCCGGGGGGAATGCTTCCGTCCAGGCTGGTGGGGTCGAACAGTTGCACGTCGCCCACGGGTATTTGCAGGTCGTTGTCCATGCCGGTGTAATAGGCCAGCCCGGTGGCCGATATCTTGGGCAGGAAGTTGGCGCGGTATGCTTTGACCAGGGCGGAGGCTTTCTCCTGGTTTTGTTCGGCAATGGCCATTTGCTTGTTGTTCTCCAAAGCCATTTCGCGGCAACGGGCCAGGGTGAGCGTGTCTTGCGCCATGGTGGCCGGGGAGATACAGGCTCAGCGCAAGCAGCAAGCCGCCGAGCCTTTGGAATGTATGTCGGATGTTCATGTTTCTTCTTTTTAAATTTATTGGTACGCTAAGACGCAAAGACATTTTTCTCTTTGAGTCTTTTATTTAAAATTCCCTTCGCGCCTTTGCGTCTTCCCGTACAAATCTAACGTTTCTTGATATGGAAAACAACGCGTACAGCACCGGGACGAACAGCAGGGTGATGAGCGTGCCTATAAGCAGCCCGCCCATGATGGCCACGGCTCCGGGACCGAACAGCGGGTCGCCCAGCAACGGTATCATGCCCAGAATGGTGGTCATGGAAGCCATCATGACGGGGCGGAAGCGGCTGGCCGAGCTGTCGAGCAGGGCTTTGACCGGTTCGGCGCCGGAGGCGATTTGGAGCGTGATTTCATCCAGCAGCACGATGCCGTTCTTGATAATCATGCCCACCAGCCCGAGGGTAGCGACAATAGCCACGAAGTTGAACGTCAGCCCGGAGAGCAGCATCCCGAATATCACGCCCACGAACATGAGCGGTATGCACAGGATGATGATGCCCGGCTTCTTGTAGTCCTTGAACAGCATGATGAGGATGGCCACCATGAGGATAACGGCCAGCGGGTAGCTCTTGAACAGGTACTTCATGGACTGGGAGCTGGCACTCTTTTCGCCTTCCCACGTCATGCTGTAGCCTTCGAGCAGCGGGATGCTTTCTATCTGTGCTTCGATGCCCTTGCGTGCGGTTTCCGTGGCAACACCCGACACCGGGTTGCACTGCGCACGCATGGCCCGCTCGCCGTTGCGGCGAATGACGAGCGGTTCTTCCCATTCCAGCCGGATGCCATTGGTGGCCTGGCTGAGGGGAATGGTTTGCAGGGCGGCACTGAGGAGGTCTTCTTCTTTCACGGCCCCGGTCATCAATCCTTGCAGGGTCTTCCGGTCGAGACCGTCCAGCGATGGGGTCATGCTGAATATCGGTGCTTTGTCGAGCGACTCGACGGGGCGGCCGTCCTTGTCAACGCATTTCACGTAGATGGTTTGCTGGTCGGTGCCTTCGTAGAATGTCCCGGTGGGGATGCCACTCGTTGCGCTAAGCAGCGACAAGCCCACATCCTGGCGGCTGAGGCCGATGCTCCGGGCCACCGGCTGGTTGTAATCGACCACGAGCACCGGGGTCTTGGGCTCCCAGTCGGTATTGACCAGGAAAATGTCATCGCTGGCGTTCATGATGTCCATGGCCTGCCGGGTCAGGTCGCGCAGCACGGCGGGGTCGGGACCGGAAAACTCGACTTCGATGGGATATTTATTGTACATGAGGTTGTACCGCTTCAAGCGGACGTAGGCATCGGGGTAATGCTCGGTGAGGTATTGCTGTATCTCATCGATAGAGGCCACCAGCCGGTCGGACGACACATAATCCACAATCAGTTCGCCGTAGGCCAGCGAAGGGTCGGCCATGTTGCGCACCAGGTTGTAGCGGCTGGGCGTCCCGCCTATGGAAGTGGTTACGTGCGTTACGTCCTCGCGTGCCAGCAGGTATTGTTCGATACTTTCCAAATCCTTTGCCACCTCGGTGCTGTTGACGCCTTCGGGCAACTTGTATTCTATGTACAGCTGGTCGTAGTCCATGTCGGGGAAGAAGCCTTTGGGCAGCAGGCGGAAGAAGTACAGGCTGACCAGCACCAAGGCGCCCCCGGCACTCAGCGAAATGAACCGGTGCGACAGCACCCAACTCAGCACGTTGCGCAGTGCCTGGTAGTATTTGCTGCCATAAGGGTCTTTGCCTGCATCCAAGGGTTTTATTTTCAGGTAGCGGTCGGCATGGATGGGCACCAAGGTCAATGCCAGTACCCAGCTCAGCAGCAGGGAAACGGCCAGCACGATGAACAGGTCGCGGATGTAAATGCCTGCCGAGTCGGGCGAGAGGAAGATGGGCAGGAAAGCCAAGATGGCAATCAGCGTGGCACCGAGCAGCGGCATGGCGGTCTTACACCCGATGGCCGTCAAGGCCTCGCGCCGCGGGACACCCCGTTGCAAGTCCACTTGTATGCCGTCGATGATGACAATGGCATTGTCCACCAGCATGCCCATAGCCAGCACGAACGCGGCCAATGATACCCGTTGCAGCGTGCCGTTGAAAATGTCGAGCACGAGCAACGACCCCAGCACCGTTATCACTAGGCTGCCTCCGATGATGGCTCCGCTGCGGAAACCCATGGTGAACATGAGCAGCACCACGACAATGACAACCGATTCCAACAAGTTGATGAGGAACGTGTCCAGCGCATCGTTGACCCGTTCGGGCTGGAAGAATACCTTGTGCGTTTCCAGACCGGCGGGCAGTTGCGTGGCTTGCAGTTCGGCAAGCGTGCAGTCCACCTCTTTCCCCACCTTGGTGATGTCCGTGCCGCTCAAGGCGGATATGGAAATGGCCAAGGCCGGTTGCCGGTCGTAGCGCAGCGCGTTGCGGGTGGGGGTTTCGTAATCCTTATATACACGGGCTATGTCGCGCAGGCGGAGTTGGTCTTGCTCGTGGCCTTGCAGCAGCAGGTCGCCGATGTCCTCCACCGTTTTGTACCGGTCGTTCACCGACACGCGGAGACGCATCCCGCCGCTTTCGTAGTAGCCGGGTAAATGGTTTGGTTCTGCCCGTTGAGCGTGGCGAGCACTTCGCCGGGGTGGATGCCGAGGTTGGCCATGCGGTCTTCATACAACTCAATGTTGATGCATTCCTGGCGTTCGCCGTAGATGCTCACCTGCGAGACACCTTCTATATCCTGCACCTTGCGCCGTATGAGGTCGGCATATTTCCCGGCTTCGCGGTCGGTAAACCCGTCGAACGTCAGCGCGTAGACCATGCCATAGACATCGCCGAAGTTGTCCATCACGATGGAGGGCGAAATGCCATCGGGCAGGCTGCCTTGCACGTCGCTCACCTTGCGGCGGAGCATGTCCCAGCATTGTTCCACTTCATTGTTTTGCACGGTGGTCTTCAGTTCGACTGAAATGATGGAGACGTCGTTCATGGAACGGCTGCCTACGGTCTCCACGCTGTTCATGCTGCGGATGCTCTTTTTTCCAACGGGTCGGTAACATAAGCGGTTACGACCATGGCTTGCTTGACCTTCAGTTCCGGGTCTTCCAAATTGCTCATGTCGTAGTAGGCGAATATCCCCTCCGACCACCAATACCGCCACGAGGAAATACACCAGTTTGCGGTTGTCCAGCGACCAGCTCCCTATGTCTTTCAT
>VOFD01002748.1_pt1 | contig 13854 bp, 26 predicted proteins | sample 5384101 | NCBI WGS metagenome assembly VOFD01 (sample SAMN12384723, study PRJNA508395) | human gut metagenome | isolation source: healthy gut C | host: Homo sapiens
TCTGCGTGCTGAGCAGATCATAAGGCCGACCGGACTTCTGGATCCGAAAGTAGAAGTCCGCCCCATTGAAGGCCAGATCGATGATCTGATCGGAGAAGTAAACAAAGAAGTCGAAAAAGGAAATAAGATTCTGATCACAACATTGACAAAGCGTATGGCAGAGGACTTAACCGATTATATGAAAGAAATCGGCATCCGTGTTCGTTATCTGCATTCGGATATTGATACGCTGGAACGAACAGAGATCATCCGGGATATGCGGCTTAATGTATTTGATGTGCTGGTCGGTATCAATTTGCTGCGAGAAGGTCTTGACATTCCGGAGATTACGCTGGTTGCCATTCTGGATGCGGATAAAGAGGGATTTTTGCGTTCGGAGACTTCACTGGTGCAGACGATCGGCCGTGCGGCAGACGAAATGTGGACGGTCATGTGATCATGTATGCGGATGTAATGACAGATTCGATGAAAGCGGCAATCGAGGGAAACCGAGCGAAGAAGGACAATCAAGAGAAATATAATAAAGAACATAATATAACACCACGGAGCATCAAGAAAGCGGTTCGCGATCTGATCAGTATTTCGAAAAAATGTAGAAAAAGAGGCTGAGCCGGAAAAAGATCCGGAATCCATGAATTGCAAGGAACTGGAGAGCGAGATTGCGAAAACGCAGAAACAGATGAAAAAGCGGCAAAGAGAGCTTGATTTTGAAAAGGCAAAGCAGAGCTTCGTGATCGTATGATCATGTTGAAAAAGCATTTGCAGGAGACAGAAGAGTAGGAGGATATTATGGAAAAATCAGAAAAAGAAACAGCCAATGATCAGGATTCGGGGGCAAATGAAAACAATCTGAAAAGTGTGGATCTTGATATACCACGCAACCAGTTTATTGTTTTACCGGTCTTTTCTGGTTCCGGAAAATCCTCTCTGGCGTTTGATACGATCTATGCAGAGGGACAGAGGCGTTATATGGAGTCGCTTTCCTCCTATGCCAGACAGTTTTTAGGACAGATGGAGAAACCGGATGTGGAGAGTATCGAAGGACTTCCGCCGGCGATTTCCATCGACCAGAAATCAACCAACCGCAATCCGAGATCTACGGTGGGAACAGTGACAGAAATCTATGATTATTTCAGACTTTTATACGCGAGAGTTGGGATACCGTACACTGTCCGAAAGTGCGGGAAAAGTTATCAAAAAACAGACGGTCGATCAGATGGTAGATGCGATCATGCATTTGCCGGATCGAATTAAAAAATACAGCTGCTTTGCACCGGTTGTACGTGGAAGAAAAGGAACGCACGCGAAGTTGCTGGAAAAAGCGAAAAAAAGTGGCTATGTACGTGTGCGGATCGACGGCAACATGTATGAACTGAGTGAGGAGATCGCACTTGAGAAAAATATCAAGCATAATATCGAAATCGTCGTGGATCGTCTCGTGGTAAAAAAGGGGATTGAAAAAAGACTGACGGACTCACTGGAAAATGTACTGAGCCTGGCAGATGGTCTGGCGTTTGTGGAAGTGATTGATGGAGAATTGCCGCGTTTCAGCCAGAGTTTTGCCTGTCCGGACTGTGGTGTGAGTGTCGATGAGATCGAGCCGAGAAGTTTTTTCCTTTAATAATCCGTTTGGTGCCTGCCCGGATTGTTACGGACTCGGATATAAGATGGAATTTGACGTAGAACTGATGATCCCGGATCCATCTCTCAGTATTCTGGATGGTGCGATCACTGTGACTGGATGGCAGTCCTGCACAGATAAAGGAAGCAGTTTTACAAGAGCGATTCTGGATGCACTGGCTAAAGAATATCAGTTTGATCTTGCAACGCCATTTCAGGATTATCCGGAGGAGATCAAACATGTCATTATTCATGGCACCGACGGAAAAGTCCTGAAAGTGCATTACAAGGGACAGAGAGGCGAAGGAGTCTATGATGTGGCTTTTGAAGGTCTGATCCGTAATGTAGAACGCCGTTATCGGGAAACAGGTTCCGATACGATGAAGCAGGAGTATGAGTCTTTCATGCGGATCACACCATGTAAGACCTGCAAAGGTCAGAGACTGAAAAAAAGGAAGCACTGGCTGTTACGGTAGGAGATAAGAATATCTATGAAGTAACCTCGCTGTCTATTGAAAAACTGCAGGAATTTATGGAAAAGCTGACACTTACTGAACAGCAGGAACTGATCGGAAAGCAGATTTTAAAAGAGATCAGGGCACGTATCCGCTTTTTGATGGATGTTGGACTTGATTATCTGACACTTGCAAGAGCGACGGGTACTCTTTCCGGAGGTGAGGCACAGAGAATTCGTCTGGCGACTCAGATTGGTTCCGGACTTGTAGGTGTAGCATATATTCTGGATGAGCCAAGTATCGGTCTGCATCAGAGAGACAATGATAAGCTTTTGAATACATTACGAAATCTGAGAGATCTTGGAAATACATTGATTGTGGTTGAACATGATGAAGATACCATGTTTTCGCCGATTGCATTGTTGACATCGGCCCGGGAGCCGGTGAACATGGCGGAAAAAGTGGTAGCAGTGGGAAATGCACAGGAAATTATGGCGTGTCCCGATTCCGTGACCGGGCAGTATTTAAGCGGTGCAAAGAAAATCCCGGTTCCTTCTGTACGCAAAAAGCCGACCGGCTGGCTGAAAGTGGTCGGAGCGACAGAAAATAATCTGAAGAATATCAATGTAGATTTTCCGCTTGGTGTTATGACCTGCGTGACCGGCGTTTCCGGTTCTGGAAAAAGTTCGCTTGTCAATGAAATTTTATATAAACATCTGGCAAAAAACGCTGAACCGTGCCAGAACCATTCCGGGCAAACACAAAGACATTGTCGGTATGGAACAGCTTGATAAAGTGATCGCCATTGACCAGTCACCGATCGGAAGAACACCGCGTTCGAATCCGGCAACATACACCGGCGTATTTGATCAGATACGAGATCTGTTTGCAAACAACACAGGATGCGAAAGCACGCGGCTACAAGAAAGGAAGATTCAGTTTTAATGTAAAAAGGAGGACGCTGCGAGGCATGTTCCGGAGACGGAATCCTGAAAATTGAGATGCATTTTTTGCCTGATGTTTATGTTCCATGTGAAGTCTGCGGCGGAAAACGCTATAACAGGGAGACATTGGAAGTAAAATATAAAGGAAAAAGTATCTATGATGTGCTCAATATGACGGTAGAAGAAGCACTGGGATTCTTTGATTCTATTCCGTCCATAAAACGAAAGATCCAGACTTTGTATGATGTAGGATTATCCTATATCCGCCTGGGACAGCCATCCACCGAACTTTCGGGCGGTGAAGCACAGCGTATCAAACTGGCAACGGAGCTTTCCAAACGCAAAGACCGGAAGAACCATTTATATTTTGGACGAGCCGACAACGGGACTGCATTTTGCAGATGTTCAGCCTGTTAGCCGCCCTTCGCCTACGTGAAGAAAACTCGCCTCTTCGAGGCTCAGACAGCGGCTCTCTGGGGCGGCAACATCGCAAACCTCACGACGGAAGCCTCGCTACCGTCAGAGCGATTTGTTTTCGAATTCATCATGGCTGTATTATTTTACGCACTATGTTTTACAATGCGGTTTCGTTTGCACATTGCTAAAAGCTCCTGGCCTGCCAGGGGTCGCTTAAGCGGAAAGCTTTTTTCAAACCACAGATATTTGCTAAAAAACTTTCCGTTTCCATAGCGTAATCGGCTGGGCAGGAGGTGTGGAGGCTATTTCTTCTTTCAACACAAGAGGAGATGTGAAGTGTAGAATTGTGCCGGACAGCAAAAAAGACAGAGGCACAGTGACGGCACAAATCGAACAGGAAACGATGCGTGTCACGTGACCTGTCTTTTTACGTCTGGCACTCTGTAACACTTTCTGTTCATTCTTTTGTACTGAAAAAGAAAAAACGGAACTTGACATAAAAATGAAGAAGACACCTGCGGTGCCTTCTTCAAAGGAAAAAGAAAAATTAAAATATTTTGAGGGAGTACTACGCAACGTGTGGGTGTTGCGTAGTGTGAGTTATGAAATATATTAGCTCTTCACTAATACAGCTACAGTATAGAATAGAAATGTGTTAAAAGTATGTCTTAAATATTAATAAAAAATGAAAAGAAGAAAAAATAAAAACCCCTTTTCAAGAAGAAAGCCGTTGTATATAATAAACCAAGGACAGACAGGGGAAGATCCTGATGGAGAAAGGAGAACACAGGAATGAATTCAACAGATATTGGAATAGATCTTGGCACTGCGAGTATACTGGTGTACGTGAAAGGAAAAGGCGTTGTTTTAAAAGAGCCTTCCGTAGTAGCCTTTGACCGTGATACAAATAAAATCAAAGCAATCGGAGAGGAGGCAAGACTGATGCTTGGGCGTACACCAGGCAATGTCGTTGCAATTCGCCCGCTGCGTAAGGGCGTTATTTCTGATTATACAGTTACGGAAAAGATGCTGAAGTATTTTATCCAGAAAGCGATCGGCAGAATGTCTTTTCGCAAACCGAGGATCAGTGTCTGTGTGCCGAGCAAGCATTACAGAGGTCGAGAAAAAGGCGGTGGAAGATGCAACCTATCAGGCAGGTGCAAGAGAAGTTTCTATTATAGAAGAGCCTATCGCAGCAGCTATCGGAGCCGGTATTGACATTTCCCGGCCCTGCGGCAATATGATTGTGGATATCGGAGGCGGTACCTGCGATGTCGCTGTGATCTCTCTGGACGGAATTGTTGTGAGCACTTCGATCAAAGTCGCCGGTGATGATTTTGACGAGGCAATCATCCGTTATGTAAGGAAAAACATAATCTTCTGATCGGAGAACGTACGGCAGAAGATATCAAGATCAATATTGGAACTGCGATTGAACGTCCGGATCAGAAAGTAATGGAAGTAAGAGGGAGAGATCTTGTTACCGGCTTGCCGAAACCGTTCGTGTGACTTCAGAGGAGACAAGAGATGCTTTAAAAGAGACAACTTCACAGATCGTTGAGGCAGTACATGGCGTTCTGGAGCGTACGCCGCCGGAACTGGCGACCGATGTTGTGGATCGTGGTATCGTGTTGACGGGGGGGCGGTTCACTGCTTGGGGCCTGGAAGAGCTGATCGAAGAGAAAACAGGCATTAATACGGTGACTGCAGAAGATCCGATGACCGCAGTAGCAATCGGCACCGGAAATTTGTGGAGCTGACAGCTGGCAATGGCAAACTGATAGAGTAAGGGGATTTAAGCAGAAATTCATGGATAAAATAAAAGGATATATAGATCATCTGATTTTTCGGAACAGTGACAATGGTTACACGGTTATGGTTGTGAACCACGAAGGAGAAGAACTAACCTGTGTGGGTACCTTCCCGGTGATCACAGAAGGGGAGCTGATCGAAGCGACCGGGCACTATACTGAACATGCAGTTTACGGGACACAGTTCCAGATCCAGAAACTGGAAATAAAAGATCCGGAAGATACGGCGGCGATCGAACGTTATCTTGGTTCCGGTGTGATCAAAGGGATCGGAATCGCACTGGCGACCAGGATTGTGCGGAAATTTAAAGAAGATACTTTTCGCATTATGGAAGAAGAGCCGGAACGACTGGCGGAAGTCAAAGGAATCAGTGAGAAAAAGGCCTGTGAGATCTCAGAACAGGTATCAGAAAAAAGAGATATGCGAAAAGCGATGATCTTTTTTTGCAGCAATATGGTATTTCCAATACACTTGGAGCCAAGATTTATAAGCAGTACGGAGCAAGACTGTACGCTGTGATTCAGGACAATCCATATCAGATGGCAGACGATATAAATGGCGTCGGATTTCAAATCGCGGATGAAATAGCCTCAAAAGTCGGGATCCATACGGATTCAGATTTCCGGCCCGCGCGGTATTCTGCATGTGCTGACCAGGATCTCTGGAAGGTCATGTGTATCTGCCGAAGATGGAGCTTCTGGCAAGAACGGTGGAGCTTCTGGGTGTAAGTCAGGAGCTGGTAGAGAAACATATCATGGATCTGGCAGTAGAACGCAGGCTGATACTCAAAAGAGCAGGAGAAGCAGATTTGCGTATATGGGATCAATGCCTATTACACGGAATTGAATACAGCAAAAAAATGCTCCATGATCTGAACATATCCTGCAAGATCGATGAGAAGAAGATCAGCAGGCGAATGGATAAGTTGGGAAAACATTCCGGGTATGAGCTCGATGAGCTTCAGAAAGAGGCAGTGGTTACAGCCGCCGGTCACGGCCTTTTTGGTTCTGACCGGTGGTCGGGGAACAGGAAAAACAACAACGATCAATGCAATGATCGATTATTTTGACTCAGAAGGTCTGGAAGTGCGACTGGCGGCACCAACCGGACGGCGCAGCCAAACGAATGCAGGAGGCGACCGGCTGTGAAGCACAGACCATACACCGCATGCTGGAGATTTCCGGGGCGGCAGATGAGGAAGAAGGACCAAAACAGTTTGAACGAAACGAAGAGAATCCGCTGGAGGCAGATGTGATCATTGTGGATGAGATGTCCATGGTGGATATTTATCTGATGCATGCTCTGTTGAAAGCTGTCACCGTTGGAACGAGACTGATCCTGGTTGGTGACAGGGATCAGGCGCCTTCCGTGGGACCGGGAAGTGTACTGAAAGATATCATAGAATCAGAATGTTTTCCGGTAGTGTGTCTGACACACATTTTTCGCCAGGAGGGCGGAAGTGATATCGTTTTAAATGCCCATAAGATCAATAAGGGTGAACATATCGTGATGGACAATAAGAGCCGGGATTTCTTTTTTCTGAAACGGGAAGATGCAAATGTGATCATCAGTGTTGCACTGACACTGATCCAGAAAAAATTACCTTCTTATGTAGATGCAGATCCGTATGATATCAGGTTCTGACACCGATGCGAAAAGGGCTTCTTGGTGTGGAACGTCTCAATACGATCTTTCAGCAGTATCTCAATCCACCGTCACCGGAAAAGAATGAGAAAGATACCGGCAGATGCAAATTCCGGGAAGGTGACAAAGTCATGCAGACCCGCAACAACTATCAGATGGAGTGGGAGGTACGCGGAAAATATGGGATTCCGGTTGACAAAAGGCTGCGGTGTTTTTAACGGTGACATGGGCATTATCCGTGAGATCAATACATATGCAGAAATGGTGACAGTGGAATTTGATGAGTGCCGTTTTGCAGAATATTCCTTTAAAGAGCTCGAAGAGCTGGAGCTTGCCTATGCACTGACGGTGCATAAGGCACAGGAAGTGAATATCCGGCCGTGATCCTCCCGCTGCTGAACGGACCGAGGATGCTGATGAACCGCAATCTGCTCTATACAGCGGTCACAAGAGCACGTTCCTGCGTTACGATCGTCGGAAGTCCGTATGCGGTCAATCAAATGATCGATAATAAATATGAACAGATACGCTACACATCCTGAGGCGACGGATCTGTGAATTTGTATTATGATTCAGGCACTGGAGGAGATGATCACGCTCCTCTATCCAAGACGCTGTCCGCTTTGTCAGGATATTTTAACAGATAAAGCGGCACTTATTTGTATGAAATGTCGAACAAAAGCAGTACCGATCAGGGGACCGAAATGTAAAACGTGTGGGAAGCCGGTGGCATCTTTGGAAACAGAGTATTGTCCGGACTGTCAGGAAAAAACGCATTTTTTTTACATCGGGAAGGGCTGTTTTCTCTATGAAAAAGAAATCAGGAAATCTGTATATCAGTTTAAATTTCACAACAAAAGAGAATATGCCGGATTTTATGTATCGGAAATGGAGCGTGTCTGTGGAGATGAGATCCGCACCTGGAATCGGATGTGATCATTCCGATTCCGATGTATAAAGAAAAAAAAAGAGACAAAGGGGATACAATCAGGCGGAAATACTGGCAAAATGTCTTGGGAAAAGGCTTCAGATCCCGGTTGATACAAAAAGCCTCGTGCGTGTACGGAAAACGATACCGCAGAAAAGTCTTGGAAGAAAAGAAAGAGAAATAAATCTGAAAAATGCTTTTAAAACTTCGACAAATGCGTTAGAATTAAAGAAAGTACTGCTTGTGGATGATATCTATACAACTGGGGTTACGATGGACGAAGCGGCGAAGGTGCTTTGGATGGCGGGAGCAGAAGAAGTACATTTTCTTGTGCTTTGTACAGGAAAACCAGATTGCTGAGAGATACTTTTCAGAGACCGGATTTTTATGTTATACTGAAAAAAAGACAGAGGAATCATTAAGGGGTAACTATGCTGAATAAGAAAAAAATACGAACAATGTCTAAAATTGCAGTTATGGAAAAGCACCATGGGGAGGAACTGCAAAAAGCCAGAGAATATTATCGCAGTGATTATGTGGCAGTACATTTGCTGAAAAATGTGTGTTATCTTACTGTTGCATATATGATCGGACTTCTGCTCTGGGGAGTGGCCAATATGGATATGCTGATCGAGAAGCTTAACCGTATGCAGATCAAGGGGATACTGGCCGGGTGATCATTAGCTATCTGCTGTGTATGACCGCAGGTCTCTTTGCTTACCTATGTGATAACTATGAAACGGTATTTTTACGGGCAGGAGCTGTTCCGGCACTATCAGGTCTTTCTTTGCAGAGACTGGAAGATGAAGATGATATAGAAATACTGGAAGTGACAGATCTCAGGAGGAAAAAGTGAAGGGAATTTATAATATCAGGACATTATTCGAAAAAATATTACAGTGAATATGGAAATTACATCGATGCCGCCGCCAAATTTGTTACAGCGTTGATTCTGTTTATGCAGATCAATGGTCGGATTGGCGGAAAAAGCATTTTTGGAAATATTTTTGTGGAACTGATTCTGGCACTGATCTGTGCGATTCTGCCGCCGAATGTTATGATTGTACTGGCATTTGTCGCAAAGCACTCTTTGCAGTTTGCGTCCGTATCAATCGCATCGCTGGCAGTCGGAGGAGGCGTTTTGCTGGCAGTACTGCTTTTATATTTTGCATTTGCATCGAGACAGGCATGGCCATGCTACTGACAATCCTCGGACTTTTCTTCCATGTCCCGTGTATCGTACCGATTAGTTTCGGGCTGATGGGAAGTACGATGTCCGCGGGCAGGTATGGCTGGGAACGGTATTTTACTATACGTTATTGACGATAGGAAAGCTGGGCGGTGCATCGGTGGATCTTGCGATGGCAAAACAGAGCACTGCGGAAAAAGATCCTTGCAGAACTGCAGACAATGATCGATACGCTTCTGGGTGAGCAGGAGATGATCCTGATGCTGGTTGTGCTGCTGGCAGTATTTGCTGTTGTATTTCTGACAAGAAGGATGGCGATGAAGCATGCATGGAAAGTTGCGATCGCAGCGGGTACGGTCATTTATCTGGTGCTGATGATGGCAGGTTACATGATGCTGCATCTGGAGATCGGGATTTTATGGATCCTGATCGGAACATTGATCTCGGCGGCAGTGGCATTTCTGCTGGAACAGTTGTTTTTAATCTGGATTACCGCAAAATAGAAAATCTTCAGTTTGAAGATAATGATTATTATTACTATGTCGAGGCAGTACCGAAACGATACCGAAACGATGAGGACAGTCAGGAAATGGAAGCAGGAAGAATCGACAGGAAAGGACGTGAACATCATGATGGGCATGAAACAATTCATTCATAGTTATCTTTCCAGCCTTACGTTTACTTATTCCGATGTGTTGGAGATCATCATACTTTCCTTTGTAGTGTACCACATCCTGATCTGGATCCGGAACACCCGGGCGTGGACTCTGATGAAGGGCATCCTGGTCATGATCGTTTTTATCTTTATTGCCACACTTCTGAACCTGGATTCCATTCTGTTTCTGGTCAGCAAAGGCATCAATGCGATCCTTGTGGCAACGGCCGTTATTTTTCAGCCGGAGCTGAGGAGGGCTCTGGAACAGCTTGGCGAAAAGAAGTTCCTTTCTTCGCTGATACCGTTTGATATGGAAAAGATGCAGAGGAACGTTTCAGCGATAAGACCGTCAACGAGCTGGTGAAAGGCTCCTTTGAGATGGGAAAAGCAAAGACCGGTGCTCTGATCGTTCTGGAAAAAACACCAAGCTTACTGAGTATATAAGAACCGGTATCGAGCTGGATTCTCTGGTTACCAGTCAGCTTTTGCTGAATATTTTTGAGCATAATACACCCGCGCATGACGGAGCAATCATTGTCAGAGGAAACCGTATTATTTCCGCAACCTGTTATCTGCCTCTTTCGGATAACATGGAGCTGAGCAAAGAGCTTGGTACCCGCCACAGAGCCGGTGTCGGTATCAGCGAAGTGACAGATTCTCTGACGATTATTGTTTCAGAAGAGACGGGAAATGTATCCATTGCACAGAAAGGCGTTCTTACCAGAGATGTGACACCGGAAGAACTGAAAGAACAGCTGGTTATTCTTCAGGATAAAAATGTAAGTACAAAAGATTTAAATTCTGGAAAGGAAAAGGCAAGAATGAGGAAAATATCAACCAGAATAAAGAGAATATTGACCAGTAATCTTGGCCTGAAAAATAGTGTCGGTGCTGGTTGCCTGCATGATGTGGATTTTTGTAGTCAATGTGGATGATCCGGAAAAAGTGCAGTCTTTTTCGGATGTAAAAGTGGAAATCCGCAACAGTGACTGTTTTGGCGTGGACAAGACATTCAGTGTTCAGGAGGATACCGATAAAGTAAAAGTATGGGTGAAAGCGAGAGAATCTGTGCTGAACAAGCTTCAGTCAAAAGATTTTAAAGTGGTTGCCGATATGCGGAATGTGACGCTCGGCAATGCAGTGCCATATACACTGGAATGTACCAGCAGTGCACTCACCAAGGCAAACTGGGAGTGTGAACCGGCATCCCTGAAGATCAAGATTGAAAATGTTGTGCAGGAATCGTTCGGTGTGGAAGTGGATACGACCGGGGAGCCGGTCGATGGATATGACATCGGGACTTCTACGATCAAAGAGGGCGATACGATCAATATTGCGGGGGGCGGAGTCGCTGATGAATATCATTCACAGAGTCAGTATGTCGGTGAGCGTGAACGGACTTTCTTCGGATAAAACAGTAAAAGGAAATATTGTTGTCACCGATAAAAATGGCACCGATTTTACACAGAGCCAGTTGGATAAGCTGGTCTTTACAACGAGCGCGGCGACCTGATCAAAGATGGCGTGTTAAGTGCAAAGATCCAGCTCTGGAAAGTAGAACAGAATGTAAAAGTAAATATCGGAACTTACGGTGACCCGGCACCGGGATACTGTGTGTCCGAAGTGAAAGTGACTCCGGAGAATATCAGTATTGCCGGAGATGAAGAGACACTTGCAGAATTGAACGGGGAACTTTCTTTAACGGATATGATCTCTGTAGAGGGTGTTTCAGAAAGTTTTACCTCTGATACGATTAATCTTGCGGATTATCTGAAAGAAAATTATAAAGATAAATTAAAAGTAAAAGAGCGGAACGGCTTCAACCTTATCAGTTCGTGTTATTATGGAGAAGATGGGAACCAAGAAAATTGATATTCCTCTCTCTGCGATTACGATAAAAGGAAGACCGACCGATCTGGATATGGTATTGACACCTGCAGATAAGATCACGGTAGAAGTTGCAGCAGTAGACGGATCGTTGGATAATATTGATCAGAATGATGTTAAGGCAGTGTTGGATCTGACTTCTTATCAGAAAGAAGGGAGACATGAAGTTCCGGTTCAGATTACCCTGCCGAATGGCTACGAACTGACTTCGGAAGTGAAGATTGTCGTAAACCTGACCAAAAAGCAGAAGACAAGCGGCAGTAATACGGTGATTTCAGCTGCGGAGGAGTAGAAGTGAGTAAAATTTATTACAGGGAAAACCGCAGAATGCGGTAACAGGAGGGTAAACTTATGGTAAGTCAGAAGGTAAGAGTGAAAAATCCTTCCGGTCTTCATTTACGTCCGGCAGGAGTACTTTGCAGTACAGCGTTGCAGTTTAAGTGCCGCGTCAGATTTACATTTCGTGAAGCGACTGTGAATGCAAAGAGCGTACTCAGTGTGCTGGGAGCCTGCGTAAAGGAAGGTGATGAGATCACGTTCGAATGTGAAGGGGAAGACGAGGATCAGGCACTTGCCACGATGGTAAAGGCTGTGGAAGAAGGACTTGGAGAAGAACAGAAAAATTAAGATCTTCAGGAAACGTAGATGAAAATCCGCCCGGTTGTTTTGAATGACCGGGCGGGTTTTTGCTTTTCTGTATTCTCTTGTTTACGTCAAAGATCTATTTTCCGGTGTTAAAGTACAGTGGATCAGTAGGGTCATAGCTCTGAGAGAGTGGGATTTTAATGCCTTTTGGTTTACCGAGCGGTCCCGGGTTTGGAGAATCGTATACTACAACGGTCGTACCGATCGGAACGGTGTTGAACAGCCAGTAGGCATCTCCCATACTCAGGCGAATGCAGCCTTCAGAAGCCTGAGTGCCGAGTAGGTTGTATTTATAGGCCGGCAGATTTTTTTCTGCCAAGCTGTGGCTGTGGGATCGAATGAAACAGGATTTCACTTGTGATGTGAGAACAGTAATATCCAAACGAAGATTCCATAAAAGTGCATGGGTATACAGTTTATCCTGGATCGTGAATGTACCGAGCGGAGTTCCGTTGTTCAGACCGGTTGAGCATATCATGGCACGCACCGGAGTATTGCCTTTGTAGACAGTAACTACATTTTGCTGTCGGTTTACTTTTACGGTCCAGTTCCCTTCCAGAGCACGGCTTGAGATTCCGGAATCTGAGAATGTATAGGAGGTGCCGCCGATATTTTTAGTGCCGGTCACCATAACACCGTCGGACGGATTCAGATAATAGTACTTACCATTATAGTACAGCCATCCGGTATGCATGGAGCCGTAATCATTGAAAAAGTATGTTTTTCCGTCAATCGTTTTAAAGCCTCTGGTGATTTCGCCCTTTGCGTTTGCATAATATTTGCGGCTGCCATAGACGGTCCAGCCTTTTCCGAGAACACCGCTTGAATCAAAAAACATAGATTTTCTTTTTGATCTGCTGTACGCCGATGTAAGGTACGCCCATATTATTTCCCGAAGCATCGGCATAATATTTTTTGCCTTTAGCTTTGAACCATCCGGTCTGAAGGGTGCCGTCTTTTCCGACGCGACACTTTTTTCCCATCTTTTTACCCATTTGTTTTTATACATGGCTCCTGTTTTTTTGTTCAGGCAGTACCATTTGTTTTTATAAAGGAACCATCCGGTCTGAAGGGTGCCGTTACTGTTCAGATAATACGTTTTTCCGTTGGAAGTTACCCAGCCTTTTTTGGCAAGCGTACCATTTGCTTTTTGTAAAATAAGTTTTGTTTTTTGTAAGTAACTTTTCCGATCATCATTGCTCCGGTGCTGTCGAAAAATAAGTCTTTCCTTTATATTTCCGACGGCCAGTCTTTGCGGTTCCGGAAGCACTGATCAGATATTTTTTTCCATTTAAAGCCTGAAGTCCCTTTGGAAGTGATTTTCCGTTGGCTCCGAAACAGTAAATTTTGCCGCCAAGGGTAATGGTACGGTTTGTAAACAGCTGATAATTGGCTCCGGCATAATACCAGGAGATACCACTTTCTGATTTTATGGAGAAAAGACCTGTTTTACAGATCCGTCCGCAAGGAAATAATAAGGTTTTTGGGCGAGGTACATGACACCTTCCTGGGATGGCGTAAAAAGATAGCCGTCCGGGTCAAAAATAATATACTTTCTGATCAATTTTACCGCAACGGCGAGGGAGGTGGTTAAGAACACGCGCCCGCCTGTTTTCGATGGCACAGCCCCAGCAATACGTAACTGGAACGAAGCATAC
>VOFD01003084.1_pt1 | contig 13852 bp, 14 predicted proteins | sample 5384101 | NCBI WGS metagenome assembly VOFD01 (sample SAMN12384723, study PRJNA508395) | human gut metagenome | isolation source: healthy gut C | host: Homo sapiens
GCCGTGTCGCGGGCCTCCGACAGGGTGCCGAACTGCTCCCGCAGCACCTTGAAGGCGGCGTCCCCGTCCGGCGCGGCGGCGCGCAGAAGCTCTTTCTCCCAGCTGCGCAGGGTCTTGGCGGTCTGCAAGCGGGCCTCCAGCGTGGGCTTATCCAGCAGACCGGCGGTGCGCTTTTTCTGGGTCTCGGCCTCGTAGTCGGCGGTCATCTGGTCAAAGAGCTGCGCCCAGCAGTTCGGCTCCTGCGCCAGCTCTGCGGGCATCTCGGCAAAGGCTTTCTTCGTCTCCCGCAGGAAGGCATAGCAGCTGTCGGCCGCAGCGTCTGCCCGCCGGGAGGCGGAGAAGCGCGTCTCGAGGCCGGACAGGAGGAGGCTGACAAGGCTCAGCCTCTCGTCAAAAGGAGCCTGCAGCAGCCGCGCAAAAGCGGCAGGCTTTGGCCTGACCGGCCAGAATGTCCTCCACGCCGTAGTCGTCACGGTACTTGTAGTAGAGGTCGAGGTAGGCCGAGAAGTCCTCTGCGATCTTCTGGTGCTGGATATACTGGCGGATGAGCTCTTCATCGGCCTGCAGGCCCAGCGACTCGTAGGTGTTGAGCAGGTTGGAAAGGTCTTCCCAGCCGCGGGCGGTGACGAACTGGGTGCCGTCCACGTCGGCGTTTATCTGGTAGAAGTTCTGGGGGTGCAGCTCGAGGTAGCTCAGGATCGCGCTGTGGATGTGAGCTGCCCGGGCGTACTCCTTCCACACCGGCAGGTCGGGCTCAATGTCCATCCGGCGGACGCGGTCGAGGGTGACGATGTCGAAGTCGCGGACGGATTTGTTGTACTCCGGCGGGTTGCCTGCTGCCACGATGACCCAGCCCGCAGGCACGGCCTGATTGCCGAAGGTCTTGCACTGCAAAAACTGCAGCATGGTGGGGGCCAGCGTCTCAGAGACGCAGTTGATCTCGTCGATGAAGAGGATGCCTTCTTTCAGGCCGGTGGCCTCCATCTTGGCGTAGACGCTGGCGATGATCTCGCTCATGGTGTACTCCGTCACAGAGACGTCCCGGCCGCCGTAGTTGCGCTGACGGATGAAGGGCAGGCCCACGGCGCTCTGGCGGGTGTGGTGGGTGATGGTATAGGCCACCAGCGCCACGCCGCACTCCCGCGCCGCCTGCTCCATCACCTGCGTCTTGCCGATGCCCGGAGGCCCCATCAGCAGGATGGGGCGCTGGCGGATGGCGGGGATGGCGTACTCGCCCAGAGCGTCCTTGGCGAGGTACGCTTTGACGGTATGCTCGATCTCTTCTTTGGCTCGTTTGATGTTCATATTCTTTCCCTCGTTATCACGAATTGTTGAGGTCACGGTAGAGGTCGTCTTCCTCCGCCAGCGCTTCGGACAGAGCCGAGGCGCTGCGGGCTGCCTCACCGGTAAATTCTTCTTCGTCCAGCACCACTTTCATTGCCCAGGGCGGCACATTGGCGTCGTCAAAGCGATCCCCCAAGAAGAGGAACGCCGTGTCGTAGGCCGGGCGGCGGGCCGGGTAGCTGCCCATGCCGTCGGTAAAGTAGAGCAGGCCCCGGAGGTTTGAGAACTTCTTCTCGGCGCAGAGCTGGCTGACGTACTCGAAGGCGGGCCGGAAATCGGTGCCGCCGCCGCCCCGCAGCTCGAAATGGTTCATGGCACGGATGAGGTCGTCCTCGCTCTTTACCGGGATGTCCTGCCGGACGGCGTTGTCCGCTTGGATGAGATGCAGATTCATCCGGTGGAAGAAATTCTCCCTGCCCTTCAGCAGAGTGTACGTCTCGGCCAGAAAGGCCCGCACCAGCTCACCCGAGGTGGAGTAGCTGGTGTCGATGACGAGGGCCAGCTCTTCGATCTTCTTGCTCTCCCGGGTCTCCAGCGGCTCGATGAGGGGCAGGTTGCCGTAGACCGACAGGCCATAGGTGTAAAAGTTCAAATCGAACTCGTCCGGGTCGAGGTGGACTTCCTCCCGGGTGACGCAGAACCGGCGCAGGAAGTCGCCGTAGCTGCGGCGGCTGCGGTTTGCGGCTTTGATCTGCTCCCGCATGGCGTCTGCCGCCCTCACCGGCCTCTTTGTCCCGGAGTTCCAGCTCTGTCTGCATCCGCTCGCCGATTTTTTGCCACGTCTTCTGGGGCAGCGGCGCAGGCATCTGCTGGGGCTGTTCGGGGGCATCCTTGGGCCAGAGGCGGTGGTCGTCGGTGTAGAATTCTTTTTCCAACTGCCGCAGCACGCCGGGCGTCTGACGCACCAGCCAGCGGTAGATGGGGAGCCGCAGCAGCCACTTTCTCCTGCGCGGTGATCTCCTCATAGGCGTGTTGGCGCACCCACGTCAGGGGGCGCTGGACGCTCTTGCGGCCAAGACCGTCGATGACGTTCTCCACTGCGATGTCGCAGGCGAGGCCCCACAGCCTCGCGTCCCGCTTGCCGCGCAGCCAGAGATGGCGGAAGATGCAGTGGAACACCGTGTGGAGGTAGAGCCGGTTGAGATATTTGGGGTTCTTCTGGTAGAGCCGCAGCAGGGCGCTGGGCTGGTAGCAGAGGATGGTCCCATCCGTCGCCAGTACCCCGCACCGCTCGTCGGCGGTGGGCGTCAGGGCCGAGAGGGCCTGGTCCAGAAAGCGGAAGTCCAGATACAGCCCGCTGCGCACCACGGCCAGCACCTCGCCGCCCATCCGGGCCTGCCACTCTTCGTGAGTCTCGGGCCGGGCCGACTGGAAGGGCTTGCGGGGGTCAAAAAACTTTTCCTTCTCAGAAATCAAAATCATACCTCTTCTTTTGGGGCGCAGCGGCACGCTTTTTGTGCTCTGCGTCGGCCAGCAGGGCGGCAGCTTCGGCATTGTCGGCCTTGGCCGCGAGGGCAGCACCCTCGGCAAAGGCATCCGTATCCATCACATCCAGCGCCAGCAGGGCTTTGATGCCCTCGGTGTCCTGCGCCTTGAGCAGACGGGTCAGCACCCGCCCGGTGTTTGCTTTCAGGAAGTCCCGATAGGCCCCCTGTGCAGTGCTGCTCAGCTGCCACGGCCAGCGCAGGCGGTCGAAGCAGAGCATCGCCATCACGGAAGCGTCGTCGGCGTCGTGGCCCTGCGGGAAGATGGCGTCGTACTCCGCCGGGAGAAGCTTATTTTCGAGGAAGCACTGCCGGTAGTGGTAGCCCTGCCCCGAAAAGGTGTGGAGCAGGATGTGGGCGGGCGTCTCCTCGATGTCCTCCCAGTAGGCGGGATACCACAACCCCGCCCGGGGTGCGGCCTCCCCCACCGGCCAGAACAGCGCCCGCACGGCCTCGGTGATGCTGCCCACGAGGGCGAACAGGCCGGTGGCCTGCTCGGGCGTGGCGCGGATGATGAGGTCTTCCAGCGCAAAGCAGTTGAGGAAGACATCGCTGCCCATGGTCAGCTCTCCCGTCCCGGCGCTCAGGCGGCGGAGCCTCCGGCAGTTGTAGAACGCACAGCTGCCCACGACCCGCAGGCTGTCGGGCAGGGAGACTTCTTCGAGGAAGTTCCCGCAGACGGGGTGCAGGTCGTCGTCCTGCGCCGACGCCGCAGGCGCATCGAAGTCGAAGCTGTACCGCGCCCGGCCCCCCACCTCCCGGCCAAAGGCGCGGGTCAGACAGAGCGTGCCGTCCTCGGCCCGCTCATAGCGGCAGATCTTTTCCGGCCCGGGCAGACCCCGGGGCTTTTCGGAAAAGCAGTAATCGCCCAGTTCGGTGATGGGCCACTCACCCCCCTCCGGCCCGGGCACAGCCCCGGGCAGCACAGCGCACGGCTCGCCGCCGTACACCCGCACAAGGCGGGCCGCGCCGCCCGCCAGCGGCAGAATATCCAGTAGCATAATAACTCCTATCCACTAACGCAAGGCCCGCTCTTTTTCGCCACATCGGGCTTTCAGCGGCCAGCTCAGAGTTTTCCGGCCTGCCAATGGGTACTTCGTACCCGGGTTGCGGCTCCCAGCGGCTGCTCCGCTCTCGCTTGCATCCCGCTGGCCGCTGCCCCAGCAGCTTCTCCCTGTTTCCGCCACTGGCGGCGGTCGTCGCTGCTGCCCTCTGGGGGAGCTGGCGCGCCAGCGCCTGAGAGGGCTGCATAAAAAAGGCTGCTGCACAGACACGCCGTGCAGCAGCTCCGTTCAAAACTTCATCACTGTGCGGCCTGTGCAAGGCAATCGTTCATTGCCGCAAATACCGCGTCGCTGGTCATGGTGCTGCCGGAGACAGCATCCACCCCGACGGTCGAGCCAGCCGCCAGCAGGGAGGCCGACAGCGTCTCTGCCGCCTTGCCGCCCAGCTCCGGCGTCTCGCCGGAAGCGTCGATCACAACATTCGTCACCTTGCCGCCGGTGATGGTCACGGTGACGCCCACCTCGCTCAGACAGCCCTGCGCACTGGCGGTGTAGGTGCCGTCGGTGTAGGTGTCGGCGTTATCGGCAGCGGGAACCGTGCCGGTGTTGGCGATATAGAGGGCCAGCACGATGCCGAGGACGACGTCCAGCACCAGCATGAGGATAATGTTGCGGGTCATGTGTTTTTTCATGGTCTGTGAAGTGCTCCTTTTGCGATGTTTGGTGTCCTGCCCGCCGGACTTACTTTGCGGGCTTGAAGCTGTCGCGCAGGGTCACGACACGGTTGTACACGCCGGGGTTCTTGGTGTCCGGGGTGAAGAAACCGGTGCGCACGAACTGGAACTGCTCGCCGGGCTTTGCGTCGGCCAGAGCCTCTTCCAGCTTGCAGTCCTTGCGGACGACAACGCTCTCCGGGTTCAGATAGTCCTTGTAGTCGCTGCCCTCAGGGATGGCGTTCATGTTGGCCTCGGTGAACAGCTTGTCGTACAGACGTACTTCGGCGTCCACGGCGTGGGCTGCGCTCACCCAGTGGATGGTACCCTTGACCTTGCGGCCATCGGCAGGGTTGCCGTTGCCGGTCTCCAGGTCGGCGGTGCAGTGGATGACAGCGATGCTGCCGTCGGGGTTCTTCTCGACGCTCTCGCACTTGACGAGATAGCCGCCCATCAGGCGGACCTCGCCGCCGACGGTCAGGCGCTTGAACTTCGGAGGCGGGACCTCGGCGAAGTCCTCCTTCTCGATCCACAGCTCCTTGGTGAAGGCCACCTTGCGGGTCGTGGCGTCGTTGGCCTCCCGGTTGGGGTTGTTGGCGATGTCGAAATACTCGGTCTTGTCGGCGGGGTAGTTGTCCACCACCAGCTTGACGGGGTCCAGCACGGCGATGCGGCGCTGTGCGGTCAGGTCCAGCTCGCTGCGGATGCAGGCTTCCAGCTGGCGCATATCAATGAGGTTGTCGGACTTGGAGATGCCGGCCTCCCGCACGAAGGTGAAGATCGAGGAAGCGGTGTAGCCGCGGCGGCGCAGGCCGCACAGGGTGGGCATCCGGGGGTCATCCCAGCCGTCCACGATGCCCATCTCCACCAGCTCACGCAGATAGCGCTTGCTCATGACGGTGTTGGTCATGTTCAGGCGGGCGAACTCCCGCTGCTTGGGGAACTCGGTGCCGAAGATGTTCTCGATGACCCAGTTGTACAGGGGGCGGTGATTCTCAAACTCGAGGCTGCACATACTGTGGGTGATGCCCTCGATGGCGTCCTGGATGGGGTGGGCGAAGTCGTACATCGGGTAGATGCACCACTTATTGCCCTGACGGTGATGCTCGGCGTACTTGATGCGGTAGATGGCCGGGTCGCGCAGATTCATGTTGGGGCTGGCGAGGTCGATCTTGGCGCGGAGGGTCTTTTCGCCCTCCTTGAACTCGCCTGCACGCATCCGGCGGAAGAGGTCGAGGTTCTCTTCCGGGGTGCGGTCGCGCCACGGAGAGGGGCGGGAGGGCTTGCCCGCGTCATTGCCGCGGTACTCGCGCATCTCATCGCGGGTCAGATCATCGACGTAAGCCTTGCCCTCAAGGATGAGCTTCTCGGCGTACTCGTAGCACTTGTCGAAGTAGTCGCTGCCGTAGAAGATGCCGCCGTTGGGGTCGGCACCCAGCCAGTGCAGATCCTCGATGATGCTGTTGACGTACTCCTCCCCTTCGCGGGCGGGGTTGGTGTCGTCGAGGCGGAGGTTGAACTTGCCGCCGTACTGGTTTGCGATGGACCAGTTGATATAAATCGCCTTGGCGCTGCCGATGTGCAGGTAGCCGTTGGGCTCCGGCGGGAAGCGGGTATGGATCTCGCTGACCTTGCCTTCGGCGAGGTCGGCGTCAATGATCTCGGTCAAAAAGTTTTTATCTGCCATATGGCGTTCCCCCTATCAGGGCATAACAAGCCCGGAATTACACTTTTGATACCCTTTATGATACACTATTTCCTGCTCTGCTTCAAGGTGGAAAGCCGAAGTTTGGGATGTTTTCGGCGTCATTTTGCGAAAAAGCGGGCCTTCTCTGCCCATCTTTCCAAAAAACTTGAAATTCGCGCTTGACATTCGGCACAGAATCTTATATAATAATCAAGCATTCAGCGAATGCGGAATATCTGTAGGGGTATAGCTCAGTTGGTAGAGCAGCGGTCTCCAAAACCGCGTGCCGTGAGTTCGAGACTTACTACCCCTGCCACAAGCGCACAGAGAGTACTCTGTGCGTTTTGTTTTTGCCTTTTTCGCCCAGATGTCGGACTTTCCAAAACTTTTTTGACATTTTCTGAAATTCATGCTTGACAACCGCGCGTTTCTCAGGTATAATAACACACGTTCCGGCGGTCAACCGCCAGAAACGATGCACTTGAGCGATCATGGCCCGGTAGCTCAGTTGGTTAGAGCACCAGCCTGTCACGCTGGGGGTCGTCGGTTCGAGCCCGATCCGGGTCGCCATTTGCTGCTATAGCTCAGTTGGTAGAGCGCATCCTTGGTAAGGATGAGGTCTCCAGTTCGAATCTGGATAGCAGCTCCAGTCTGAAACACCTTGGAGTCCAAAGACTTCAGGGTGTTTTGTTTTGTGCAAAAGAGCAGGTTCCCCCTGATTTTTACTACCCGGGTTGATTTTTTGCGCCAAATGAAGTATACTATCTTTATAGTCCCGACGGGATTTAAGAAACCATTTTCTACGAGAACTATTTCCTCCAATCGATAAACCGCGCCGCAGGTTCGAACATTACCTGCGGCGCGGTTTTTGTTTGCAAAGAAACCACTAAGGCGGAAAAACTTCCCTCTTCGCTGGCGCAAAAGGTCAGGCCTCACTTCATACAACCTCTCAGTCTGCTTCGCAGACAGCTCCCCTTGTAGGGGAGCCTCTGGCGAAGAGGAAAAGCCTCACGGTATGCCAACGGCTCCCCCTTTGGGGGAGCTGGCGAGCGAAGCGAGACTGAGAGGGCAAAATAAAAACACCCCAAAACCTTCCGGCTTTGAGGTGTCTTGAGCTGGAGCTGCTATCCAGATTCGAACTGGAGACCTCATCCTTACCAAGGATGCGCTCTACCAACTGAGCTATAGCAGCACACTCACAGCTCAATTATAATACCATAAACTCTGCCGCATTGCAAGCGTTTTTTGCAAAAAATCTGTCTTTTTTCGCATTTTCCCGCCCGGGCATCAAAAAACGGCTGCCGTTTTCCACGGCAGCCGTTCGTATGGTTGAAAACCGATCACTCGATGAGGCCGTTCAGCAGGGCAAGGCACTTGCGGCTGTGCAGCTTGCGGATGGCCTTTGCCTCGATCTGGCGGACACGCTCACGGGTGACGCCGAAGTCGCGGCCCACCTCTTCCAGCGTGCGGGGACGGCCATCGTCCAGACCAAAGCGGAGACGGATGACCTTCTCTTCACGGGGAGTCAGGCTCTTGAGGGCCTGATTGATCTGCTGGGCCACCATGGCGCGGTCTGCGGCCTTGCCGGGGGCCTCGGCGTTCTCGTCGGCGACGAAATCGCCCAGAGAGGAATCCTCTTCCTCGCCCACGGGGCTCTCAAGGCTGGCAGGCTCCTGCGCCATCCGCTGGATCTCGCGGACGCGCTCGACGCTCATGTCCATTGCCTTTGCCAGCTCCTCCGGGGTCGGCTCGTGGCCGTTCTGGTAGACCAGCTGGTTGGTGGCCTGACGCATCCGGTTGATGGTCTCCACCATATGCACCGGGATGCGGATGGTGCGGGCCTGATCGGCGATGGCGCGGGTGATTGCCTGACGGATCCACCAGGTCGCATAAGTGGAGAAGCGGAAGCCGCGGTCGCAGTCGAACTTCTCAGCCGCCTTGATGAGGCCGATGTTGCCCTCCTGGATGAGGTCGAGGAAGGCCAGATTGTGGCCCACGTGCTTCTTGGCGATGGAGACCACCAGACGGAGGTTCGCTTCGCTCAGGCTGCGGCGGGCGTTCAGGCCGTCGCGGCGGGTCTTCAGCAGCTCCTGACGGCGCTCCTCGGTCAGGGGGCCGTTCTCCACAGCCTCCATGGCCTCTTCCTCAGCAGCCTTTTCCTCGGCGTCCACGCTGGGCTTCTCGCTGCCCTCTTCGTCGATGTCCTCGGTGTAGCTGCGGCTGTTCTCGTCCTCCTCGAACGAGAAGCGGGCGCTGTTCTTCTTGATGTACTCGGGCGCACCGTACTTCTGGCGGTCGGCCTGCAGGATATGGGCAGCCTCGGCACCGGAGTGGATGCGCTTGCTCAGGTCAACTTCCTGCTCCGCGCTCAGCAGAGGGATCTGGCCGATCTGCTTGAGGTAGTTCTTGACGGGGTCGTCCAGCAGCTCATCCATCGCAGCCTTCAGGTCGGCGGGGTTCTCCTCGGCGGCTTCTTCCTCGTCCTCGCCGCCCAGACCCAGCTCGTCGCTGTTGTTCTCGGCGTTTTCCACCTCGGCGATGATGCTGTCCACGTCCAGATTCACATCGGCGTCGGCCTCATCCTCGATGATCTTGATGCCGCGCTCTTCAAGGAGCGTATAGAGCGTTTCCACATCCATCCTGCACTGTGCAGCCAAAGTTTTGGCCTCCTGTGCCGACAGGGTGCCTTCGCCTTTCGTCAACAGTTCCTTCAAAGTCATGCCCATTTCGCTCTCTCCTTCTCACCACGGGGGAACCTCCCCGCAAGTGAACTTGTCTCATAGTTTCGGCCTTGCTGCATCAGATCACAAGACCTCCGTTGACGCCGAACACCTGGCCGGTGATGTAGCCGGCGTCTTCTCCGGCGAGGTACAGCAGAAGCTTTGCCACCTCTTCGGCGGTGCCGAGACGGCCCACAGGAGTCTCTTCGGCCAATGCCGCTTTGTCCTCAGCAGTGAACGAGGCCATCATATCGGTGTCGATGACGCCGGGGGCCACACAGTTCACAGTAATGCCGCTGGGACCTTCTTCTTTTGCCAGAGCCTTGGTCAGGCCGATGAGGCCCGCCTTGGCGGCGGAATAGTGTACCTCGCAGCTGCCGCCGGTCTGGCCCCACATGCTGCTCACGGTGAGGATGCGGCCCGCTTTGCGGCGTATCATCCCGGGCAGGGCCAGCTGGCAGAGGTTGAACGCACCGGTCAGGTTGACGTCCAGCATCCGTTGCCACTCTTCCGGCGTGATGTCGGTGAACAGCTTCTGCTGGGCGATGCCCGCGTTGCTCACCAGCACATCCACCCGGCCCAGCGCCTGCTCGGCGGCGCGGAAAGCCAGCTCACAGCTGGCCCGGCTGGCCACGTCGCACTGGACGGCCAGTACGCCCGGCAGCTCCTTCTGCAGCGCTGCGGCGGCCTCGGCGTTGGTGTGGTAGAACACCGCCACCCGATAACCCGCCGCATAGAATGCACGGGCCGCTGCTGCGCCGATGCCCCGGTCGCCGCCCGAGATGAGGACGGTGCGGCCGTTCGCCGCCGGGGCGGCGGGCTGCGGCAGTCCCACAGGCTCCGGTTCTGGTTCCGGCGCAGCGCTGGCCGGAATTTCCCTCGTTTCCTGCACCGGCGGTGCGGCCACAGCCGCTTCCTCCCGCTCGGGCAGGGTCGGCCTGCGCTGTTCTTTCTTCGGCCCGGCGTCTGCAAGGTCAAATGTCAGCTCAAATTCGTCGTTGTACAAGAGTCAAACCCTCCTGTCCACTATTTTCGGCCATGAAAGCCCCTTCGTGTCAGGGCGTCACGGCGGGAAAGGAAACAGCTTCCCCCAACCCCGCCGGAGCTGCGCTCTGCTCACTTTTTCCGGTCTAGGCCGGCTCTGCGGCGCGCCCGGCGGCATTTGTGTGGTTTCGACAAGTTTCCATTGAATAATATAGCACAATCAGGCGAAAAAATAAAGTGGTCACCGGTGATTTTTTCACGCAGTTCCCACTTTTTTCACAGATTCAGGGGTTCACGGGCGGCTTCCAGCGGGGCTTTGCGGCCCGCCTGGCCCGCAGTGAAACGAAAAATTCCTGCAAAAGCTGCTGTGCCTCGTCGGCCCGCAGCCCTTTTTCGATGACGGGGTGATGGTTGAAGGGCTGGGCGAAGAGGTCGGTCACAGAGCCGCAGCAGCCCGCCTTGACGTCGGCTGCGCCGTACACCACCCGCTTGATGCGGCTGTTGATGATGGCCCCGCTGCACATGGGGCAGGGTTCCAGCGTCACGAACAGCTCGCACTGCCACAGCCGCCAGCCGCCCAGCTTTTTGCAGGCCGCGTCGATGGCCAGCAGCTCCGCGTGGTGGAGGGCGTTCTTTTCGGTCTCCCGGGTGTTGTGGGCGGCGGAGATGATCTCTCCGTCCTTCGCCACGACCGCGCCCACCGGCACTTCGCCCAGCGCGGCGGCTTTCCGGGCCTCTTCCAGCGCCGCACCCATCAGCTCAAATCGGTCATCCCATTCCCCTTTCCGCCAGCCGTGCGGCAAACACGAGGCAGTTATTTATAATATGTAACGCGCTGCCGGGCCATACGCTCTTCGCTTTCCGGGCCGCCCAGCCGAAGATGAGCCCCATGCCCAGCCCATAGGCCCGGGCCGTCCAGCTGCCGTGCAGGGCCGCAAAAAGCACCGCCTGCACCACCACAGCCCCCGCGCCGCCCAGCGGCTGCAAAAGATAGAGCGCCCCGCCCCGAAAGGCAAGCTCTTCCGCCAGAGGGGTCACAAGGCAGATGCGCAGCGCAGCCCACCCGAGGGCCGCACCCTCGGGCAGAGCGCTCTGTTCCTCCGGGAAGAACAGCTGCGCCCCCGCCGCCAGCAGCGCCCAGAGCACCGCCGCCTCCGTCAGGACCCGGCACTGGGCGGCGAGAGACGGCCTTTCGGTCTTCTTTTTCAGTCTTTTCACGGCGCACCCTCCTGTCGGCGGACATTGTACCATACTGCCGTCCTGTTTTGCAAGCAGTTTTTCGCTCATTCGAAGAAATTTTGCTCAAAAGATTGACATTCCAACCGGCGTTCTGGTATACTTTGTACGACTTTTTATGAATTTATCGTCTTCCGATAAACACGACTGAACCGCACCCATGGAGGTACCAACCACATGATACGCATTCTTACCGATTCTGCATCCGACATCCTGCCCGCTGAGGCTGCAACGCTGGGCGTGGATGTCATCCCCCTCAACGTCACCCTCGAGGACGGCACCGTCATCCGGGACGGCGTGGACCTGACCCCCAGCGAATATTACGCACACATGGCCGCCTGCAAGAAGCTGCCCACCACCAGCCAGCCCAGCCCTGAGCTGTTCGAAAAGTTCTACGCCGAGGCCGCTGCCGCCGGAGACGAGGTCGTGGGCATCTTCCTGTCCCATGAGCTGTCCGGCACCTACCAGTGTGCGAAGCTGGCCGCAGACCTGGCCAACGTGGACAACGTCGTCTTCGTGGACAGCACCAATGTCTGCCTCGGCGAAGCCCTGCTGGTGCGTCTGGCCGTCCATCTGCGGGACATCGGCAAGTCCGCCGTCCAGATCGCCGCCACCCTCGAGCACGCCAAGGAGCATCTGCACCTCGTCGCCGCCATCGACGACCTGAAGTATCTGCGCAAGGGCGGCCGTCTGCCCGCCGCCGTCGCCGTGGCCGGCGGGATGCTGGGCATCAAGCCCCTCATCACCCTCAAGGAGGGCAAGGTGGCGATGGCCGGCAAGGCCCGCGGCCTGCCCGGCGCATATGTCGCCCTCTTCAAGAAGATCGAAGAGCTGGGCGGCATCAACCCCCGCTTCGACTCTCTGGCCGGTTACACCGTCAGCACCCGCGAGGTGGCTCCCATCCAGACCTATCTGGTCGACAATCTCGGCCTTTCCGAGCCGCTGGTGCGCCAGATCGGCTGCGTCATCGGCACCCACGCCGGTCCCGGTGCGTTTGGTCTGGCCTTCTTCGATAACGGGCTTATCATCGACTAAAGAGATCCATAGAAAAAGGCTGCCGTGCATCCGCACAGCAGCCTCTTTTTTGTTTTGTTTACAGCATATCCGTGACCAGCTTGCCCAGCAGGAGCACCAGCACCACGAGCATCATGGGGCGGATGAACTTTGCGCCCTTTCTCAGGGCGAAGTGGGAGCCGATGATGTTGCCGACGATGTTGCTGATGGCGCAGGGGATGCCCACCGGAAAGACCACCAGCCCGCTGCTCAGATAAGTGAAGAGGCTGGCGTAGTTGCTGGCAAGGTTCAGCACCTTGGCGTTGCCGTTGGCGGTGCGCAGGTCAAAGCGCATCAGGCTGGTAAAAGCAATGATGGCAAAGGTTCCCGTGCCCGGGCCAAATATGCCGTCGTACAGACCGATGCCAAAGCCGATGCCCAGGGCCAGCAGGGTCTTTTCAAATTCAGGGTGCCGTCATCCCGGTTCTCGTCCGGGAGGTTGCGCTGCCACAGGATGATGACTGCCGCGATGGGCAGGATGATGAACATCATCATCTGCAGCACCTCATCGCTGAGCATCAGGACGATGTGCGCCCCCAGTGCGCTTCCCGCAAAGCTGCCGATGGCGGCGAGGATGCCGACCTTGATGTTCATCGCGCCGTTCTTGAAGAAACTGGCCGTGGCGAACGTCGTGCCGCAGGCGGCGCTGAATTTGTTGGTGGCGTAAGTATAGTGAGGCGGCAGGCCCGCGAAGAGATATGCCGGCAGGCTGATGAGTCCGCCGCCGCCTGCTGCCGAATCGACAAAGCCCGCAAAGCCGGTCATAAGCACCAGAAACGCCATCATCGGCAGGCTGATTTGAATACCCATTGTTATAATTTCCTTTAATATTCCTATTTTCGATTGATCTTTACTTGTAAAGCTCACCCTCGCAGGCCAGGATCTGGTCGAGGATCATCCGGGACACCCGTGCACCGTAGACCATCGAGGGGTGGTCGTTGTACTCGATGATGTCGTGGAAGTCCTTATTCATCAGGACGATGACATACTCGCCGTAGGGGGTGTGGACGATGCCGCCGTCGTTGCGGCAGGCGTTCATGCTGCCGCTCTTGCTGGCCACCCAGATGAGCTCCGGCTCGCCGGTCTCCTCGCAGTCGAGGTAGAACTGGAGGAAAGTCGTGGGTGAGCATGGTGTTGTAGTGCTGCTGACGGAAGATGGCCAGCATCTCGGCGCTGGCCTCGGCGCTGACGAGCGTGCCCTTCGCCACCTGCGCGAAGAGGGAGGCATAATCCCGGGGCGTCGTGGTGCCGAGGTCGTCGTAAAGATCAAAGTGGAGCGGGTTGTGCAGGACGGTGTGGGCAAAGCCCATCTCCCGGATACAGGCGTTGATGGTGTCCAGCCCCAGATAGTCGATGACCATGTTGGTGGCGATGTTGTCGGAGCAGATGATCATCATGGTGGCGGCGTCTTTAACTTTCAGACTTGCGCCCACGCCCAGCGCCCGGAGCATACCGGAACCGTCCACAAAGTGCTCGGGCTTATAGGTGATCTTTTCCTCGAGGCTGGCTTTGCCCCGGCTGGCCTGCAGATACAGGGCTGCGAGGATATATGCCTTGATGGTGGAAGCCGTCTCAAATTCCTCGTCAGCGCCGATCTCGACCGTGTGGCCGTGCAAGTCGTCCACAA
>VOFD01001313.1_pt1 | contig 13841 bp, 13 predicted proteins | sample 5384101 | NCBI WGS metagenome assembly VOFD01 (sample SAMN12384723, study PRJNA508395) | human gut metagenome | isolation source: healthy gut C | host: Homo sapiens
TGCTGGCTGTATTGCTCAAAAGCTCGTGGACACAGGTTGAGACGGGTTTGGCCATAACGTGGAAGTATCCGTCGCGTAAGTTGCGCGGCGACAACCCGTGTCGAGTTTTACAGCGCAGTCGTAACCAACAACTACCAGGAGGCCGACACGGGGAACGAAGATGATTCACCTGGAAAGAACAAGAGCACCATCATCAGCAAGGGCATCAGCGCCGGCCACAGCCAGAACCTTACCGCGGATGCGCGCGTGGCTCCCAGAGCCGACGGCGCGCGCAACTACTCATCGTGCGACCTCGCTGCTGCTCGCTCGGACTGCGGTGCGCACACCTTCCTCAGTATGTGGACATACACAACGACACGGCGCAGGTGGAGCACGAGGCTGCTGAACGAAACGCTAAAATAACAGCGTGAACGCCGCAAATTAGCGCGGCATACCGACCGACAAAATCAGATTGTCAACGGCCGCCAAGCGTCTCATGGAGTTCGCCGTTGAGGCTCAGATGCCTCAAGCGTACGCTGAGGACGGTCGGTGATTATTGGAAGTTAAAGAATTTAAAGAAGTTATAGAAGTTAAAAGTCAATTCTTGTTAGTATTTGCCTTATGTGGTTATCGGTCCTATTATCTGATTATGCTTATTACCAATTATCCATTTATCATCCTCATAACTTCTTTTGAAATTCTTATATATGATAAATTTCATTATGATGAATATAAAGTTAGAAATAAAGAACTTCCACCCAAAATCGGCGACAAGGAGATATTGAAGGGCATCAACCTACAATCAGACGGCGAGACGCACGCCATGGGCCCAACAGCCGGAGAGTGCCGAGCGCGGTGCTTGTAGGCAACCCCGCTGTACGAGGTGACCGAAGGCGAGGTTACGTTCAACGGCAAAGACCTGCTCGCCATGAAGCCCGAGGACAGGGCGCACGAGGGACTTTTTCCCTCTCGTTCCAGTACCCAGTGGAAATCCCGGGGTGTCGATGACCAACTTCATGTGCCGCCGTCGGCGCAGAAACGCAAGTGAAACCGACTCAACGCGCCGACTTCCTGAAACTCATGCGTGAGAAGAGGAAAATCGTTGAAATTGACAGCAACCACCGCAACCGCTCGGTGAACGAAGCGTTCAGCGGCGGCGAAAAGAAGCGCAACGAGATTTTCCAGATGCTCGAGCCGAAGCTGAGCATCCTCGACGAGACAGACTCCGGTCTGACGCTGCGCACGGCCGAAGGCGAACAGCCTGCGCACGCCGGAGTCGAAGTTGCATCGTCAACGCACTACGAACGCCTGCTTGACATCATCAAGCCCGAAATAGTCCACGCTTTGCATGGCGGCCCCAACTGTCAAAGGAAATCAAACGCATACGACTGGATTAAGGAGGAAGTGGGAGAATTGTTGGAAGTTAAAGAATTTATAGAAGTCAAAGCCAAATGCCTTGCAGGCTTTAAGTTCAATAGTCTGATTAGTTCGGTTATTCATCTGACAAAGCATTTCTGGTTTTTAACTTATAACTTCCTCTAAATTTTAACTTCTATATAAAAATAAACAACATGCAAAAGCGAAAAACAATATATCGACCTCATGGCAAAGGCGACAGTGTCGCACAGCGCGGAACCGATGAACGCCGTGCGCGACGCCGCTTTCAGCGACTTCCGCCGCCTCGACGCACGAAGAAGGTCGAATACGCCTGGCGTGTTGTTTGAACCCGCGGGCAGTCTGGAAATACCGGTAGACCTGTATGAGGCAACCCGCTGCGACGTCCCCAACCTCAGTACGTCGTTATATTTTTACTCCTGAACGACGGCTTTTACGACAACAAAGCCTGAACCTCAACCCTTCTGCCTGAAGGTGTAGTTGCTTTCGGCACGCCGCCGAATATCGATTTCATTTTCAAATACCATCAAAGATAAGCAAACTGCCGACGGCATAACGGCTCTTAACACATGCGGCCCAAGACGGCTCGTTGTGTACGTGTGCCGAAGGGCGTCGTAGTTGAGAAGGCAAGTGCAAGTAATACAAACATATTGCGCTTCGTAGACCTGATGGTGAACCGTCGCGTGCTGATCGTTGTAGAGGAACGCGCCGAAATCGCCTGCCGTGACCATGCCGCCGACGACCGCCGTTTCTCGCCACCCAGGTGATTGAGGCATACGTCGGCGACAACGCCTCGTTAGACCTTTTTACCGCCTGAAAAGAGAGACCCACGTTAAGAACGTCCGCGTGAGCAACGTGTTCATTGGAGAACAGAGGGACAGCCGCGTGAGCCACAATGTCATCACGCTTCACAACGGGGTGACGGGCGCAACCGCACCGACCTTTGTGTTCAAGCCGTGGGGAGGGTGCCGAGCGCGACCTTTACGGCTGCGTGATACGACAAGCACCTCAGCACGCGCTGACGTCACCAACACGCTCTGACCACCGCGTTGCCGCACGAGCCGCGAACTGTACAAATACGTGCTTGACGGCAACGCCGTTGGCGCGTTCGCCGGCCGCGTGTTGGTGCGCCATGGTGCGCAGCAGACCGTTTCGCAGGAGACCAACCAGAACCTCTGCGCAACCTGCGAAGCCCGCATGTACACGCAGCCGATGCCGGAAATATACGCCGACGACGTGAAATGCGCCCACGGAAGCACCGTAGGCCAACGACGCGGCCCTGTTCTATGCGCCAACGCGGCATACCGCTCAAGGAGTTGCTTCCTGCTTGAGTTCGCTTTCATAAACGAAACGAGGCATACTCGACCTCTGCGCGACCTGCAATCTATCGTGGAGAAATGCTTCCGCGGGAGCTCGAACAAATGAGGGATGCAAGCCTGTGCAGGTAAAGTACCTGTCCTCGAAATTCAAACACTCACCCTTTCTATCTCCCAGCGAGGGGAGTGGTTTTAATTAGTTTTGTTTCATAAAGGCAGAAGTATAATATAAAAGTAATACAGATATACATTCACCCTTAATTTAGCGATTTGAACCAAAGCCCCTCCCTGGGGGAGGGTCGCGGGGTTTAATTTTATATTTTATGTTCGATGGTCAACACTATCCGCAACGATTCTCCGATACTCGGCCGCAGGTTTATGACCGGCCGTTGGTGATCTTGACAACGCGGCCACTACGCAGAAGCCGCGCCTGGTGGTAGAGGCCATCACCGACGAGTATTACAACGTGAACGCCAACGTGCACCGCGGCGTGCACTACCTGTCGCAGCAGGCCACCGACTGCACGAGGAAGCGGCAGGGAGAAAGCGGCGCGCCGGTTCATCAACGCGCGGTCAACAAGCGAGATAATATTCACGCGCGCCCGACATCAAACACGAGTTTGACTATCAGCGCGTTCTTTACCGATTCAGGTTTGATGCCGTCGCCAGTTCTGTGAATGCTGGCTTTACCTGTACATCCTCAACCATATAGCCTGCACATCAGCGGATGGATGTTCCATGCCGGTGAGTTCAGATGACGCCCAGCCACATCGCAGCCCCACGAGGCTTACTTCATCACGGGGCGCATTGTTTGATTGTTCCATTCAGCCTCCGCTGTTTACGCCGGTCGGCACGTTCATGTCGACGGTGGAACCTTTTAGCGCGCCTTCTGACGGATACCATATCTTGTCGTTCTGCACAACGCCGCCACGCGAGGTAAATTCCTTCCATTGTTTAGCCCTTTTGTCGCGCTTTTACCGGTTCCGTTGCCGTTGCCACCGATTACCCCTGTCCGAAGTTATCGCCACGTTCACAAGGTTAGTTCCCGAGATAGGCGACTGGCAGCGACGGGTGTTCAATCCTTTCGAACGGTCGTCGATGATTTTTACAATGCGGGGTCGGGCGAGAACAGTATTATCGCGCCTTTTTGCGTGAAGGTTGATGTTGCTTTTCAAACGCGCCCGGTGGGTACCATACGCCCCAGGAATGAATGAGCCGTCCGCCGCCCATCTTTCTCCAAAGCGATCGCCTATCGCCTTGGCGAAAGCCTCGGTGCAAGCGACGAGCCGTCACCCTCGCTCCAATTGGTGGCTGCGATCACCCGTACGTCGACGTCGATGTCCTTGTCGCTTCCCACGCGGCAGATCTTGTTCTCTTGGAGGGCGCGCAGTACTTTGGCCTGGGCCGCGAGCGACATGTCGCCGATCTCGTCCATGAAGAGCGTACCGCCCGTGGCCTGTTCGAACTTGCCCTTGCGCTGTTTGATGGCCGAGGTGAAGGCGCCGCGTTCGTGGCCGAAGAGTTCGCTTTCGATCAGCTCCGAGGGAATGGCCGCGCAGTTGACTTCGACGAAGGGGCCCGAAGCCCGTCTGCTCTTGGCGTGGAGCCAGCGGGCGACCAGCTCCTTGCCGGTCCCGTTCTCGCCGGTGATGAGGGTACGGGTATCGAAGGCTGCGATCCGTTCGACGACCTGCCGCACGTTGCCGATGGCGTTCGACGAGCCGATGATAGGCTGCACGGACGAGGCGCGCGTGCGCCGGGCGCGTCCCATCGCATGTGCGGACATGCGTTGTTTGGGGAGCGGCGTCTGTGTCGGAGCCTCCTCTTCCGAGTAACGCCGCAGCGTGTCGTAGAGACGGTTGATGTCGGAGGGGATTTGCAGGAAGTCCATCGCACCGTCGCGGAATGCGGTGACGGCGCGCTGAATCTGGTTGTCGCCCGCGCCCGCGAGTACGATAAAGGGAATTCCGAGCGGCGAAGCATTGCTGCTGTCGTCGGTGAGGACTACGTCGAAGGCCATTTGACGACACATTTCGGAAGCCTCCGATACGTCGTCCGTGGCTTCGATGGCATAACCTTCGTATGCGAGTCGTTCGCCGAGCGTCTTTCGCATACTTTTTGAATGGTCTAAAATTAAAACTTTTGTCATAAATATTCTGTTTTCTCTCGATTTTTTGTTTACATTTGTAGCCAAATTAGTGAAAATTTTCAGGCGAGTCAAACTCCTGTAAGTTCGGTGCAAACGCTTGCGGAGAGCCTTTTTTACCATTAAAAATTCGATGTATTCGGTCCGAACGGAACAATGTTCCGGCTGCGGGACGGTCTGCGCGAATCAATTCCGTTATGAAAAAGAATTATAATTACACCCGCTGCAAACTTTTCCTGCCGGAGTACGGGCGCCATATCCACGAGATGGTCGCGTCGCTGCTCGAAATCGAAGACCGCCGCGAGCGGACGCGGCAGGCCAAGGCCGTCATCGCCGTGATGGGCAACCTGAACCCGCTGTTGCGCGATACGGCCGACTTCACGCACAAATTGTGGGATCACCTCTTTATCATGTCTGATTTTCAGTTGGATGTGGACTCTCCCTATCCGCGTCCCTCGCGTCAGGATCTGACGGTCGCACCGCGGAGGATGCCCTATTCGCAGCGGCGCATCCTGTTCAAGCATTACGGGAAATATGTGGGAGAGATGATCCGTTCGCTGGTCGGCAAAAGCAGTCCCGACGTGAGCCGGACGGTCGACAATCTGGCGCGTTACATGCGTACCAAGAGCTACGAGTACAATCAGGAACACCCCAACAACGAGGTGATCATAAAAGATATAAGACAAATGTCCGGCGGGAACATTTCGATAGACGAAGCTGCTATCAATAATCTCCGAAGCGACTATAAACAACACTTTACGGCCCACCCCCAAAAAGGCCCCCAGCGCACCGGCGGACGTCCCGTGCAGAAAGGCCGTAACAATCCGCGTGCCCGTCAGGGCAATTATCAGCAGAATCACCAGGGGCAGCATCAGGGATACGTTAAAAACGGCCGTTCGTACAATTCGACCAAATAATTTTGCGTTATAAGGCAAAAAAGTTATATTTGTAGTTACGAAAATCCGGTTGCGGCAGGCGTATCCCGCCGGAAGCGGGATAGGGAACGGTGCGATTCGGCCCGTCGTGTTGCGCGGACGGCCTCGTGCGGGATATTCCCGCGGACGGCGACGTTCCCGGTACGCGCGGTCTTTCCTTCGTTCGCCGAAACCGAATATTGTGTGTTTCCTGCGTCGGGAAGAGCGGCACGCTCTCCGCGCTGAATGAAAACGTGCGAAAAAATGGAGAAAAGCAAGATAGTGATGGGAATTCTGGCGGCGGCGACGCTCGGCGCCTGCCAGTCGTCCAAGGTGAAGATTTCGGGCCGCCTGGTCGGGGCCGACGCCCGGCAGGTCTACATCGAACAGCTTTCGGCGGGCGGCAAGGCCCCCTGATCGATTCGGTGTCGCTCGACGACGCGGGCAACTACCGGTTCGAATTGAAGAACGTCCCCTCCACCCCGTCGCTTTACACGATCTCCTACAACGGCGAGAGCGTGCCCGTGCTGATCGAGGGCGGCGACCGCCTGACGATCAATTCGGCGGGCAGTTTCGCCCGCAACTATACGGTCGAGGGGAACGAGGAGTCGTCGCTGCTGCGCGAATTCAACCTCGCCTATGTCGAGGGGGCCGAAAAGCTCAACGACATCGCCGCAGCCTATGCCCGCAACGGCCAGTCGGAGGAGGAGCTCAAACGCCTTGCCAAAGCCTATTCGGACGAATACCTGCGCATCAAGCGTGCACAGCTCGCATTCATCGTCGAACACAAGGCGTCGATCGCGGCGGTCTATGCGCTTTCGCAGCGCCTGCCCGGCGACCGCTACCTCTTCAACGGGCAGGGCGACGCCGTCTACTACCGCACGGTGGCCGATGCGCTCGAAGAGCGCTATCCCCAGTCGCCCTATCTGGCGTCGCTCCATGCCGAGATTTCGCGCCTCGATGCGTTGCAGAACCTCTCGGCGACGGTCTCCGAAGCGGGCTTCCCCGATCTGGAAATCGCCGACATGTACGGCAAGAAGGTGCGGCTGTCGTCGCTCGAAGGCAATGTCGTGCTGATCGACTTCTGGTCGCCGTCGCTGGGTAACAGCAACGCGCTGAACGCCGACCTGAAACAACTTTACGAGAAATACCACGACAGCGGGTTCGAGGTCTACCAGGTGGCTGTCGAGACGTCGAAACCGATGTGGATCAATACGGTGCAGGAGCAGTCGCTGCCGTGGATTTCGGTCTGCGACCTGCGCGGCGAAGCATCGCCCGCGCTGACGATCTACAACGTCCGCAAACTGCCCGCCAACTACCTGATCGACCGCAAGGGCGACATCGTCGCCAAAGATCTCTACGGAACTTCGCTCGAACAGCAACTCGAAAAACTGTTGTAAGGGCGATGATCTACTTCGCCTCGGATATTCATCTGGGTGCCGGCGATCCGGCGACGGCGCGGTGCACCGAGCGTCGGTTCACGGCGTGGCTCGACGCCGTTTCCCGCGATGCCGAGGCGATCTACCTGCTCGGGGACCTGTTCGATTTCTGGTTCGAATACCGGCGGGTCGTGCCGCAGGGGTTCGTCCGCACGCTGGGCAAACTGGCCGAACTGACCGACCGCGGCGTGCGCGTGGTCTTCTTCACCGGCAACCACGACATGTGGGTGGGCGACTACCTGCACCGCGAATGCGGCGTGGAGATCCATACCGAGCCGCAGGTAGTGACGCTCGCCGGCAAGCGGCTCTTTCTGGCGCACGGCGACAATATGAAGATCGATCATCTTCCTGTGCTGCGCTTTATGAATGCCGTGTTCCGTTCCAAAACGATCCGTTTCCTTTTTCATGGCTCGTGCATCCCGACTGGGCGATGCGTTTCGGGCAGTGGTGGAGCGGCAAGTCCCGCAAAAAGCCATCTGGTAAGCGAGATGGGCGACCATATTACCGACCCGCTCATCGAATATGCCCGCGAATATGCCGGTGCCGAACGCCCCGATTATTTCATCTTCGGCCATATGCACCAGCCGCGCGACTATTCCGAAGGAAATTTGCGGGTGCTGTGCCTTGGGGAGTGGCACTCCGATCCGGTCTATGCGGTCATCGACTCCGAGGGCAACGCCTCGTTGAAAAAATATTGATTCGACCATGCAACAGTATCTCGATTTGCTCCGTAAGATCCGAAAGGACGGCATTGTGAAGAGCGACCGTACCGGAACCGGTACGCGCAGCATCTTCGGCTACCAGATGCGTTTCGACCTGGAGGCTGGGTTTCCGCTGCTTACCACCAAGAAAGTTTTCCTGAAAGGGGTGATTTACGAACTGCTCTGGTTTTTGCAGGGCGATACCAATATAAAATACCTGTTGGATCACGGGGTCCATATCTGGGACAACGACGCTTACCGCTATTACAACGAACTTTGTGTCCGTCACGGGGTTTTGCCGCTGGAGCGGGAGGCCTTTCTCGATGCCGTGCGGCGGGAAGAGCCTTCGTCGATCGACGGTTACCGTCCGGGCGATTTGAACCATGTGTACGGGTATCAATGGCGCAGTTGGCCCCGTCCCGACGGAGGGTGCATCGACCAGATCCGGCAGGTGATCGACCAGATCAAACACAGCCCCGATTCGCGGCGGATGCTGGTGTCGGCGTGGAACGTGGCCGAGGTGGACGATATGGCGCTGCCGCCCTGCCATGTGCTGTTTCAGTTTTACGTGGCCGGAGGGCGCCTTTCGTGTCAGCTTTACCAGCGGAGCGCGGATACGTTTCTGGGCGTACCGTTCAACATCGCTTCGTACGCGCTGCTGACGATGATGATCGCGCAGGAGTGCGGATTGCGTCCGGGCGATTTCGTCCATACGCTGGGTGATGCGCACCTTTATCTGAACCATGCCGATCAGGTTGCCGAGCAGCTGTCCCGCACGCCCCGGCCGACGGTCGACAATCTGAAAGCGACCGTCTCACGTGTCAACGAGCTTAAACCGGCCTTCGTGATCGTGACGGGCGACCTGATACACAACCATAAGAACGCCGAGCAGGCCCGGGCCTACCGTGAGAACATCGCTCTGATCGATGCGTCGATCCCCGTATTCCATATTCCCGGCAACCACGACATTCCCGACTACGGGGCCGAAGCCCTGGCGCAGTACCTCGACGAATTCGGTTACGACCGCTTCTCGTTCTCCTACAACGGTTCGGCGTTCATCGGGCTGAACAGCAATGCGATGGTCTGCGACAGCGAACGTGCGGCGGCCGATGCCCGCGCCCAGTTGGAGTGGTTCGGGAAGCAGTTGGAGCGCTACCGCAAGTGCAATCACATCTTCGTCTTCACGCATCACCCGCTCGTTTTGAGTCCCGACAGCCGGGTCACGCACAAATCGGCCTACGACGAACCTTTCCGCACGGAGTACGCCGCGCTGATGAAGAGATACGGCGTGCGTGCGGTCTTCGCCGGCCACACCCATATCACGGGGCTGACCGAGGTGGCCGGTATTCCGATGATTATCGCGGGAGCGTCGAGCTATCCGCTTTACGGGGCCTCGACGGGCATCAACGTGGTCGATGTCACGCCGACCGGTTTTAGCAGCGAGTTCGTCGCCAACGATCCTGCCGATGGGAATATCCGGTTGCACTGACGGCGGCAGCGGAGCGGACGAGTGAACCGATATTCCGAATTCGGTAAATCTGCGTTTCAGGGGCGATTCGATTGTGCCCTTCCCTTGAATTTTGTAAGAACTTTTGATAAATGCAATAATAATTTGCGTTTACATGGATTTTGTTTTATATTTGAGATTGATTACTAATCTTAAATATAAGATGTTATGAAAAAAAATTATTTTGTAGGTGCAGTTGTTGCTCTGTTGGCAGCAGGTGCTTTTTTTGTCTGTTCAGTTCTTCTTCTGATGTTTCTCCTTTGTTGAAAGCAAATGTTGAAGCGTTGTCTCGTGGGGAATCCGGGAATCGGCCTTGTCTCGAGAATCCTTATTATTATGGTACTGGAGGTGTATGGGTATGCAATCCTTGTGAATATATGTATAATCTCGGAACACCGCTGAACGGATGTTCATGGAGTCAATGTTGAAATTGATGAATATATTTTGTCGAGGTCTGTGGGCCGTCGGATTCATGCTGTTTTGCGCCTGCGGCGGTTCGAACGGGAATGTTTACAAGGGCGAGTTCCGGTGCGAAGAGCGGCCGGAGCCGATTCGGCTGGTCTGCGAACCTTTGTCGGCCGAGATTCCGGGAGCCGTCGTCGGGTATGTCGCCGACTCGTTCTACGTGGCTTACACGATGATGGATCCCGACTATCGGATCGCCGTCTGCGACAAGCGGGACATGCGTCTGCTGGGGCGGTTCGTCCGTGTCGGACGCGGACCGGACGAGTATACTTATGTCAATGTTTCGGGCCCTCCCGTAACGACTCCCGAGGGGGTGTGCATGTGGTTTTTCTCGAAACGGGGCGTGGACTTGCAACTGTTCCGGTTCAATATCTCCCGTTCGCTGCGCGAGGGAACGACCGTGATCGATGATCGGATACTGTTTGATGCCGTAAAGTTACGCCGGCAGTTTCCCGATACCCGGAATTTGTTTTATGCGCTGCGGCTCGACGACTCGCTGTGCGTCTGCAAGCTGATCGGCCGGACGGAGGTCGCGACGGTGCTCTATGACTACCGTGCGCAGGAGGTCGTGTACCGCTACGACCTGTGCCGCCAGTCGGCCGTCGTTCCGAATATCGCGGGCGGGACGATCTTCGCCGATGCCGCTGGAAAACGGTTCGTGGAGGGCAGTGCGTTGCTCGATCAAGTCAATTTCTGGAACCGCGACGGCAGCGGTCTGGTGAGCGTTTCCACGCGCCGCCGTCCGGTGACGGCCGAGGAGGTCGAGCAGACGGATGAATCGCAGCGCCGCAGGTATTACCTCGCGATGACGACCACTTCCGACCGTGTGCTGGCTTTCTATCTGGCTGATGCGGCGGCGCCTCCCGAGTTGCATGAATTCGGTTGGGACGGCACTCTGCGCAACGTCTATACCTTCGATTTTCCTGTGACGTCGATCGCTTGCGACGAGGTGACGGGCGACTGTTATGCGTTCCGCTCCGATTCGGAGATTTACCGGTTCCGGTTATCCGAGTGAGCCGGCCTGTTTTCGGCTTGTCCGTTTGTACGGGCAGGCATCAGAGATAAAATAATCGGGGCGTTCGAGCAATCTCGAACGCCCCGATGCCGTTTTTCGTCCGTTTCAGTCTGCGACGGGTTGCAGAATGTTCCAGTCGGGGATGCCGATGACGGAGAGGAAGGGCGCGAAGGACTCTTCCTCGCGGTCGGTGCCCGCGTCGCGGTAGGTCTCCCAGATCGGTTTCTTGCCGCCGGGATCTTCGGCGTCGTCGGGATAGCGGCGCAGGCCGATGCGCAGCGTCCCCTCGTTGCGGTGGTCGAACCAGTTGTGCCACTGGATGCCGTCGATGCCGGGCAGGGCGGCGATTTTCTTCCAGCCGTAGGCGAAGCCCGCGCACTGGTTGCGCAGATCGGCTTCGGCATAGGTGGGGGAGTTGGTTCCCGCTTCGGAGAGCCATACCGAGCGGCGCGTCGTGCCGCGGAAGAGGTTGGCCGGCGTCAGGGCCCATTTGCTGAGCACTTCGAGATTTTTGAGCGTGACGAAGGGGGTGTTCATCGCGAAAGTCGCATTCGGTTCGCGCCACGTACAGGGGTCGGAGATCGTCTCGGGGTAACTGTGGCAGGCGAGCGCCCAGCGGAAGTCGCCTTCCGCGCGACTGAAATCGCCGAGCAGCCCGACCATGTCGCGCACGGGATACCAGCCCGGGTTCGAAGCGCGGCTCCACGAATGGGAGAACGAGGCGAAGAATTCGGCGTTGGCGTCGTACTGGCGGACGATCGAGGCGCACAGGCGCATCGATTTGACGTAGGCGTTCGTATAGGTCGTAACGAGCTTGTCGTCGCCCATGTTGGTCCAGTCGACGCCGCCGTCGACTTCGTTGTGGACGATCCAGTGCGCGATGCGGCCGTAGGCGTCGTCCTCGCGGCAGTAGCGCTGCGCGAGGAAATCGATCATCGCCGCGTAGGCGCGCACGGCCTTGGGGGTGGTCATGTTGGGCATGGTGTAGGTTCCCCGCGTGTAGTCGGGGTGTTGCAGCAGGGCGCCGAGTTCGGCGTCGCGCGCCTCTGCGGCGGGATCGACCAGCAGGATCGCCGCGACGGTAATGTCGCGTGCGGCGGTTTCGCGGAGCGTGGCGTCGAGCGCATCGAGCTTTTCGGTGTCGAAATAGTAGGTTTCGCCGCAGTAGGCGTGTTCGACCATGCCGGCCTTTGCGGGCGACAGGTACATGAATTGCAACGGACTGACGTTGACCGTGGCGCTGGTGATGCCCAGGTCGTCCAGATCGCTCGTGTAGTCGCCGGCGTAGAATCCGCCCAGTCCCTTCTTCGACCGCATCGGTACGGGCGGCAGGTTGCGCAGCGCGGCGACTTCGTCGGCGTAGCGGCCGTGCGAGACGATGCGGTCGCCCTCGGCCGTGCGGCATACGACGGCCCATTGCGACAGCAGCCGGTCGTAGGGAAATCCTTCGGGCGAGGCCATGCGGTCGAGCGTGACGTCGAACGGACTCTGCGTGAGCGGTGTGGCGTATTTCTGGTAGGCGGTCTCGATGCGGGTGATGTCGGCGTAGGGCGGCAGTTCGTAGAGCAGGAAGCTCCCTTCGCCCGCATAGCTGCCCGTGATGCGGATTTTGTCGGCGGTCGCCTCGACGCGGTCTACTTTGCTCGTGTACGATGCGTGGAGGTACTCTTTGAGCCGTTCCTCGTAGACCGATGCATTCTGGTCGTTCTCGTTTTCGGCCGCGTCTTCGGCACGTTCGGCGTCGGTCATTTCGCGCAGCCGCAGGTTGCGCAGACGGATGTCGGCGTCCTTCACCGTGCCGAAGTCGATACGCAGCAGGTTGCCCGCTTCGCCCCAGAAGAACTCTTCGCGGCATTTGCGGATGCGCACGCTATACTCCTTCCATGTGTCGGCGGCCTCGAACGGCGTGGTGACGATCGTCCGTTCGACGTCGGGAATCACTTCGCCGTCGACTTCCGTCCAGAAGAAGAGCTGTATGTGGTCCGTGCGACGGTCGGTTTGATATTCGAAGGCCAGTACGTTGAGGTCGGCGGGGACGTTTCCGTCGAAGGGAACGGTGCAGAAATAGGGATCTTCTCCGGTAGTATGGATGCGGTAGACACCCGTCGTCTCTTCTTCGATTTCGATGTCGTTCTGTACGCGGGGATCCATGTTCGGCACGAGCGTCAGCGGGGCGAGAGGCTCGGGGGCGGGCGGCGTGTAGACATCGGGGTCTTCGTTTTCGCAGGCACTCCCCGCGAAGAGCAGCAGTGCGGCGGCGAGCGTGTGCAGCGCGCCGTGCAGCAGGCGTCCGGAGCAGCCGGTTCCGGACGGGAATCGGAAATTCGTTTTCATGTTTTTCTGAAAATTTGGAAATGACGAAGCCGTCGGCAGGCGACGTTCGTATTTTTCAATTTTTTAAGTAAAACAAGGCGCATGCCGGTTTACTGCATGGCCGGAACGGAAAAATTGCGCTTCGGAACGCCGCGTCCGGTGCGCGGGAGGCCGTTCGCCCCTCTCTCCGGTTGCGTGCGCCGGATGCGGGGAAGGAGGCCGTTTCGGCGCAACGGCGTTTGAAAATAGGTATTTATACTGTTTCCCGTCCGATACGTTACCGGTAACTTTGCCTGATGCAAAGTTGTAGGTTATGAGTCGTTATTTCGAAATGCTGATGGAGGACGTTCGCTTCCGCGAGGGGTTGAAGTCGTGCATGAACTGCGGGATCTGTACGGGAGTCTGCCCTGCGGCCGAGTTCTACGACTACGATCCGCGCCAGATCGTGGCGATCGTCCAGACGCGCGACGAGGAGCAGATCGAGCGTCTGTTGAAGGGCGACACGATCTGGTTCTGCGGCGAGTGCATGTCGTGTCGTCCGCGCTGTCCGCGCGGCAATACGCCGGGATATGTCATTCAGGCGCTGCGTACGCTGTCCCAAAAGCTGGGCTTTTTCGTCGAGAGCGAGAAGGGGCGCATCGGCGAGAATATC
>VOFD01001364.1_pt1 | contig 13828 bp, 15 predicted proteins | sample 5384101 | NCBI WGS metagenome assembly VOFD01 (sample SAMN12384723, study PRJNA508395) | human gut metagenome | isolation source: healthy gut C | host: Homo sapiens
TTGCCCAATTTAAGAGAAATACGTAGTAACCTTTTATGACAAAGATGATAACATTATCGATACCCAATCTGTTTTATTTGAGGATGATGCAACTGCTCCAAAACCACCGGAACCGGAATCCGGATATGTGTTTGCAGGCTGGGACAATGAAGATTACAAAAATGTACAAGGCAATGTAAAAGTTAAGGCTTGTTATGTATGGAAGAATGACGATCTTCCGGTTGTTGTTGAAATAAATAACTGCGAATATAAAAAGAGGATGGATATGTTGTTAATTACAATATTAAGAACAATCCCAATAATCGAACGAAAGGGCGTGCGATTTTTTTTTCTTTAAGGACATCCACAGGCAAATTGATTAATTCGACAGAGTCCGATGCCTTTTCATTAGCAAAAGCAGAGTATAGTAAAAATTTGGAAATGTATATTCCATATGATGGAATTGCTACCAATGTGAGTTTGTATATTGTAGATCGATTTTCCTCTGGAATTCCGTATTCGCAGACAGTATCGTATGAAATAGAGCGAGAATGGAGTGGTTGGAGTGTGGAAGAGCCAGGGAAAGATGTGGAGGTTGAAGATAGAACAGAATATCGATATCGTAATTTGCTGACGACGACAACCCGAACATCGGTAAATGAAGGATGGGATTTAGCTGAAAAAATACTTGATGCTGCATGGAATTTTAAATCATGGAGCGGATGGTCAAGAACGCCTTACGCAGTCAATGAGACATCTACAACCAAACGTGAAGTTGAGGCTAGGGATGTTTCAGATAATAATGGTTATACAAGAAATACATATTATTATTGGAAGGATCCATATAAACTTGCATTTTCATATTATAATGAAGGTGGAATGATTTATTATGAATATTCTCAATGTACAAATGATAGTGGACCAAAGATGTATGTCTATGGCTCGTATAATGGACACACAACATATCGTTTGAACAATAACAATTATGGTTATGGAGTAAACTTTAATTCGGAATTATGGTTTTTAAAGAGTTCGACCAATATTCCTGCAACCACACATAAGGAGTATCGCTTTAGAGATGGAGAAAAGGATATACTTATAAGTGGACAAAATGGGATGCGTGGTCAGATTGGATGGTAGAGGCTATAAAGGCAACTTCATCTAAAGATGTGGAAACACGTAAAACATACAGATATCGTGCTAAAATGTCTGATTTGGAAGATAATTCCGGAAAAGAGTATACTGTTAAAGGTACTGTTGATAAGGCATTGGCAGGAAAAAGAAGCTTTAATACAAGTATATAAAGGGGATGAGCCATCTGATTTTAATAATGAATATGTAGGAAAAGTCACAATTAATGACGATGGAACATTTTCACATAAATTTGTATGTCGACAGGAAATAAGTGAGAAAACAGGCGATTATAAAGTTATGATGGCCATAGAAGGTGGTGATAAACCATTTTATCTTGAAACAATTGAAGCACCTAAACCGCAATATAAGGTTGTCTTTAAAGATATGGATGGAAATATCATTGATACACAGACGGTGAAAAAGGGCAATAGTGCAACTGCACCAAAAAGCACCGGATGTAAAAAATTATTCTTTTGTTGGTTGGGATTTCGGTGTTACGAATGTAAACGATAATATGGAAATTACTGCACAATATGTAAAGAATAAATATAGTGTTGCGTTTGTGGATTGGGAAACAAAAGAAGTGTATACAGATGTATTTGATTATGGCAGTCCGGTAACGTATCCAGAGATAAAAGATTTAGAGGGATATGATTTTGTTAATTGGACAACTCCGGATGGGAAAGAAATCAATACAATTACAGAGAATACAATTCTTATTGCAAATTATAAAATAAAGACATACAAAGTAAATTTCTATGACAATAATGGAAGTTTGTTAAGTTCACAAAATGTGAAATATTCTAAAGATGCAGTTGAGCCGGAAGTTGTAAAAATAGATGGCATGGTATTTGATGGATGGAACAATTATGATTTTATTAATGTGAATTCTGATGTGGATGTATATCTAAGTATACAGAAACAACAGAAAATCCTACCTGTGATACAAAATCAGGTGTTTTTACAGAAAGTAAAAAAATACATTTGTACGCATCCGAAGATGCTAAGATATATTATACAACGGACGGTTCGATACCAACACAGGCAAGTAAAGTATACGACGGGGAATTGCTTATTAGTCAAAATACATATTTGCAGTTTATTGCCGCAGAACCAAATAAAAATACAAGCGAAGTTCAAGCAGTATCTTTCCTGGTAGCATCTGGAGAAGATGATGACGGTGCATTGGTAGTAAAGAAAGAGAAATACAAATTGGATCGTGGCTCAGAAGCAAAGATAACTTATTTCTTAAGTCATGAAAATCCAGATATTGGTGTTAATTTCTATAGTCTGGATGAAAATATTGCAACCGTTGATGAAGATGGAACAGTACATGCTAACAATGTTGGAACGACACAAATCTTTGTAAGTACAAAAGATAATAAGTATGCGGATTATTGCGAAATTGAAGTATCTACTACTGACATTGATGTACAGACAATCGTTTTGAATAAGACGGCAGTTGCGGGCATAGCGGATGAAACAATTCAGATGGAAGCAACCGTATATCCGGAAAATGCGACAGAGAAAGACGTAGATTGGTATACAGATGATAGAAGTATTGCCACAGTAAATGAAAAGGAGAATTAAAAATCCTTAAAAAGGGTACGACAAAACTTCGAGCATATTCAAAGAGTGGTAGTTGTATTGCTGAATGCGATGTCAAAGGTGTGAGCGAATTTGATGAAAATAAACTTCAAATATCCTCTCCGTATCTTTTCTTAAATGAAAAGGAACAGGATAGGTTATATACCTATTATGATGATGCCGACGTTTCCTGTAAATGGGAAAGTATGAATGAGGATGTTGTAACTGTTGATGATACAGGATTGGTTACAGCGAAAAAAGAAGGTTATTCCATTATCGTGGCGACTGCTGAAGATGATACACAAGTTACTTGTATGGCGATTGTAAGCAAAAGAAAAACGGCAGAACCGGAAACGCCATCTGTGGAAACTCCAGATTCTTCAGCAACACCAAAGCCGACTTCAACACCGAATTCGACAGAAGTACCAAAACCGACGGCGACACCGAATTCGACGGAAGCACCAAAGCCGACTGCGACACCGAATGTACCAGCACAGACCAAAGAACCGGAAACACCAAGACAGACACAGGCACCGAATACATCTACAGATAAACCAGCAGACAGCAATAATACCAATACAACTACTGGTGTAAACAACAACAGTACCGGAAGTATCAATACTTCCAATGGTTCTTATGGAAATGCAGATAATACAATAACTGTTCCAATGATAAAAACGTGCAAAATCACACATAAAGGCAAAGGAAAAGTTAAGGTTATCTGGAAAAAAAGTAAGTGGTTCATCTGGATATCAGGTTCAATATTCCTTGAACAAAAGATGAGAGCAGCAAAGCTGAAAAATTGTAAAGCAGCTAGTTTGACAATTAAGAAGCTGAAAAAAAAAAGACGTATTATGTGCGGGTTCGTGCGTATAAGATGGTCAATGGCAGAAAAGTGTATGGTAAATGGGTGGCGTAAAGAAAGTTAAGATAAAGAAATAGAAGCTCGATGACCTCATTGAAACTATCATGAAGATGACCGCCAAATGGATTCAGGTGAATCCGTTTGGCGGTTGTTTTTGTGATTTGTTTGTTATACCCGCCAAAAGGACTTGAAAGTGAAAAAAACGGAAAAAAATTGAACATAAGGGGTGTATAATGTCACTAAAAAACTAGTTCAAAAATAAGGAGGAAAAATTATGAACAAAAAGATTCGTCGTTGTCTGAGTCTGTTGCTAGTAGCAGCGATGGTTGTTACCGGACTTGATTTTGTTCCGGCAAAGGCAGCGGAAACTACGTATACGAGTGGTGATTATACGTACACATTAAATGGTGATGATGAGGCTACTATCACCAAATATGACGGAAGTGCCTTGTATGTGGCAATTCAAGTACATTGGATGGAAAGCAGGTAGTAGGGATTGGAGATGGTGTTTTTCAGGATAAGAAAACAATAACGGGAGTGAATATACCGGAGGGCATTAAATCAATTGGTCATGATGCGTTTGCCAACACCAATCTGCAGGAATTGAATCTGCCATCGAGTTTGGAGAGAATAGGATATTCAGTAATATATGGAGTAACCGGGGTGACAAATGTAAACATTCCCAAGGGATTGAAAACTGCAGATGTATGTTGGAACAATGATGGACCATTTGCAGGAAGTAAGGTAAATACAGTGACCTTTGAAAGCGGAATGACAAAAATTCCTGACAATATGATGAAAAAATTGTAAAGAACTAAAAACAGTAACGATACCTTATACGGTACAGGAGATAGGCCAATATGCTTTTGACTCATGCAGTTCTTTGGAGAAAATAGAAATACCAAGAATTGTAAAGACAATAGGTCATGATGCGTTTGCCCATACCAATCTGCAGGAATTGAATCTGCCATCGAGTTTGGAGAAAATAGGGTATTCGATAATATATGGAGTGACGGGAGTAACAAGCGTAAACATTCCAAAAGGAGTGAAAACAGCAGATGTATGTTGGAACAATGATGGACCATTTGCAGGAAGTAAAGGTAAATACAGTGACCTTTGAAAGCGGAATGACAAAAATTCCTGACAATATGATGAAAAATTGTAAAGAACTAAAAACAGTAACGATACCTTATACGGTACAGGAGATAGGCCAATATGCTTTTGACTCATGCAGTTCTTTGGAGAAAATAGAAATACCAAGAATTGTAAAGACAATAGGTCATGATGCGTTTGCCCATACCAATCTGCAGGAATTGAATCTGCCATCGGGTTTGGAGAAAATAGGGTATTCGATAATATATGGAGTGACGAGAGTAACAAGCGTAAACATTCCAAAAGGAGTGAAAACAGCAGATGTATGTTGGAACAATGATGGGCCATTTGCAGGAAGTAAGGTAAATAAAGTAACGTTTGAAAAGGGAACAAAGTTAATTCCGGCAAATTTATTTTCAAATGCTTCCCAGCTTAGAGAAGTAAAATTGTTAGATGAGATGACAGATATCGATAGTTATGCATTTGAAAATTGTACCAATCTTCGAAGCATAGAACTTCCGATATCGATTAAAACAATAGGGGACGGAGCTTTTTCAGGCTGTACCAGTCTTACAGAGGTTTTAGCAAATAAGAAAATTACATCGATTGGAAAAATGCATTTCAAAATTGCACCAATGCAACGATTAAGGTAGCAAAATATACAGATTCCATGAAGAGTTTCACGGACGCAGAGCAAAATCTGGAATTTTCAAATCTGGAATATACAGATACGGTAGATAAAGTAATTGAGCATGAAAAATCAATGTATGAGATTAATGGCAGCAGTGCAAGTAGTTATGTTGTGATGAATCTTGATTATGCATTGAAGCAAAAAAGAGATTAAAAACGTTAAAGACATGCAGCTTGTTGTGAAACTTCCGGAAACTTCTGTTGTGAATAGCATTAAACTGGATGGAATAGCGTTGAGTGATAGTGATTTTAAGATTACATCAGACAATAAGATCACCATTCCGGTTAAAAAAGCACAGGAAAATGCCGTATATACACGACTCCAAATGTGGATGGAAGAATAAATTCCTATGCTGTATTAAATTACGAGAAAGATGGAGTTTCACAATCCAATATTATTGGTGCGGTAAGCGAAAATTGTACCTGCCTTACATTGGGGTGCAACGATGATGTTTCTTATGAAAAAGGCGAAGATTCAGTAAGTGTAGAGGTTAAAGGATACGGTATCAGTGGCAAAAATGTTGAAATCTACGTAGATGGAGAACTGGTCAAAGAGGTACTGGTATCCAAGACGGGAAAATATTCTACAGATATTACCCTGGATTACCCAGAGAATTTTAAAAATTATACGGTCAAGATCGTATCGGTTGAAAAATCCGGAAAGGAAACAGAGTTATCAAAACAGATAACGACGATTGAAAATGGACCAAAACTTTCCGATGTTTCACTTTATATCGAGGCACATGACTATAAAGACGGACATAAAACCTTCGATTTGTTAAAAAATGATGGAACCTTGAAATATATTACATTTCAGGCTGGAAAACCATACCAGTTCAGTATTCAATATGAAAATGCGGATAAGATCAGCAGAGTATTTGTTATCAGCAGCCGGGGAGGATATTCCCGCAAACTGGAAGCAAAAAGTGGGATGCAGATAAAAAATGCATATGTGACAAATGGATTTTTTGGAAATGATGCATCGTATGTACCGGGAACTCTCTCCATTGAGTATGTAGCAAAACCGGACGGGGGTACGCAGGTAGATGAAGAGGAAAATGTGACCCTGACTGACGAAGAAAAGCTTCAATCCCGGAAAATTGGAGAGAAGCGACGGCAGAACAGATAACGGATACGGAGAGCGATTATCAAGCAGAGATTACGTTAAAATCAGGAGATGTTGTAGAATATTCTTATGATAAGATGACATTGACTGAATACGCGGAAGAGTTAGAGAAAAAACAGGCGGCACAAAGTGGGGAAGAGGATACAGAATTAAATGCTTGTTCAGATCTGTCAGAAGGTGTCGGTGATATCATTGATTTCCTTAAAGTGTTTGACAAAGAGGGAACAGCAAAAGATATCGGAAAACTTTATGACTTCTTTGAGAAAGACGGATTTAGCAGATATACAATGGGCGAAGGAGATCTGGCGCAGGACATTGCCCTGGTAAAGACAGAACTCAATGCGGATACGATTCAGATGTATCTTGTAGATCCAAAAGCGGTAGATAATACCGTTGCCCGCTACATTATTAAAAAAGGACAGTCAACAACTCAGAAGACCCTTTTCGATCTGTTTGGCATGGACAGCTCTACAGGAGGTTTTCTTGTAGACAGTGCCAACAGTATGTTTAGCTTTGAGGGAAATGTCATTAACTTGCTTTGGATGAAGCAGGAAGTAATGAGTGACCAAAGTCTGTCTCCGGCACAGCGTGAAGCCAAATTAAAGGAAATACAAAAGATGGCCGATATTGCTGCGGAAAAAATGGTGTTTACATACATTGCAGGAGTAATCGGTGTGTTTGGAGCAATGGCATTGCCGGGTTCCGGTGTAGCAATCGCTTGTGGATTGTTGGCACTTGCTATAAAAAAATGTATCATACCGATGATCGAATCGGGAGATTTTGATGATTTCCTTGACGGAAAACTGAGTTTAAAAGATATGATAATTCGCTGGATCATTGATCCAAGTGGTTATGTATACGAAGGAGTGACGACCAACCGCCTATCCGATGTAACGACAACGTTATATTATAAGGAAAAGAAAACGGATAAAAAGGGCACTGTGTGGGATGCTTCTGAATACGATCAGGAAAATCCGCTTGTAACAGATGAGGCAGGTTCATATGCTTGGGATGTACCGGAAGGATACTGGCAGGTAAAAGCGGAAAAAGAAGGATACGAGACAGCATACAGTGACTGGATGGAAGTACCACCGCCACAGACCGATGTGAATATAGAAATGAAGCCATTGGCAGCTCCTGAGATTAAGGAGATTCATTCTTATGAAACATTTACTAAAGTAATATTTACCCAATACATGGATCCGGAGACGGTTAAGAACCTTACATTAACGGATTCTCAGGGAAATTCGATTGCATATACACTTTCTTATGATAAGTCGGAAAAAGACGCAGCGGGAAATGTGTTTGTTAAAGAATTTACGTTAATATACGATACTCCGATTGCTAAGGGAGAAAAAGTTACAGTTGGAGGAATGGAAAATATTACCAGCAGTACAGGGGAAGCTTTGGCAGCAGTTACAAAGAGTGATGTGGCAAGTGAGGATGTCACAATTGAAAGTAATGACTACGTAAATCTTGCACTTGATGACAGTTATAAATTGTCTGTTGAAGTTAGTGGAGCATCAAAGGCTCTTTGGCGGCATCCATTGATAATTCGCAGGTTGCTGAGATAACAAAAATAGAAGAAGGCGACGATGGCATATATAAAATCAGCCTGAAAGGGCTTGTATATGGACAGGCCGTACTTTCTCTTACAGTAAAAGAAACAGGGATCAGTAAAAAGTAAATATTCAAGTCGGAGAGGAGACATCTTCCGGTAAAAATATTTATGATGAAGATCCAATACAGATGGTTAAGCTTGATCTGACTAAGATTTCAGAAAAGATGGAATCGGACATTAATGTGAACGCAGATGGAGAAGGCGTAATACTGCCATTTACCAAGAGATATCAGAGAGTTTTCTTTTGATATTCCAGAGGATATCAATCTTGCACAGATCAGCAATATTATTATTAAGGCAAATGTGCCGGGTGAACTTAGTCTTGCAGTATTTAATAATACATTTGATAAAAGCAGTAACGAGTGGTGGAATGACGATGTATGGACGGTCTATCCATTTTTTGAAGGTTCGTACCCGGATCGGAAGAAAATGGCAGTCATGGAAGCACTCTGGGAGATGAAACACAGACATTTTCATTCAACGTGGATACCGATAAACTGTCACGTCTTACCGGAAATGGAGGATATCTCACAATTGGCGCCAATGCAGATCCGGTTACGGGAGCCGCATATACAGATGTGACGTATAAGATCTACAGCATTCAATTGGTTGTTAATAAAACGGTTGAGCCAATCGGAGGCGATGAGGATCCGCAGCCAACGGTAACGCCAACGACGAAGCCGCAGCCAACAGTGGTTCCAACAACGAAACCGCAGCCGACGGCAGTTCCAACACAGAAACCGCAGTCAACCGTAAAACCACAACAGCCACAGGCACCGAATACATCGACAGGAATGTCTGCAGGCGGCAATAATGCCAATACCGGTGCAAATAACAGCAGTTTCGGAAGCAGCAATATTTCCGGTGGCTCTTATGGAAATGCAGGTAATGCAACAACTGTTTCAAAGATAACAATGTGGAAAATTACACAAAAAGGCAAAGGAAAAGTTAAGGTTATCTGGAAGAAAGTAATTGGTTCATCTGGATATCAGGTTCAATATTCCTTGAACAAAAAGATGAGCAGCAAAGCTGAAAAAAATGTAAAGCGGCTAGTTTGACAATTAAGAAGCTGAAAAAAGAAAAAGACGTATTATGTGCGTGTTCGTGCATACAAATACGTGAATGGAAAAAAAGGTGTATGGTAAATGGAGTAGTATAAAAAAGGTTAAGATAAAGAAATAGAAACCAGGTATCATGAAGAGGGCCGCCAAATGGATGAAAATCTGTTTGGCGGTTTTTTAGTGAAAAAATTGGAAAAAAATTTGAACTTTTGCCTGATATAATAGAAAAAAATATGGAATGATCATAAAAGAGATAAATGCAAATTGTATCAAGATATTAAGTTAGGAGGCGGTTCATATGAACACGAAAAAATGGTATCATTTGTTCTTACTAACCGGATTTATGATGTTGGTTTCGCTGGGAATGTCCGTTAAAGCGGATGCGGCGACGATCATGGATCTGGAGAGAAAATTCCCTAATGGGGCATATTGGAATCATGTAGTTCAAAGCGGTCATCGTTATTCCAATTATAATGATGTAGGAAGCTGTAACAATCCGGACGGCTACACATGGACACCGTGTAATACACACAGGGAAGTGTTGGAGTAGGCGGTTATGATTGTAATTCTTTTTGGGGGGAGGCATGCAGTGTAATGGATTTGCCCGGAAACTTGCGTATGATCTGTATGGCTCAATGCATTCTTCCTGGGGGAGAGGAAATATCAATACATTGAAGAGGGAGATGTTATTCATTATAAAGCGGCAGACACTGACCCTAGTTATGGACATTGGGTCATGGTTATTGGCAGAAGCGGAACAACTGTTACACTGGGAGAAGCAAACCGGGATGGAAGGTGTAAGATTAGTTGGGGACGTACACTTAATCTTGCGACCGTTACCAGTTATGAAATTTATTCTGCTCCGTATGAGGCTACATTTGATGTGGCAGATACCCAGGCCCCAACGCTCAGCAATGTCCGAATCACTGATGTAAATGCGGATGGTTACACCGTTATGTGTGACGTTAGCGACAATGTGGGAGTGAGTAAAATAGAATTTCCGTCTTGGAATATTGACATCCATCAAGGTGAGGATGCAAACTGGATTGCAGGAAGTGTTTCCGGGAATACGGCGACGGCGAGAATTCCGCTTTCCGCACTTAAATCAGGGGTGATCCAAGGAAATTATCTCACAGATATTTATGCCTGGGATGCGGCAGGAAATCGTTCTTCCATAAGATGTCCGATCGTATATATTGACCGGACGGCGCCGACATTGAGCGATGTAAGGATTGTTGAGCAGGATTCCAAGGGGTATATTTTGGAATGTAAAGCATCCGATGACAAAGAGGTTGACCGGGTGCAGTTTCCGACGTGGACCGAGGTAAATGGCCAGGATGATCTGGCGGCAGACTGGGTACATAATTCATCCATAACCGGAACTAAGGTAGGAGATGATGTGTATCGCTTCCGTGTAAATATATCCGAACATAACAACGAATATGGCAGATATATTACCCATGTGTATGTGTTTGACAAATGCGGAAACAATGTGGCGATACCAATTGACGCAAGGATTGTTGGAGGTTTGGCACCGCAGAAGATTTTTGAAAAATGGAAATGCACTGCTGACCCTTTATAATGAAGATTATTCCTGGAATGATATTAATGCACTGGCTGCGGGTATGCGAAGTAGTCTGGCAGAGATTCAGGATGAAGAAAAAGACAAGGTAATCAAGGATTTTGTCGCGGACCAGATTCGGAAATATTATTACATTGGCGCAAGCATGGAAGAAAAAAGGTAAGGCTTGGAAATGGAACAGTGGAAGTGAAGTGAGTTACACCAATTGGGGAATGAACCAGCCGGATTGTGCCGGAGATAATGAATTTTATCTTGCTGTGACGCAGCCAAGTGGTAAATGGAATGATATGCCTTCCTATTTTAATGATGGCGGATTTATCGTAGAGACTCCATTGGATATGAAAGCGGACGCGGAATTCGAATGCGATGGAAAAATAGTCAAATTTTACAAGGCATCTCTTCCTTATAAAGTGGCGCAGAGATTCTGTGAAGAAAATGGCGGATCGCTTGTAAAAAATTGATTCGCAGGAGAAAAATGATGCCATTGCCAAAAAAGTAGCCGAAATCGACGAATGGACATTTTTTCATCGGTGCGACAGATGAAAAAGAAGAAGGAACATTTGTCTGGCAGGATGGAAGTCCTCTGACTTACCGGAACTGGGCGGCTAACGAGCCGAACAATGACACGATAAGCGGCGCAGAAAATTATGTACAAATGTATCGGGATGGAACGTGGAACGATCTTTACGGCTGGAGAAATAAGGTAGGATTCATTGGCGAATTTGACAAAGAACCGGCTCCGACGCCGACGGTCAAACCACAGGAGACAAAGGCGCCTCAGGAAAGTGCGGGACCACAGCAAACAAAAGGCCCCACAAGCGACGAAAACGCCACATAATACGAGTGCTTCTCAGGCGACAGCAAAACCACAGCAGACAAAACGACCACAGACAAGTTCCGGTGCGCGGACAAACAAGACTTCAAATCGTTCAAATGCCGGGAATGCATCTTCGGGAAGCAGCTATAAAACCGGTTCCACATACAAGAAAGTGACACCGAAGCGGGTAACCGGAGTAAAAGTGAAGAAAAGCGATACCAACAAGTGGAAAATTTCCTGGAAGAAAGTCAAAAAAGCGGATCATTATCAAGTGAAATTGGCGAGAAACCGTGCTTTTACAAAGGGGAAGAAACAGGATGACCGTTATTCTACGACAGACTATTTCTGGAACTTAAGGAAAAAAGAAAACCTATTATATTAAAGTGCGGGCCGTTTATTATAATTATAATAATGCGACGTATTATTATGGGAAATGGAGCAGGATTAAGAAAACAAGGATAAAGTAAATGTGAACGGAAAAGAGAGCTGCCGGAAGGGTAAGAGGTGGCTCTCTTTATATTTCAAGGGAGCGGGTCGAGTAGTCTACAAATGCGGACATAATGCTCAAGTAATTTTTTTTGCTGATCGGAATGGATTGGCCGGTGGACAAGGTGATCTGATAGCGGGCTATTTTTACGATGTGTGCCATATTGACCAGATAACTTTTATGGGCCCGGATGAATGTGGAACTCGGGAGATCCTCTTCAATCTTTTTTTCAGCGTTCCGGAAAAGGTGTGATTTTCGCCGGAAGTTAAATGAACGGAAAGATCGTGTCCATAGATTTCAAAGAATAAAATATCGGAAACAGGAAGTGCCAAGATGCCTTCTCTCGATTTGACGTAAAAATTTTGCTCTGCATGTTTGCCAAAAAAGCGGTCAAGCGCTTCTTCCAGTTTTTCCAGTTTTGGTGATTTGATAAGATAATGCAGAGGAGAAACGTCAAAACTTTCCAATGCATAATCGCTGCTGGAACTTAAAAAAATGATGTCTGTATCAATGCGAAAGGAACGCAGGCGGCGTGCCGTCTGAATTCCCGTTGTGTCTTGAAAGACAATATCCAGAAACAGGAGATCAAACGATTCTCCCTGCTCAAAACGCGAGATTAAACTGGAAGGAGAGTCAAAGGATAAAATTTCAAAAGAAATATTGCGACGGTTTAAGTTTGTAATTAAAGCTTCCTTTAATAAGGATGCAAACTGAGAGTCATCATCGCATATGGCAAATCTGTACATTGACCGGCTCCTTTCTATCTTAAAATTAATGAACGCAGCCTCATGCTTCTTACGTGCAAGCACGACGATGCATGAACCTTCGTTCATTGATCCTGAATAGCTACCTTTTTATTTAGTATACGAAATATTTATACAGTTGTCAATTTGTTTATAAAAATTCCCATTTGTGTTATATGGGGGAGTTTATGAAAAAACAAGACAGTAGCGAAGTTTTATGTTATAAAATAGATTAGGGTAATAGAAAAAATCGAGGTATAAGGAGGAAATGTGTATGAAGCATTTGAGAAAACGTTTGCTGGCGGTATTCCTCGCAGCAGTCATGCTAGTGACTAGTGTGGGGACGTCATCATATGCGTATGAAGCAGAGAAAAAAGGCAATTTGTCCGTAACAGGAAATGATGGAAAGACCATCGAAGAAGAGGAGTCCTGGGAGGAAAAATTTCCGAATGGAACATTTGCTTTTAAAAATGATTCCATAACGATTGAAGAAGGAAAAAATGCAAAAGAGCAGAAAATAACGATTTATCGTCTGGGTGGAACGAAAGGAAAAGCGACAGCAAAAGTGGCGATCACTCCGGCTGTAGCGGCACTTGATGAAGACGAAAAGAATTGGTGTATGCCAATGCGGCATCCAATAAGGACTATACCGTTAAGGTGGAAAATCCGATCGGAACCGATGGAACGATGGGAAAACAGCAGGTAAGCAGTTCTTATGAAGTTGTTGCAAAGAACGCGGATGGAAAAGTAACACTCTCTTTGAAAGACGTAAAAGGTGAGTATATCCGCTATTTTTGGCATGTAAAAAAGATGGAAAATGGGAAGCTGTTTCCGGAGGAGAAAAGGAAACACTTGTTGTAAGCGACAAAGATTTTAAACAAAATGAATATGTTTGTGTAGTAGAAGCCGATTACAAACTTAGTTTGTCAAAGACGACCGGAGAAGAGAGTTCACAAAAATTGTGGATTAACTTAAACAGCCGTCATATAACAGATGAAAAGCCATACGAAAAGGGAAGTTACACGGATGCAGCACTTGATCAGG
>VOFD01001189.1_pt1 | contig 13818 bp, 17 predicted proteins | sample 5384101 | NCBI WGS metagenome assembly VOFD01 (sample SAMN12384723, study PRJNA508395) | human gut metagenome | isolation source: healthy gut C | host: Homo sapiens
GGCAGCAGGTCTCCATTTTCACCATCGTACCGGGCACACGCATCTCCGTCCGGGGCCTGCGCTACACTCCCCCCGCAGAGGGATTCCGTTCGTGGTGGTGCGGTACGCTGAACGAAGCCGAGACCGATACCTTCGCCATAGAGACCGACGGCCCCTGCCCTCCTCTTCCGTACCTTCCTCCGCAAAGCGTGACTCCCGGCAGGGCGACCGGGCGGATGACACGCCCATACGCCCGGTCGCCGCAGACCGGAATGTCCGCCGGTTTCCCTATCTTTGCAGAAACGCCGCACCCCTGCCCCGGCAGGCCGGCCAACCACCCGAAAACATGAACACACCGCCCGTCATTCTCGCCATAGCAGGTTCTGACCCCTCCGGCGGAGCCGGCATACAGGCCGACATCAAAACCGTCTCGGCGCTGGGAGGCTATGCCGCCGCAGCCGTTACGGCCATTACCGTACAGAATACCCGCGGGGTGGCGCAGGTGGAGTACCTCTCCCCGAAACGGTCGGACGCCAATGCGGGGCCGTCATCGAAGACCTCTCCCCGGATGCCGTCAAAATCGGCATGACAGGCACGCCCGCCATCATCTCCGCCATCGCGGAGGTATTGGAACAATACGGATGCCGGAACGTGGTCTTCGACCCCGTGGCCCTTTCCACGAGCGGCAAAATACTGACCCAGCCCGACGCCCTTGAAACCGCCTGCAACCGTCTATTTCCGCTCTGCCGGGTGGTGACGCCCAACCTGCCCGAAGCATCGCTGCTCACGGGAGAGCCCATCACTGACGAGGAGGAAATGCGCCGTGCGGCCCGGCTGCTCCACGAACGCTACGGCTGCGCCTTCCTGATAAAGGGCGGCCACCTCGGCGCAGACCGGCCCACCGACATCCTGTACGACGGACGGATGTACGCCTATACGGCCGACCGCATCGAGACCTCCAACCTCCACGGAACGGGCTGTACACTCTCGTCGGCCATCGCCACCCTGCTCGGCAGGGGGCTCCCGCTGGAGACGGCCGTAGGCAGGGCAAAGGAATACGTAACCGCCGCCATCGAAGCCGCACGCACCCTGCAAATCGGCCGGGGCAACGGCCCGCTCTGGCACTTCCCCGGCAAGACAGACGACACGCAATGAAACTGATAGTCATCACCTCCCCCGAATTTCTTCCGGGCGAAACGGAACTCATGCAGGCCATGCTCGAAGAGGGGCTCGACCGGATACACCTGCGCAAGCCGGATGCACGGCCGCCGAGCTCGCCGCACTGATAGAACGGTTCCCTGCCCCTTCCGCCCCCGCATCACCCTGCACGACCACTTTCCCTCCAGCGCACCTACGGCTTGGGCGGCGTACACCTCAACGGCCGCAATCCCGACCTGCCCGACGGCTACCGCGGCACGGTCAGCCGGTCGTGCCACTCGCTCGAAGAGGTGGCCGCACACCGCACGGCGACGGACTATCTCTTCCTGAGCCCCGTCTTCGACAGCATCTCGAAACAGGGGTACCGCTCCGCCTTCCCGCCCGCAGCGCTGCGCGAAGCGGCTGCCGCGGGAATTATCGACGAAAAGGTGCTGGCTCTCGGAGGTGTATCGGAAGCGAATCTGCCGGAGGTGCGCGATTACGGTTTCGGAGGCGCCGCCCTCCTCGGCGACATCTGGGCACGCTTCCGCTCGCCGGCCGACACCGCAGAGGTACTCCGCCACTTCAGACACCTGCTGCAAGCCGCCCGCTGACCCGCTCCCGGTTCTTTTTCCACGGCATCCGAATCTGCATCCCGGCTGCCCCGCCCGGACACATCTCCCTACGCCGACAGCCCGACCCTCCGCCCCGGACGCACCGTCCCCGAACACGAAGCGTTTCCCCGACATGCAAACCGCCACTGTGCAACACGACCGCCGACCTCATTGCCAGCGCCGAGAACAATCCGCTTCCCGCCCCGAACGGCGAAGGCAAAAGTCTCCCGCCCCGCACACCGCCCGCCCGTGTTTCACCCCTTTCCACCTTTCCGCAGCCTGCACCATACGAAAAAAAGAAGCCGCCCGCCTGAAAAGGCGGGCGGCAAATACGCGGACGCCGCAGGGCATCACTTTTTCAGACGGGCGATTATCTCGTCGGCCACCTTTTTGCCCGACATGAGCATCCCGCCGAATATCGGCCCCATGCGGGGCGTACCGGAAACCGCCGAAGCGGCCATGCCGCACACATAAAGTCCGGGGTAGATCTCCTTGGTACCCCTTCACCACTTCATCCTCGCCGGCGGTCACGTCGAGCGAACGTTCGCCTACGACGCCCCCCGTTTCGGTATTGAGCCGCGCGCCGTTCTTGCGGGCTACCGTGGCAGCTATTTCGCTGTCGTGCCCCGTACCGTCGATGACCACCTTGGCCAGGATGTTGAGCGGGTCCACATGCAGCCCTTCGCGCAGCACCGGCGTCCAGTTCACCACGACACCGCTCACGCGGTTCTCCTTATAGACCACGTCTTCCACCGAATAGCAGTTGAATACGGTCGCTCCGGCATGTACCGCATGATAAAGGAGCGCCGAAGTGCTCTCCACCGAATCCATCACGTAAAGTCCTTCACCGAAGGGGGCATAATTTATCCCGAACTCACGCACGATATCCATCGCCTCCTCCTGAATCACTATTTGGTTGAACATCATGGCTCCGCCCCACATGCCTCCGCCGGGGGAGAGCTTGCGGTCGAACTGGGCCACCCGAAGCCCCGCCTTGGCGAGGTAGTAGGCCGCCACGATACCCGAAGGCCCGCCGCCCACGATGGCTACGTCCAATTCCAGATTTTTCTGGAGCTTGTCGAAATAGGTACTTACGATTCCCTGCGATACTTTCGTCTCAATCATATGCTTCATCTGTTTTTAGTTATTGCTGTCCACTGATACCGTCGTCCTCCCCGCCTGCCGTGTAATCGCAGTCGCGGAGCCTGCTGGCTGATGCGCATGGCGCAGAAATGCGGCCCGCACATGGTGCAGTACTTGCCGTTGAGGTGGTTTGCCTCGCGGTAATAGTGCAGCGCACGTTCCGGGTCGAGACTCAGGTTGAACTGGTCTTTCCAGCGGAATTCGTAACGCGCCTTGCTCAGGGCATTGTCGCGCACGTCGGCTCCCGGATGCCCTTTGGCAAGGTCGGCCGCATGGGCGGCTATCTTGTAGGTCACCACCCCTACGCGCACGTCCTCCTTCTGCGGCAGGGCGAGGTGCTCCTTGGGCGTGACGTAGCAGAGCATCGCCGTCCCGTACCACCCTATCAGCGCGGCGCCGATAGCGCTCGTGATATGGTCATAGCCAGGTGCTATGTCCGTCACCAGCGGCCCGAGCGTATAGAAGGGGGCGCCGTGACATTTCTCTATTTGACGGTCCATGTTCTCCCGTATCTTGTGCATGGGAACGTGCCCCGGCCCTTCGATGAAGGCCTGCACGTTTTTCGCCCAGGCCCGCTCGACCAGCTCGCCCATGGTATCGAGCTCGGCGAACTGCGCCCGGTCATTGGCGTCGCGGATGGCTCCCGGACGCAGACCGTCGCCGAGCGACAGCGCCACGTCATACCGCGCACAAATGTCGCAGATATCATCGAAATGTTCATAGAGGAAGCTCTCCCGGTTGTGCGCCTTGCACCACTGCGAAATGATGCTGCCTCCGCGGCTGACCATGCCGCACAGGCGGTCGTTGGCGTAGTGAATATTCCTCAGCCGGATGCCGCAGTGAATGGTGAAGTAGTCCACCCCTGCTCGCACTGCTCTATCAGGGTGTCGCGGAAAAAGCTCCCACGTCAAATCCTCGGCACGGCCCTTCCCCTTCTCCATAGCCTGATACATCGGCACCGTCCCGACCGGCACGGGACAGTTGCGGATTATCCATTCGCGCGTCTCGTGGATGTTGTCGCCCGTGGAGAGGTCCATCAGCGTATCGCCGCCCCACTTGCAGCCTCCACACGGCCTTCTCCACCTCCTCCTCGATGGTGGACGAAGTGGCGGAATTGCCGATGTTGGTGTTGATTTTGACCAGGAAACGGGAACCGATTATCATCGGCTCGGCCTCGGGATGGTTGATGTTGGCCGGCAGCGCCGCCCGTCCTGCGGCGATTTCCTGTCGGACGAACTCCGGCGTGATGTAGGAGTCGATGCCCAGCTCGCGGCAGTTCATGTTCTCGCGGATAGCCACATACTCCATCTCCGGGGTAATGATACCCTGTTTGGCATAATACATCTGCGTCACCTGACACCCCTCCTTGGCCCGGTAAGGAAGCTGTATGTGCTCGAAACGCAGATGGTCGAGGCTCCGGTCGGCGAGCCGTGCCCGACCGTATTCGGAAGTGATGCCGGGGAGCCGTTCCACCTCCCGCTTCCGTATCCACTCCTCCCGCAGCCGGGGCAGCCCCTTGCGCAGGTCTATCGGCACAGCCGGGTCGCTGTATGCCCCGCTGGTATCGTAGATGTACACCGGAGGATTCTCCGTAAGTACCTTCTCCCCGTCCTTCACGACCACTGTGGGCGTCAGCCGCACACGCCGCATCCCCACGCGCAGCTCCGGATAGAGGGAGCCAGGCATATAGACCTTTTCGGAATCGGGGTAGTTAATTTTGATTTTGTCTTCCATAGTTATCTGAAACTTGTTTCGCAATCTGCATGACCCTCCGCATTTCGCCCACCGGGTCTACGGCACGCAATACGCTCCCGCTGAGCGCAATACCGCTGAGTCCGGCTCCGGCCAGGGCAGACATATCCTCGGCCGTCACACCACCGATGCCCACCACGGGCAGGTCGATGCCCCTCCTCCCGCATACGGGCGGTTATGGCCCGGTATCCTTCGAGCCCCAGAATGGGGGCGAGTTTCTGTTTGGTCGTGGTGTAGCGGAACGGGCCGCAGCCGATATAGTCGGCGCCCCCCTCGTAATGGATACGGACATCCTCGAACGTATTGGCCGTTCCTCCGATACGGAACCCCGGCCCGAGCAGGCGCCGGGCCTCCCTTACCGGCATGTCCGCCTTGCCGAGATGCACGCCGTCGGCATGCAGTCTGCCGGCCAGCTCCACGCGGTCGTCGATGATGAATACCGCTCCGGCAGCACGGCACAGGGCCAGCGCCTGACGGGCGACCTCCTCCGCTTGCGTGTCGGACGCCTCCTTCATGCGCAACTGTATCCAGCGGCATCCTCCCTCCAGTGCAATACGCACGGAGTCGAGGTACGTGATGGTATCGGTATGATGTGTAATGAACTGTACGCCGAACATCGTTCCACTCCCATTTTAATATCGGTCAAGGAAAACGAAAGTGCCCGAATGCGCACGAAAAGAAAGCAATATACTCAGAAAAAATCCCTACGACGGTATTGACCGTATCAGGTTCATTGGGTATAATCTCAGCCGCCCCCACGGAGGCACCCCTTTTTCCGGCAACAAATAAACGGATAATATCCGGGAAATCCAACTGTCCGCCCCGGAATTTGACGGAATTATTCCATCTATACCCTGCTATGCGCCGGAACGGCCATTTACCGAACCGGAAATGCTTTTTGCCGACTGCCGGAAAGGAAAACCGCCGGTGCAGACGGCTATTCGAATTACCCCGCCCGTCATCCGACTGACAAACAGGATAGGAAAGAATTTCACGTCTTCAACTGAATTACGCCACAAAAAGAGAAACAGTACCTGCACTCAAGCCCGGAACAACGTTGCAGAGGGCATGTCGAGCAGTCTGGCGACCGCTTCGGCACCCTCCGGGCCAATATCCAGCGAATAGTCGTTCACGAAGAATTCGATATGGTTTCTTATCACCCCTTCGTCCAACTCCTGCGCATGCTCCCGGACGAAGGGTAACGAATCGGCCGGATGCGCGAAGGCATAGGCGATGCTCCGGCGCAGCACCCGTTCCGCCGTCCCGGCCACCTCCGCAGGCAGGTTCCGGTCGGCGACGATGACTCCCAGCGGCAGGGGCAGCCCGGTCGCCCGCTCCCCACTCCACACCGAGGTCGGCCAGCAGAAAGAGCCCGTAACGGCGATAGACGAAACGTCCCTCGTGTATCAGCACCCCGCATCGCACTCGCCCCGCCCGACGATGTGCGGAATATCGGAGAAGAGATAGGCCCGTTTGTCGGAAAGGTGCGGAAAGAGACGCTCCATGAGCAGGTTCGCAGTAGTGTGCATCCCCGGTACGGCGATACGCATCGAACAGTCGTCCGTCGCGGCACTTTCGTCGCCGGCCACCAGCAGCGGGCCGTTGCCGCGTCCCAGCGCACTCCCGCTGCGCAGAGCGCAATAACGGTCGGCGACCTGCGGCAGGACGGCATAACTCGCCTTGCTGATGTGCGGACGTACTCCCTCCGCGGCGGAGAGTCCCGCATTCAGGCTCCTCTATATCCTTGAAGACGACCTCGAACTCCAACCCTTCGGTATCGATGCGTCCGTTGAGCATGGCATCGAACATGAACGTGTCGTTCGGACACGGCGAAATGGCAAGCGATAATTTCATACGTCCAACTGTCTATTACTGAATCTTCGTTCCGCCGTCCCGAAGACGGCCCATCCGTCCGGCAACTCCTTACGACCGCTCCCGCACGGCGTCGATGAACCTCCCGACATCCTCCGCAAGCCTTCCGACCGCCTCCGCAATCCGCCAACGGCCGCGCTCCTCGCCGATATAATTCGATATGCAGCGAAAGCTCGGCGAAAGGCACCCCCAACGCACCGCATACGGCGAAGAAACCGGCTCCCTCCATATTCTCTATGCAGGCCGCGCTCTCCGCCCTCACGGATGTTCCCGCGACGGCGACCGTATCCGAGGCTACGCTCCGGAAAAAGGGGCGGCACGGACGTGGGGTTATCGTAAAAGTTGTTCTTCACGTCGTTCCCGTCCACCGGCAGCGGAATGAAACGCCCCTCGCGCAGCGTCCCCACATCGGCGGCATATTCGCGCGACACCATCACTGTATCGCCCTTCGCCAGCCCGACGGACGGATGTGCACCGGCAATACCGGCCAACAGGATGAAGTCGGGTCTCCGTGCAGCGAGGACACCCGCCGTACGCGCAGCACACTCCACGGCACCGATACCGCACCGCCACACCTCCGCCGTACCTCCGGCGGAACCGAGCATGAACGGCCTGGCCCCCCCCAGGTAGGGTACATTACGACTATCCTCATCATTCCCGCGCTATATCCCGACAAAGATAGCAAAAGATAAGGATTATCGCTCGGCTGCCGGGCCACCGCGACGTTTCGGACACCGTCCGAAAGCCCCTCCGTCCGACCGGCCCGATGCGGAATAATCGGGGGAAGCGGTCGGATTCCCGCCGATTATGACTACTTTTGCGGCACGGAGAGCCCGCCGCGACGTTCCGCCGCTGCCCCGCGAGGGGGAGAGGAAAGTCCGGGCAACGCAGAGCACCGCACTACCTAACGGGTAGATGTCCGTGAGGGCACAGTCAAGGTAACAGAAAACGACCGCCCCGGTTCGGGGTAAGGGTGAAAAGGCGGGGTAAGAGCCCACCGCCCGCCGTGGCGACACGCGGGGCCGTACCACTTGCGGGTTGCAAGGCCATGTATACCGGCATTCAAGGGTTGCTCGCCCGCTGCCGGGGGGTAGGCCGCTTGAGCCTGCGGGAGACCGCAGGCGTAGATAAATGGCGGAAACGTGCCGCGGTGCGAGCCGCGGCACGCACAGAACCCGGCTTACAGGCGCATGCGGGTCTCTCTTTTTTTTGACAACCGGATGCGGCCGTGCCGTACGCCATATTCTCCCCGCACACGCATGACACCAAAAGACAGCGTCAACATATCGGATTTCGACTATCCTCTGCCCGACGAACGCATCGCGCGTTTCCCGGCCGACGAACGCGATGCATCGCGGCTGCTCGTGTACCGTAGGGGCGCCCTCTCGGAGACCCGTTTCCGCGGCATCGGCGGAGAGCTGCCCGAGGGGGCGGTGCTGGTCTTCAACAATACGAAGGTCATCCGCGCACGCATCATCATGCACAAACCTTCGGGCGCCCGCATCGAGGTCTTCTGCCTCGAACCGCACGCCCCGGCCGACTACGAACGTGCTTTCGCGGCACAGGGCGAGTGCCGGTGGCAGTGCATCGTCGGCAACCTCAAGAAGTGGAAGGAGGGACCGCTCGCCATCGACTTCGACTGCAACGGCGTTCCGTGCCGGGTGCAGGCGTGGCGCGAAGGCACGGCGGGGACCTCGCAGGTGGTGCGCTTCACATGGGACGCGGCACTGAGTTTCGGCCAGCTGCTCGAACACTTGGGCCGCATCCCGATACCGCCCTACCTCGGCCGCGACAGCGAAGAGATAGACAACACCCGCTATCAGACCGTCTACTCCCGTTTCGAAGGCTCCGTAGCCGCCCCTACGGCCGGTTTGCACTTCACCCCGGAACTGATAGAGAGACTGCGCAGGGAAGGAATACGCACCGAAGAGGTGACGCTGCATGTGGGTGCGGGCACCTTTCTTCCGTCAAGACGGACAATCCCCTGCAGCACACCATGCACACCGAACACTTCGAGGTAACGGCAGCCACGGTACGCCGCCTCGCCGCAGCGGCGGCAGGCAGGCACATTGTCGCCGTGGGCACCACCTCGGTACGGACGCTGGAATCGCTCCCCGTACTGGGATGGCGGATACTCCGCGAGGGCAACCCGCATACCGACACCCCCGTGGGACAGTGGGAAGCCTACGACCTACCGGCCGAAGCCGACGGTGCGGAGCTGCTCGGCACACTCGCCTCGTACATGGAGGCCGCCGGCACCGAAAAGCTGCAGGCCGCCACGCAGATTATGATAATGCCCGGTTTCACCTACCGGCTGACTTCGGGTATGATAACCAATTTTCACCAGCCAAAAAGCACGCTGCTGCTGCTGGTATCGGCATTCATCGGCGAAGAGTGGCGACGCCTCTACGATTACGCCCTCTCGCACGGTTTCCGTTTCCTCAGCTACGGCGACAGTTCGCTGCTGCTCCCGTAAACCTTCCCGAGACATGACCCGCACCCCCATCACACACTCCGCAGCGGAGTGGCTGCCTACTACCGTCAAAGAGGTCGAATCGCTCGGCTGGGACTATCTGGACATCATTCTCTTCTCAGGCGACGCCTACGTAGACCATCCGCATTCGGTGCAGCCGTAATAGGCCGACTGTTGCAGGCTGAAGGCTACCGCGTGGCCATCGTGCCGCAACCCAACTGGCGCGACGACCTGCGCGATTTCCGCAAGTTCGGCACGCCGCGCCTCTTCTTCGGCGTATCGGGCGGCAGCATGGACTCCATGGTGAACCACTACACGGCCAACCTGCGGCTGCGGAGCGACGATGCCTATACACCGGGAGGAAAAGCAGGTTTTCGGCCCGACCGCGCCGTGACGGTCTATACCCGCATACTGAAGTCGCTCTATCCGAATACGCCCGTAGTCATCGGCGGCATCGAGGCCTCGCTCCGCCGCCTGACGCACTACGACTACTGGAGCGACTCGCTGCATCCATCCCTGCTCATCGACAGCGGCGCCGACCTGCTCATGTACGGCATGGGCGACAAATCCATCATCGACGTAGCACGGGCGATGAAAAACGGTTTCAATGCCAAACTCCTGCGCCGGCTGCCGCAGGTGGCTTTCCTCGCCGACGAAGGGTACGTCGCCCGTCTGGCACCGGAAACGACGCTTACGCTCCACTCCTATGAGGAGTGCCTCGCCTCCAAACGGGCCTTCGCCGAGAATTTCCTCCGCATCGAGACCGAGAGCAACCGCCTGCGACAGGAGAAGATACTCGTGGAATATGCAGCCGGAAAACCGGTAGTGGTGAATCCGCCCTACCCCGCACTGACGGAAGCCGAAATCGACCGCAGTTTCGACCTCCCCTATACGCGCCTGCCCCATCCGCGCTATACCGGCAAGGGCGACATCCCCGCTTACGAGATGATTAAATACTCCGTGAACATTCACCGGGGCTGTTTCGGCGGATGCGCTTCTGCACCATATCGGCCCATCAGGGCAAATTCATCTCCTCGCGCAGCGAACGTTCCGTACTGGCCGAAATCGAGAAGGTCACCCGCATGGAGGGCTTCAAAGGGTATATCTCCGACATCGGCGGCCCCTCGGCCAACATGTACGGCATGGGAGGCCGCGACACATCGCTGTGCAGCCGGTGCACGCGCCCCTCCTGCCTGCACCCGAAACCCTGCCCCAATCTCGACAACAGCCATGCCCGGCTGCTGGCGCTCTACCGGCGGGCGACGGAAATCAAGGGCGTCAAGAAAGCCTTCATCGGCAGCGGTATCCGTTACGACCTGTTCGACCGCAGCGACGGCGGGGCCTACCTGCGCGAAGTGGTCGTAAACCACACCTCCGGCAGGCTGAAAGTAGCCCCGGAACACACCGAAGACGAAGTACTGAAGCTGATGCGCAAGCCGTCGTTCGCACTGTTCCGCGAGCTGAACGCACAATTCAACGACATCTGCCGCCGCGAAGGGCTCCGCTACCAGGCTCATCCCCTATTTCATATCGAGCCATCCGGGCTGCACCGAAGCCGACATGGAACGCCTCTCGGCAATCACGCGCTCGCTCGACTTCCGGCTGGAGCAGGTACAGGACCTTACTCCCACCCCCATGACGCTCAGTTCCGTGATGTTCTATACGGAGAGCGACCCCTACACGGGACGTCCCCTCTACGTGGCGAAAAGCCAGGACGAAAAGCGCCGCCAAAAGAGCTACTTCTTCCGTAATGCCGACGGCACCCTGCGCAGCGACCAGCTCGTCCCCCGCCGAGGCAAGCACGGACAAAGCCACCCGAGCCGCCCTGCCGCTCCGAAACCGGACAGGCAAAACGAGCACCCCACAGGCAAGGGGCGCGATACGGCGCAGGCCATCCGCCGGGCCTTCGGGGAGTACGACACGGCCCGGAACGACCGCAACAGCGGGCGGCCCGGACACGGCGGCCCGGACAGGTTCTCCGCAGCCGCAGGGAAAAAGCCGAAAGGCCGCAACCGGTAGCCCCCCTCCGGCCACCGCACAGCAGCCGTTTCCCGCAGACTGCTCCGGGCCGGAAACGCAGCCATCCGCCTCCCCGCGACGGAATCTTTCGGAAGGCACTCCGTTCCACCGGCAACAGGGCTGCGCCCTCCCGAAACCCGAAAAAGGGTCCGGATTCAAACAGGGGAATAAAGAGACGCCCTTTTTTCGTATCTTTACCCTCCAATCCGAGGGATACTTATGGCTAAGAACTATACACCCAACCAAAACAACCGACAGGCATACGACACGCTCACGGAAGGCGCCGCCACCCTGCCGCCCCAGGCGGTGGAGCTGGAGGAGGCCGTGCTCGGCGCCCCTCATGCTCGAAGGCGACAGCATCACCACCGTGCAGGAGTTCCTGACGGCCGACGCATTCTATCTCGACACGCACCGCATCATCTACCGCGCCATTGAAGAGCCTCTGCTCGGAAAACAAGCCGGTGGACCTGCTTACAGTCACCGAGAAACTCAAACGGCAGAAAAACTGAAAGAGGTGGGCGGCGCCCCTTTTCTCGCCCAGCCTGACGCAGAAGGTGGCCTCGGCGATGAACATCGAGTTCCACGCCACCATCATCGCACAGAAATACGTGCAGCGGGAGCTCATCCGCGCCTCGACCGAGATACAGCGCCGCTCCTACGATGAGAGTACCGACGTGACCGACCTGATAGACTACGCCGAAGCGGAGATTTTCAAGGTTTCGGAGGGACACATCAAGCGCGATATCCAGAGCGCCAGTCTCGTTTTCGACAAGGCGATGAAGGCCATCGAGGAGGCGCACGCACAGGGCGGCACGATGAACGGCGTCCCGACCGGCTTCACCCGCCTCGACCAGCCTCACGCTGGGATGGCAGCCCTCCGACCTCATCATCATCGCAGCCCGTCCCTCGATGGGCAAGACCGCCTTCGTCCTCTCCATGGCCCGCAACATGGCCATCGACCACGAAAAGCCCGTGGCTTTCTTCTCGCTTGAAATGAGTTCCGTGCAGCATGATGCGCCTCATCGTCGCCGAATCGGGGCTCTCCTCGGCCGACGTACGGAGCGGCAAGCTGACCGCCGAGCAGTGGCGCCACCTCGAACAGACGACACGCATCCTGCCCACCGCTCCGCTTTTCATCGACGATACGCCGGCCCTCTCCATCTACGAGCTCCGCTCGAAGGCCCGCCGTCTCAAGGCACAGCACGACATCCAGATAATCATCATCGACTACCTGCAGCTCATGACGGGCAACGCCGACAGCCGCGGCAACCGTGAACAGGAGGTGGCCTCCATTTCTCGCGGTCTGAAATCCATCGCAAGGAGCTCCAACATCCCCATCATCGCCCTCTCGCAGGCTCAACCGCTCCATCGAGTCGCGCTCCGGCCTCAAGCGGCCGCAGGCTCTCCGACTTGCGCGAATCGGGGGCCATCGAGCAGGATGCCGACATCGTGGCCTTCATCCACCGTCCGGAATACTTCGGCTTCACACAGGACGAAGACGGCAACCCGACGGCGGGTATGGCCGAAATCATCCTCGCCAAGCACCGTAACGGCGCGACGGATACCGTAAAACTGCGCTTCCGCAAGGGAGCAGGCCCGCTTCCTCGATTACGATGACGAAGCGGGGACGATGATAGAAGCAGTATGAACGACGACGATTACGGTTCGCTCTCCGGGCCGGGCCGCAGAGTTCGACAGCGACCTGAACGGAGGCGGCTCGTTCGGACGCCCCATGCGGACGTTCGACGAGGAGAGCCCCTTCTGATGCGGGTACGCCCTCCGGAACGGCACCTGTCCGGCGGCCCGTCCGTTGCCCCAGCCCCGCTCCGAAGAACGACGGACCGAAACCCCGTTCCCGAACCAAACGCAACAAAGCTACGCCATGTTCACGAAATGTTACGCAAGCGCCCTCGTCGGAATAGAGGCCATGACGGTGGAGGTGGAGGTCAACATCACCCCCGGTCTGGGCATGTTTCTGGTCGGGCTGCCCGATAACGCCGTGCGCGAAAGCCAGGAGCGCATCCGTTCGGCTTTCGACAACAGCGGACTGAAGATGCCCGGCAAGAAGGTGGTCGTAAACCTCGCACCGGCAGACGTCCGCAAGGAGGGCTCTTCGCTCGACCTGACCATTGCCGTAGCCATCCTCGCCGCAGCGGGACAGGTAGCCCCCGACCGGCTCGGCAGCTACATCATCATGGGGGAACTCTCGCTCGACGGAACGGTAAAGACCCATCCGCGGAGCCCTTCCCATTGCGGTCAATGCCCGCCGGAACGGTTTCAGGGATTCATCCTACCACGGGAGAACGCCGCCGAAGCAGCCGTGGCCGAAGGATTGGAAACGATAGCCGCCGGTTCCCTGAAGGAGGTGGTCGATTTTCTGAACGGCGACGCAGCCGTCCCACCCTACGTCCACGAAACGACGGGAGGCGACGGAGCAGAGTCGCCTTACGAAGAGGACTTCGCCGACGTCAAAGGACAGGCCCACGTCAAGCGTGCCCTCGAAGTGGCCGCTGCCGGAGGCCACAACGTCATCATGATAGGTTCGCCCGGGTCGGGAAAGACGATGCTCGCCCGGCGCATGCCCACCATCATGCCGCCCATGACGACCGCCGAATCGCTCGAGACCACCAAGATACACTCCATAGCCGGAAAGCCGGGAAGCACACGGGGCCTCATGACGCACCGCCCCTTCCGCGCTCCGCACCATCTCGCCTCGCAGGTAGCTCTTATCGGCGGGGGCACCAATCCCCAGCCGGGCGAAATCTCCCTCGCCCACAACGGCATCCTCTTTCTCGACGAACTGCCCGAATTCGGCCGCAACATGCTCGA
>VOFD01002734.1_pt1 | contig 13749 bp, 13 predicted proteins | sample 5384101 | NCBI WGS metagenome assembly VOFD01 (sample SAMN12384723, study PRJNA508395) | human gut metagenome | isolation source: healthy gut C | host: Homo sapiens
CGGCTTGCATAATCTTGTCGTAAGCCGTACGGTCTACCATCAAGTCCTTGATGACCGGGAAACCGGCCGAACGCCACGGTTCCACCGTGATAGTGTCACCATCGTTGAAACGACGCATATAGATCTGACAGGTAGTAGCACCTGTTGCAGGACCGTGAGGATGTCCGTTGATGTAGAGCGAACACATACCGCAGATACCTTCGCGGCAGTCATGATCGAATACAACCGGTTCTTTACCTTCAGAAATCAGTTGTTCATTCAAGATATCCAGCATTTCGAGGAATGAAGTGTCACCGGGGATATCTTTCATTTGGTATGTTTCAAAAGCGCCTTTTGCCTTTGGGCCTTTCTGGCGCCATACTTTCAGTGTGAAACTTATATTTTTATCCATTGTCTTTGAAGTTATAAGCTACAAGCTATGAGCTACGAGAACTCTGCCTATAGCAGATTAATTAATAACTTACTGACTTGCCCGTAGCTCTGAACTTATAGCTCATAGCTCGTAGCTTGTCACTATTTAGCTCTTATAGTTACGGGTCTGTACCTTGATTGCTTCGTAAACCAGCGGTTCTTTCAGCAACTCAGGAGCTTTTTCATCGGAACCTTGATATTCCCAGCAAGCAACGTAGAAGAAGTTTTCATCGTCACGTTTTGCTTCGCCTTCTTCAGTCTGGTATTCTTCACGGAAGTGACCACCGCAGCTTTCGTTACGGTTCAGAGCATCGTAAGCAACCAATTCGCCCATGATAATGAAGTCGTACAGACGGATAGCTTTATCCAACTCTACGTTCATGCCTTCCTTATCTCCCGGGATGAACAGATCTTTTTCGAATTCCTTACGGATTTCTTTCAGTTTGGCAATACCGGTCTTCAGACCTTCTGCTGTACGGCCCATACCTACATATTCCCACATTACGTGACCCAGTTCCTTGTGGATAGAATCTACAGACTTCTTACCCTTGATATTCATCATCCAGTCAATCTTGTCCTGGATAGCTTTCTCGGCTACTGCAAATTCAGGCAGGTCGGTAGAGAAGCGGGGAACTGTAATCTGGTCGGCCAGATAGTTCTGAATAGTGTAAGGCAATACAAAGTAACCGTCAGCCAGACCCTGCATCAATGCGGAAGCACCGAGGCGGTTTGCACCGTGGTCAGAGAAGTTACATTCACCGATAGCGAACAGACCCTTGATAGAAGTCATCAGTTCGTAGTCAACCCAGATACCGCCCATTGTATAGTGGATAGCCGGATAGATCATCATCGGATTATAATATTTCACACCGGCAATTTCTTTTGCCAGTTCGCCCGGATTAACGTCAGTGATTTCCTCGTACATATCGAAGAGGTTACCATAGCGTTGAAGAACGATATCGATACCTAAGCGGCTGATAGCCTCAGAGAAGTCGAGGAATACTGCCAGGCCTGTATTGTTCACACCGAAACCTGCATCGCAACGTTCTTTAGCTGCACGGCTGGCAACGTCACGCGGAACCAGGTTACCGAATGCCGGATAACGGCGTTCCAGGTAGTAGTCGCGGTCTTCTTCAGGAATATCACTTCCCTTGATTTCACCCTTCTGGAGCTTCACTGCGTCTTCTTTCTTCTTCGGAACCCAGATGCGGCCGTCATTACGCAGAGACTCTGACATCAAAGTCAGCTTAGACTGCTTGTCACCGTGAACGGGAATACAAGTGGGGTGAATCTGTACCATAGCCGGATTGGCCATCCAGGCACCCTTGCGATAGCAAGAAACGGCGGCTGTACAGTTACAAGTCATTGCATTGGTAGACAGGAAGTATGCGTTTCCGTAGCCACCGGTAGCGATTACTACTGCGTGTGCAGCAAAACGTTCCAGTTTACCGGTTACGAGGTTTTTAGCGATGATACCGCGGGCACGTCCGTCAACGAGGACAACGTCCTGCATTTCGTAACGAGTGTATAATTTTACGGTACCTACGTTTACCTGGCGGCTCAGTGCAGAGTAAGCACCCAGCAACAACTGCTGTCCGGTTTGGCCGCGGGCATAGAACGTACGTGATACCTGAGCACCACCGAAAGAACGGTTATCCAGCAAACCGCCGTATTCGCGGGCGAAGGGAACACCTTGTGCCACACATTGGTCGATAATGCTGTTGGAAACCTCAGCCAAACGGTAAACGTTAGCTTCGCGGGCACGGTAGTCACCGCCCTTTACTGTATCGTAGAACAAACGGTAAACAGAGTCACCGTCGTTTTGGTAATTCTTTGCAGCGTTGATACCGCCCTGTGCTGCGATGGAGTGTGCACGGCGCGGAGAGTCTTGAATACAGAAGTTGAATACTCTGAAACCCATTTCACCGAGTGAAGCGGCAGCAGAAGCACCTGCCAAGCCCGTACCTACTACGATGATATCCAAGCGACGCTTGTTAGCAGGGTTAACTAATTTCTGGTGAGCTTTATAGTTGGTCCATTTCTCAGCCACCGGTCCTTCCGGAATTTTTGAATCTATCTTAGTCATAATGTAATTTACAATTTAGTTATTTACAATTTACAATTTAGCAAGCGCCGCACAATGATTTTGCGAAGAATACGACAACTACCAAGGCGAAACATACAACGACGATAGTAGAGTAAATGTTGGAGATGCATTTCCAACGGTTAATCCATACCTTGTTGTTCCAACCCAGGGATTGCATAGAACTCCAGAAACCGTGAGTCAGGTGGAACCACAGTGCGCCGAGCCAAATGAGATAAAGCACTACGTATACCGGATTGCTGAATGTGTTCTGAATGTGATAAACACCGTTAGCGGCATAAGCCAGTGTAAGCGTGTCAGCATGCATACCCATGTTGTGCATCAACTCAGGAAGCTGCATTTTTGCCCAGAAGTTTACCAGGTGCAGACCCAGACCTACGATTACGATAAGACCCAATACGAGCATGTTCTGAGAAGCCCATTCTACAGTTTTGGGTTTATCAACTACGGCATAACGTTCAGTACCGCGTGCTTTGCGGTTCTGCATTGTCAGCCAGAAAGCGTAGATGATGTGAATAATGAAAAGGGCGGCCAAACCTACCGTAGCCACCAAGGCATACCAGTTTGCCCCCAGGAACTCACAAACCATGTTGTATCCCTCTGCCGAGATTAATGCAACCAGGTTCATCGCCATGTGAAACGTCAGAAACAGGACAAGGGCGATACCGGTAATGCTCATCACCACTTTCCTTCCTACAGATGAATTACTTAACCACATAAATGATTGAATTTAAATTATTTAATAGTTAGAAAATTTGCTTTTACTTAGGGTCTTACACTAATTTCCCGCAAAAATAGAAGAAATACATTGATTAAACAAGGAATTAAAGAAATAATTCCGTAATTCAGGGAATAGATAGAAATTGACAAGTGAGTCAGGGAACAGGTTGACAAGGGAAGATTACTCTTACTCGTCACCCTGTTCCCTGGCTGAGTCGTCATTTTTTTCTTTTATAATGGTGATTTTCTCTCCGCTGGCAGCACGTTTTCGCAAGGAGCGAGGGGTGTCTCCAAAGGAGTCCTTGCAGAAATGAGCGAAGTGCGACAGGGAGTCGAAACCATAACGTGAACTGATCACGGAGATACGTTGCTTGGTGAATTGCAGATCGTTCAGAATACCTTCACGCTTCTTGTCCAGTATCCATTCGTACACCGGAACATTATACATATTTTTAAACAAACGACGGAATGTAGTGGTTGTATATCCACCTAAATGGGCGAATTCTTCCACATTCTTCACCTTGTCGTAGTTCTGCATAATGAAATAATGGAAACTTTCCGTATAAGTACTGATAGGATAGAAGAACGTACTTATCTGGCGCAGGGGATAATAGCAGGTTAGTATGTAAACCAGTTCCTGACGCTTGATGTCGAGATATTTCCCGCATGCGGAAGGCTGTTCTTTAAAATAGTCGGCGATATCATGCAGCAACCGCTCCAGTTTGGTATTGGCTATCAGCGGCGTGTAGGTCAGCGGAGCCTCAGAACGTTCGAGGATTTCCTTGTAACGGTCTTCACATATAAGTGGAAGTTCCGTAAACCAATAGGCGATATATTCCACCTCGGTCAGTGCTAACAACTCCATTTTTGAACCGATGGCTTGCAGTACACATTGTCTGCTCTGGAGCGTAGTGCCCGGGTATTCGTTACTATTTATCAACAATTCTCCCTTTAACATAAAGATCATGCAGTTCTGGGTACACTTCTCCGCTGAGAAATGCTGCCCTTGGGGATATTGGCGGTATACCAATGTCCCGTCTGAGATTTTTGGGCATAGAGTACAATCTACTTGCCGTGTGCAAAAGAGTGTCTTTTGTCATGAAATATAAGACGAATTACTAAAATTATGGCAACAAAGATAGAATTTTTTTGTGAATACTCTAACAAAATCGCCTATCTTTGCAGCAAACTATAAGAAAGACTACATGAAACGGACTATTTTTTTTGTATTTTTTGCATCATTACTTGTATTCAATATTTCTGCCCAGAACTGGGACATTAATACTTTGCATAAAATAAATAGTTGGGATGGTAAGTTCATTCGTAATTATAATAAAATAATTTCTCGTACTGAACCTTATATTGCCGTGGGGGTTCCCGTGGCGATGGCGTTGGCTGCCTGGGTGAAAAAAGACCGCGAATTATTGAAGGATGCTGTGTATGTAGGTACCAGTGTTGCCGGTGCTTTTGTTGTGACTTATGGCATGAAGTATCTTATAGATCGTGAACGTCCGTTCGACCGCTATCCCGACCGGGTTCATGCTTATAGTCATGAAACCAGTCCTTCTTTTCCTTCCGGACATACGGCAACTGCTTTTGCATTGGCAACTTCACTTTGTGTGAAGTATCCGAAATGGTATGTAATCGCTCCATCTGCCTTATGGGCATGTTCTGTCGGGGTATCTCGTATGAATGAGGTGCACTATCCATCCGATGTGCTGGCGGGTGCAGTTATCGGAGCCGGATGTGCTGTAGTAAATATCTATGTGAACCGTTGGCTGAATAAGTGGTTGTTCGGCAATTAAGAATTGCACTGTATCGGATCTATATATTCTGCGTATTGCATCTATATATCGGACGTGTTGCATCTATATATCCAATGCGTTGCATCTATATATCCAAGATGTTGGACATATAGACGCTGCAAATGGTTTATTAAAGTGGTAGTTTCTTCTCGTAAATCTTTTCGTTCAATAACTCAAGGGCTTGTTGCACGCTGTTGTTCGTGGTGTTTATCACCTGAAAGTATTCGTTCATATCCCACAGGTCACGGGCTATCAAGGCTTTCAACTGCGTCTTTATCAGAGGCAATGATTTGTTGTACTGCTCCTCGTTGAACTCAATCTTTTCTTTATCGGCGGCAGCGCGTATGTCCGCAAGCATCTGTTCGTCTATCTCAAATTTATTGTTGAAGGTATCGAACTTCTTATATTTCTCTTGGAGTTCTTTCCGGTTTTTCTCGATATACTTGGTTGTTGCTTTGATGACAACGCCTTTGGCAACCAGATTACGGTGATAATCGGTATATTGGGTTGTATCGATAGGTACGAAATAGTCGGGCATGATACCACCGCCACCATATACGGTACGTTTCAACTTCTTAGTGGAGTTCTTCAATGAATCAGGAAAATGGATACTGTCGGCATGCATCATTTCTCCACGGTTGAAGCGATCTACCAGTTCCATATTGTATTTCTCCTGGCCGTCATCTTTACTAAGGCCTCTGCCGTCCAGATTGGCTGTATGGTCGTACGGTTTCTGGATGCAACGTCCGGATGGGGTGTAATAACGGGCGATAGTCAAGCGGATCATAGAGCCATCGGGCAATTCGATGGGACGTTGTACCAGGCCTTTACCAAAAGTACGGCGACCTACAACTACGCCTCTGTCCCAGTCCTGTATGGCACCGGTTACGATTTCACTTGCTGAAGCGGAGTATTCGTCTACCAACACAATGAGGCGTCCGTTTTGAAGTTGCCTGTGCCTTTGGCATAGAAATTACTACGCTGAGAGGTTCTTCCTTCGGTATATACAATCAGCTCTTTTTGTTGCAGGAACTCGTTGGCAAGATCAATTGCTGCATTCAAATAGCCGCCACCGTTGCCTTGCAGGTCAAGTATCAGGTCTTTCATTCCTTGCTTCTGTAGTTCTTTGAGGGCGGCGGTAAATTCTTTTCGGCGGTAGTGGCACCAAAGCGGTTGATACGAATATAACCGGTCTTGGGCTGTATCATATACGAAGCGTCCAAACTTAGAATGGGTATTTTATCCCGTTTTACAGTGAAGTATAAGGGATCGTTCACTCCGCGACGGACAATGGTTAGTTTTACTTCTGAGTCTTTCGGGCCGCGCAGGCGTGTCATTATATCTTCTGTGGACATTTTTACGCCGGCAATAGCGCTGTCGTTCACTGCCACGATACGGTCACCTGCCAGAATACCAACCTTTTCAGATGGTCCGTTGCTGACGGGCTGTATAATAAGTAATGTATCTTCTATCATCTGGAACTGCACACCGATACCTTCAAAGTTACCTTGCAACGGCTCGTTCATTTTCTTCACTTCCTCAGCGTCATTGTACGTGGAGTGCGGATCGAGCTGGGCGAGCATACGGATAATAGCTTCTTCCACCAGTTTATTTTCGTCTACCGAGTCTACATACAGATTGGCGATGGCAAATTCTGCCATTTGTAACTTGCGGGCAGCCAAGTTGCCCATATTCTGCGCCTGCATGGAAGCCATGGCACCGCATATACATATTATAAAGATAAGAAGTTTCTTCATCATTCTTTTTTGCTTATCACTTTTCACTAATTCACTAATCATTAAATATCCATTCCTTCGGGGATAAACTGGCTGATATCTTTGCCGAACTGTAGAAGTTCGCGGACAGTAGTCGAACTGATACATGTCAGTTCGGGTTCGGTAAAGAGCAAGATGGTTTCAATACCTGCCAGTTTGCGGTTGATATCGGCAATGGTCTCTTCATACTCGAAATCTTTCACGGTACGGATACCGCGAACAATAAACTGCGCGTCTACCTGCCGGGCAAAATCAATCGTCAGGCAATCATAGGAGTAGACCTTGATTCGTGGCTCGTTCCGGTAGAATTTCTGTATTATCTCCACGCGCTTCTCAATAGGGAAGTAGGTGTTTTTATTCTCGTTGATACCAATTCCAATAATGACTTCATCCATAAAAGTCAGTGCGCGGGTCACTACCGATGAATGTCCGATAGTGAAAGGATCGAATGTTCCCGGAAAGATTGCTCTTCTCATGATGCCAGATCTTCTTCTATAACCAGATTGTTAATAATAAAGTTTTGCCGTTCCATGGTATTTTTACCCATGTAGAATTCCAATAATTCTTTTTACGAGGTCCGTTTTGCGTAAAGTAACTTGTTCCAGACGCATATCTTTGCCGATGAAATGCCGGAATTCATCAGGGGAGATCTCTCCCAGACCTTTAAAACGCGTAATCTCAGGATTGGGACTCAGTTCGGCAATGGCTTTTTGCCGTTCCTCTTCCGTGTAGCAGTAAATTGTCTTTTTCTTGTTGCGCACGCGGAACAACGGAGTTTGCAGGATATAGACGTGCCCTTTCTTTATCAGATCGGGGAAGAATTGCAGGAAGAATGTGATGAGCAACAACCGGATGTGCATACCGTCCACATCAGCATCGGTAGCGGCAATCACCTTGTTGTAACGCAATCCTTCAATGCCGTCTTCTATATTCAGGGCAGCTTGTAGCAGATTGAATTCTTCGTTTTCGTATACCACTTTCTTTGTCAGCCCGAATGAGTTCAACGGTTTACCACGAAGACTGAATACAGCCTGCGTATTTACGTCACGGCTCTTTGTGATGGAGCCGCTGGCAGAATCACCCTCAGTGATAAAGATGCAGGACTCGGATTCTTGTTCCTTTCCTTTGCCGTCATTGAGGTGGTAACGGCAATCGCGCAACTTGCGGTTGTGCAGGTTGGCTTTCTTTGCGCGCTCACGTGCCAGTTTGGTAACACCGGCAATGGCTTTACGTTCCTTTTCGGAGTCTTGTATCTTTTGCAGCATGACTTCCGCAACCAACGGATTCTTGTGGAGATAGTTATCCACCTCTGTTTTGATGAAGTCGCCTACATACTTATTCACGCTTACACCGCCGGGAGACATGGAGGGGGAACCGAGTTTGGTCTTGGTCTGTCCTTCAAATTGGGGTTCTTCCACATTGATGGCAATGGCGGCAACAATACCGTTGCGGATGTCGGCATATTCCTGGTTTTTGTTGTAGAACTCCTTGATGGTGCGGGCAATATGTTCTTTAAGCGCACTTTGGTGTGTTCCACCCTGTGTGGTATGCTGGCCGTTGACAAAGGAATAGTATTCCTCGCCGTATTGATTCGTATGCGTAAAGGCTATTTCAATATCTTCTCCTTTCAGATGGATAATATTGTAAAGGCCCTGTGCGGTCATATTGTCGTTCAGCAAATCTTCCAGTCCATGGCGTGAAATAATGCGCTGGCCGTTGTATATAATGGAAAGTCCTGTATTCAGGTACGTGTAGTTACGCAACAGCGTTTCCACGAAATTAGCCTGGAAGGAATAGTTCAGGAATAACGTGCTGTCCGGTTCAAAGAAGATATAAGTTCCGCTTTCCTCGTTACAGCTTTCCGTTACATCACTCTGGAGATTACCCTTTTCAAAGATGGCGATACGGACTTTACCTTCGCGATAACTGCGTACTTCAAAGCGGCTGCTAAGTGCATTCACAGCTTTGATACCTACGCCGTTCAGTCCGACACTTTTCTTGAAAGCCTTACTGTCGTACTTACCGCCGGTATTGAGTTTACTCACCGCTTCAATCAGCTTTCCTTGCGGAATACCACGACCATAGTCGCGCACACTGACACGGAGATTATCCTCAATGTTAATCTCGATCCGTCTACCAGCACCCATTTTGAACTCATCGATGCTGTTGTCCATTACCTCTTTTAGCAATACATAGATACCGTCGTCGTTCTGCGTACCGTCGCCCAAACGACCGATATACATACCCGAACGGACACGGATGTGCTCCATGTCGTCCAAATGACGAATGTTGTCTTCCGTATATTCTACATTGCCTTCGGGCATCAGTCCGTTGATTTCTTCCATAAACTCTTATTTAGTTGACGAGGTCTGCAGTTGACAAGTTGACGAGGGAAAGAGTCTGCTTTATAATAGTGCAAATATAGTGCAACCCCTTGTTTCCTTGTTAACTTGTCTCCTTGTCCCCTTTTTATTTAATTTCTTTAATAAACGCCCTGCGCCGTTTATGTTGTTTGGTTTCAAAGTATTCCCATTGGGCTTGTACTTTGCCATTCATTTCAAGTTCAGGGTTGCTTTCTGCAAATATAAAACCTAATTTCTGATAAACCGGAATTAAATCGGAAAATAACAATGCGTTAACACCTTTGTTCTGGTACTCCGGCTTCACGGCAACAAGCAATAAATCCAACATTTTGGCACGCCGTTTCATGAACAGTGCTTTCAGCAGATAGTACCATCCGAAGGGTAATAACCGTCCATGAGCTTTCTGTAGGGCTTCGGACAGGGATGGCATGGATATGCCTACGCAAATAAGCTGGTCGTCGGCATCTGTGATAAGCGTCACCATGCGGAGGTCTACGATGGGGAGATACATTTTCACGTACTGGTCAATCTGCCGTTGGGACAGAGCGGAATAACCGAACAGGGGCTTATAAGCTTCGTTCATCAACTCAAAGATGGCCTGTCCATAGTCGCGGGCAATCTTCTTTGCAGATGTATATTTTTTAATCTTGAGATTATATTTACGCTGGATAAGATCGGAGATGCGTTTGTGCTTGTCCGGTATGGCATCCGGAATGTAGATCTGATATTCCACCCAGTCAGCTTCCTTCTCAAATCCCATACGCTCCATGTGTTGCGGATAGTAAGGATAGTTGTAAATGGTTGCCATGGTGCTGAGTTGATCGAAGCCTTCGATCAGCATGCCTTCCGCATCGAAGTCTGTGAAGCCCAACGGGCCTTGTATGTGAGTCATTCCACGTTCTTTTCCCCATTCTTCTACCGTGTGGATCAAGGCATCGGATACTTCCGGGTTATCAATGAAATCAATCCAGCCGAAACGGACATTCTTTTTATCCCAGGTTTTATTAGCCTTGTGGTTGATTATGGCAGCTACGCGGCCCACTATTTTATTGTCTTGGTAAGCCAGGAAATACTCTGCTTCACAGAATTCAAACGCCGCATTCTTCTTTTTATTGAAAGTGTTGAGCATGTCGTCGTAGAGATCGGGAACGGAGTAGGGGTTGCCTTTGTATAGCCGGTAATTGAAGCGGATGAACCGTTTCAATTCTTTCATTGTGGAAACTTTTTTGATTGTTATTGCCATAATTTTATGTCTAATGAAGTGGCAAAGATACATGATAATCTTTAAAATACCACGTGGCAGAGATAAAAACTAATCTATTTCTGTATGCTTTTCCGATACTGTAAAGGTGTCATACCCGTATTTTTGAAGAAAGCACGTCGGAACGTGGAAGTGGAGTTAAATCCGGAACGTTCGGCTATTTCGTCTATATTCATGGTGTAAGGATAGGTAGCCAGTAATTGCTTGCCGGTTTTCTCAATACGGAGATTGTTTATATAGTCGTAGAAAGTGATATTCAGCTTATTGTTGAAATAGGAGGATAAGTAGGTGCGGTTTGTTCCGATGGCATTGGCTACGTCACTGATAGTAAGCTTGGGGTTAAGGTAGAGTTGTTGCTCTTCCATTACTTTGTGCAGTATTTCCTGAAAGGCGTAATAAGAACCGTTTTCTTGTTCTTCTTCAACCTCTTCTTTCTCTTCTATGTTTTTTTAGACAGCAGGTTGCCTTTCAGGTTGTTTGGCATGGAGATGCTGATCTGATGCTGATCTGATAAGCTGAATAGTGGACAATGACAGACCATAAGAGAACTGAGGATATGTAATAAATAGTATCTCCCCAACCTGTAATATTTATGCTGGTATATACCCATGTCACCAAGCAGATGGCGAGAATAAATGTGGCTTTCTTCAACCATGCCACATCGATATGTTCGAATAAGAGTAATTATTGCGTATATAGCGTTGATATCGGCGAGCGGCAAAAGTTACTATAAGTACAATAATTGCACTATAGATCAGTATAAATCCGAAATAAAAAGGAAATATAGGGGCATAAAAGGTGCACAAATAGGCAATTGTAAATGCAAGATAGGGACTGAGAAGTGAAAATACTTTCTTCCAGTTGAGCCATCCGGGCGCTGTTAATTCCAGTAGATAGAAGGAACAGGCGGCAACTGCCCATCCGTCAATGAATAGCAGGGAGTTGACCAATCGTTCGGTTTTCAGTGAAGGGAAATAGAGTAATATATCTTTGAGTTCCAGTAATGCCCAGAAAGCAAAGAGTTAGCCCCAGTATTCTCTGAATGCGTGAGCGTGGCCTATGTGTAAGCAAACGGAAACTGACATATCCGAAAAACATGAATGCAGCTCCGTTCATGAAGTATGATATATTGATGCCTTCCATTAAACGTTGTAAATGAGTACGGTGGTGTATGCTATATAACAAAAGTATCAGTATGCTGCCCTCTATGCGGGTAATGGTGCGTTTGGCGAAGAACAATCCGAATATCCATAGCAGTATGCTGGAGCCTACCAGTACCAATAGATCCATATTCGTGATGCCCGTCAGGTGCAACGGTGTGATGGAAGCGCTGCATCCCAGTACGAAGAAGATGTTGAACAGGTTACTGCCAATCACGTTTCCGATAGCAATTTCGGATTCTTCTTTAAAGGCGGCGACAATGGAGGTTGCAAGTTCGGGCAGAGATGTGCCACCTGCTACCAGAGTCAGTCCGATGACGGATTCACTTACTCCCAGATTGCGTGCAATGCCGCTGGCCATCTACGAAGAAATTACCGCCGGCAATCAGTGCCACCAGCCCACCTATTATATATAGTATGGATCGCCACATGGGAAGTTGTTTGATTTCCTCTTCCGTCTCTCCCTCTTTCTTCCCTTGAAAAGCGATGGCAAAGGTATATCCGAGGAAAATGATGAAAAAACAGAGCAGCAACAGTCCGTCTGTAGTGCTGATTATATTTTTTAGAACTATGATCCAGAAAGACATCATTCGCGCAAATCAGCAATACTATGGAGGATAGGATACAGAGCGGGATTTCCTTGCGCAGTGTATTTCTGGAAATAACAATTGGAGCGAAGAGTGCCGTACAGCCTACAATCATCAGTGTATTGAAGATATTGCTTCCCACTACATTACCGATAGCGATGTCCGCACTGCCTTTGAGAGCGGAAGAAACGCTGACCGTCAGTTCGGGGCAGAAGTTCCGAAAGCTACGATGGTGAGGCCGATAACAATGGAAGGGATGCGGAAGCGCTTGGCGATGGATGCGGCTCCGTCTGTGAGTCCGTTGGCACCTAAAAGGATGAGGAGAAGACCTCCGAGAAGAGAAAGAATATCCATGAGAATTCTGTTTTTGTGCAAATATAATTAATTCCTTTCATGAAAAGCGAAAAACATTCCGTATGTTTGGCACGTTAATTAATTTGTTGTTTCTAAATAACCTGATTAAGGGCTTTTATATGAAGGGAATACGTGCGTTGTGTCTTTGGTTCTTGCTGTTGCCTGCGGGCGTTGCATCTGCCCAGTTGGTAGAGAAGGTATTAAATGTCTTTAATGACGATACTTTGGGGACTGTTGTTGCTCAAGGGCAGATACAGACTCGGTTCATCTGCTGAAGATGAAAGAGGATTTGGAGGTTGCAAGGCTGAATGAGGCTAATCTCAGGATGGAGATAGAGCAAAATGAGGCTGAAGTATGATGCGGCGGACTCCCTAAAGCTGGCAAAGCAGCGATTGCGTATTGATTCGCTCAGGCGGATGACAACAGGCGTGCCGGTGGTGGTGGAAGGCGATACGCTATATTACCTGTTTGCCAAGCGTGGTGGGTCATACTCCGCAGCAACGTGCCGAAAATAGAATGCAGCGGCAATAACGGAACTGGGCAAGCGATTTAATCTGCAACCGGATTCGGTTTACTTAGAAACGGTGATATTGTTACCGATCTGATGTACGGTAATAAGGTTCTTTCTTCTTTTACGGATCAGGATGGTCTGTGGGAAGGTTGCTCGCGCGACCAGTTGGCGGCTGCCAAACGTAAAAGTGATCGTGACAAGCTGAAGGTAATGAAGGACGAACATAGTCTGTGGCAGCGGCAAACGTATTCTCTATTTCATTCTTATGTAATCATAGGTCAGCCTCTTGCTGTTTAAACTCACCACCTGGTTGTTCAATAAGCTGAAAGTACGTATTCAACGATTGAAGGATACCAAACTGAAACCTATCTCATTCAGGAATATGGTGCTGGATGCGCAGAAGCAGGTGAATCTGCTTGTCTTCCTGGCAAATCTGTTGCGATATGTCGTAATGCTGCTCAGTTGATATTGACGGTGCCGTTGCTTTTTCTCCATATTTCCCCAAACGAAAGACAGCAGCTTATAAGTTATTCTCCTCGTATATATGGGACCCTATAAAAGCATCTTCCTGGGTATAGTAGAATATGTTCCCAACCTGTTTACCATCTTTGTGATATGGCTTGCCGTGAAGTATCTGGTGAGGACGGTGCATTATCTTGCCAGTGAGAAAATTCAATCAGACAGCAATACGTAGCTTG
>VOFD01001076.1_pt1 | contig 13721 bp, 18 predicted proteins | sample 5384101 | NCBI WGS metagenome assembly VOFD01 (sample SAMN12384723, study PRJNA508395) | human gut metagenome | isolation source: healthy gut C | host: Homo sapiens
TTGCGCTCTCAATGGCCAAAGAACATTGCCGTCGACTCGAAGACCCCGGTGGCTTTCTTCTCGCTCGAGATGAGCAACGTGCAGCTGGTTAACCGCCTTATAATAAACGTGTGCGAGATTCCGGGCGAAAAGCTCAAGAGCGGGCAACTTGCCCCATACGAATGGGTGCAGCTCGACCAGTCGATAAAAAAAGCTGTACGGCGCGCCGCTCTATATCGACGACACTCCTTCGCTTTCAATATTCGAACTGCGCACCAAGGCACGCCGCCTTGTGCGTGAGCACCAGGTGGGACTGATAATGATAGACTACCTTCAGCTCATGAACGCAAGCGGCATGAATTTCGGAAGCCGCCAGGAGGAAGTTTCCAACATAAGCCGCGCCCTGAAACAGCTGGCAAAAAGAGCTGAACATTCCCATACTTGCCTTGTCGCAGCTGAACCGCGGCGTCGAGACACGTCAGGGCAACGAAGGCAAAACGCCCGCAGTTGAGCGACCTGCGCGAATCGGGCGCAATAGAGCAGGACGCGGACATGGTGTGCTTCATCCACCGCCCGGAGTACTACCACATTTACGAAGACAACGGAAAGGACATGCACGGCATGGCCGAGATAATAGCCAAGCACCGAAACGGCGCTGTGGGCGACGTAGTGCTTAGGTTCAAGGCACAATTCGCACGCTTCCAGAACCCCGACGACGACATAATCTCCTCGTCGAGCGACAGTTCCGCGTATTCGCCTGTTACAGGCAATGAAACCGCGCCACAGTTCCCCGGAGCGGTGAACGTGCCCCCACCCACTGCCGAGGACGACCCGTTTGCGGGCATTCCGCCTACCGACGACGCACCTCCGTTCTAAGAAAGTCAATTATTTTTCAACACGGCACGAGGCACACAAATGTTTCGTGCCGTGTTTGTCTGCGTTTTTTACCACGGTTTTCAAACGGGTTTTCGGAGGATAAAAATATGTGCCTTGTATTTTTTAAAATATGTCCGACATAATTCAAAATTATGTCAGACATATTTTTTCTCTGCTCCATGCGGGGTAAACGCACTGAAAACCAGTTTTCAATTTTTTTGCATTCAAAACGCCCGTTTTCCTACCCCGGTTTTGCGTCTCACTCTGTCTGTTTTCCAACAAAACACACATATTATATATGAACTTCGCACACATGCCCTGCAAAAAGGCGGCATTTCTCGCAAAAATGTTGTAAATTTGCGCGCGAAATATTAAAAACCAGGAACTATGAACATATCATATAAGTGGCTCAAGGAGTATGTTGATTTCAATCTTACCCCGCAGGAAACAGCCGACGCGCTGACCTCGATAGGCCTGGAAGTCGGCTCGGTTGAAGAAATACAGGCAATAAAAGGGCGGACTGGCCGGACTCGTAGTAGGCGAAGTGCTGACGTGCGAGCCGCACCCCGACAGCGACCACATGCACGTATGCACCGTAAACATCGGCAGCGGCGAACCGTCGCAGATAGTATGGCGCGCCCAACGTTGCAGCCGGCCAGAAAGTAATTGTGGCCACCCTGGGTTTGCAAGCTGTACGACGGCGACAAGGAATTCGTGATAAAGAAATCGCGCCTGCGCGGCATTGACAGCTACGGAATGATATGTGCGGAAGACGAGATAGGCGTGGGCAACGACCACAGCGGCATTATCGTACTGCCGGCTGACACGAAGGTGGGCATGCCCGCAGCCGAATACTACCACCTCGAGAGCGATTTCGTTATCGAAGTGGACATAACGCCCAACCGTGCCGACGCATGCTCGCACTACGGCGTTGCACGCGACCTGTACGCCTGGCTTAAGCAGAACGGATACGAAACAAGCCTGCACCGCCCGTCAACAGATGATTTCAAAGTCGACAGCAACGACCTCGACATCGACGTGGTGATAGACAACTACGAGGCATGCCCGTGCTATTGCGCCGTAACCGTAAAGGCTGCAACGTAACCGAAAGCCCGGAATGGTTGAAGCAAAGCTGCAAACCATAGGGCAACGCCCAATCAACAATATCGTGGACATCACCAATTATATCATGTTCGCTTACGGCCAGCCCTTGCACTGCTTCGACGCCGACATGATCAAGGGCAACAAGATAGTAGTACGCACCATGCCCGAGGGCACTCCCTTCGTTACACTCGACGGTGTGACGCACAAGCTCTCAAATCAGGACCTCGCAATCTGCAACGCCGAAGACCCCATGTGTATTGCCGGAGTATTCGGAGGCAAAGGCTCGGTACATACGACACCACAACCAACATACTCTTCGAAAGCGCATACTTCAATCCGTCGTGGATAAGGAAAAGCGCACGCCGCCACGGCCTTTCGACCGACGCGAGCTTCCGTTTCGAACGCGGCATTGACCCCAACGGACAGATATATGCCCTCAAACAGGCCGCTTTGATGGCAAAGGAACTTGCCGGGGCGAAATAGCCATGCAGATACGCACGGCAAGGAAAGAAGAACCGAAAGATTTCGTCGTAGACCTCGAGTACGACTACGTAGACCGGCTCATAGGCAGGCACATGGAAAAAAGATACGGTAAAGAACATCGTATCCTACCTCGAAATGAAAATTCTCGAAGAACGCGCCGACGGAATAAAGCTCTCCGTACCGCCCTACAGGGTCGACGTGCAGCGCCCCTGCGACGTGGTTGAAGACATACTCAGGATATACGGGTACAACAACATCGACATCCCCTCCACCCTGAACTCTACCATAACCGTAAAGGGAGAGACCGACCGCTCCAACAAGCTGCAGAACCTCGTGGGCGAACAACTCGCAGGATGTGGCTTCAACGAAGTGCTGAACAACTCGCTTACAAAAATTTCATACTACAGCGACCTCAAGGAAAACTCCGTTGAACGGGGCGTAAACGTAATGAACCCGCTCAGTTCCGACCTCGGAATCATGAGGCAGACGCTGCTCTTTGGCGGACTCGAAAACATACAGCACAACGCCAACCGCAAAGTGGAGGACCTGCGGTTCTTTGAATACGGCAACTGCTATTACTTCGACCCCTCGCGACGCAACCCCGAAAAACACTGTCTGCTTACAGCGAAGACTATCACCTCGGTCTCTGGCTCGCAGGAAAGAGCAAAACAGGCTCATGGGTACAGGCTGAAGAAAAAGCCGACATATACACGCTCAAGGCTCACGTGCTGAACATCTTCAAACGCCCCGGGCTGTCGCTTTCGGCCCTTAAAATGCAAGAGAGCCTTAACGGCGAGCTGCTGAGCGCGGCAATAACATATACCGACCACTCCGGCAAAAAGTCGCCGAAATCGGAATCGTGCGCCACGACATACTGCACAAGTTCGACATACAGGGCGACGTGTTCTATGCCGACATAAACTGGACGAACCTTATGAAGCTCACAAGCAAGAACAAGGTGTATTACTCCAAGCTGAGCAAGTTCCGCCCGTGAGCCGCGACCTCGCACTGCTCGTCGACAGCAGCGTGAAGTTTGCCGAGATAGAACGCACCGCATACGCGTCAGAAAAAAAGCTGCTCAAAAGCGTGGAACTGTTCGATGTTTACGAAGGCGACAAACTGCCGGCAGGAAAAAAGAGCTATGCCGTGAACTTTATTCTCGAAGACAAAGGAGCGCACCCTTACCGACACGGTTATCAACAAGGTTATAGGCAACATTCTCCATAACCTCGAGAGCAAGCTCGGAGCGCAGCAACGATAACACCAAGCAAACAAAAATACAACAGACAACAAAACATAATAATTCGAACCAATGGGAAGAGCATTTGAATACCGCAAAGCAACGAAACTGAAACGGTGGGGACACATGGCCCGCACTTTCACCAAGATTGGAAAACAGATAGCCATTGCAGTTAAGGAAGGCGGACCGGAGCCTGAAAACAACCCGCACCTGCGCGCAATCATTGCCAACGCCAAGCGCGAAAACATGCCCAACGACAACATTCAGCGCGCCATTAAGAACGCAATGGGGAAAGACCAGAGCGAATATAAAAGCATGACATACGAGGGTTACGGCCCTCACGGTATCGCCGTGTTTGTCGACACGCTGACCGACAACCCCACCCGCACGGTGGCCGACGTGCGTTCCATTTTCAACAAGTTCTCGGGAAACCTCGGAACTATGGGCTCGCTCGCATTCCTTTTCGACCACAAAAAGCGTTTTCTCTTTCCATAAAAAGGACGGGCTCGACATGGACGAGCTGATACTCGAACTTATCGACTACGGGGTGGACGACGAATACGACGTGGACGACGAGGAAAACTCAATTACCATTTACGGCGACCCGAAGAGCTTCGGACAGATACAGAAATACCTCGAAGACAAGGGGCTCGACGTTATCGGGGCAGAGTTCACCTACATTCCCAACAACCTCAAGGACGTTACGCCCGAACAGAGGGAGACTATCGACAAGATGGTCGAGAAACTCGAGGAGTTCGACGACGTGCAGACGGTGTACACCAACATGAAACCCGAATAACGCCATATTCCCGCCCGCCACTCACGGCACGGCGGCAGGAAAACAAAAATAGCGCAGGGCTTTTGCCTTGCGCTATTTTTGTTGCGGCACGTTGAAGTGTCAGTCTATCATGTCGAAACCCGTGTAAGGCACAAGCGCCTTGGGAATGCGTATTCCCTGCGGGGTCTGGTTGTTTTCGAGCAATGCTGCCACGATGCGCGGCAGGGCAAGCGCCGAGCCGTTGAGCGTGTGGCAAAGCTCTATCTTCTTGTCGTCGGCATGGCGGTAGCGGCACTTCAGGCGGTTGGCCTGGTAGCTCTCGAAGTTGGACACGGAGCTTACCTCGAGCCAGCGTTTCTGCGCCTCGGAGTACACCTCGAAGTCGAAGCACAGCGCGGCGGTGAAGCTGATGTCGCCGCCGCACAGGCGCAGGATGTGATAGGGCAGCTCAAGCTTATGGAGCAGGCCCTCTACGTGGTCCAGCATCTCCTGGTGGCTTTGCCGCGAGTGTTCGGGCTTGTCGATGCGCACCAGTTCCACCTTGGAGAATTCGTGCAGGCGGTTGAGTCCGCGCACGTCCTTGCCGTAGGAGCCGGCCTCGCGACGGAAGCATTCCGTGTAGGCGCAGTTCTTGATGGGCAGGTCGTCCTCACGGATATCTCGTCGCGGTAGAGGTTGGTTACCGGCACTTCCGCCGTGGGGATGAGGTAGAGGTCGTCTTCGTTGCAGTGGTACATCTGCCCTTCCTTGTCGGGCAACTGCCCCGTGCCGTAGCCCGACGCCGCGTTAACAACCATGGGCGGCTGAATCTCGGTGTAGCCGGCTTGGCCGCCTCGTCGAGAAAGAAACTTATCAGCGCGCGTTGCAGGCGGGCGCCTTTTCCCTTGTACACGGGGAAGCCCGCTCCGGTTATCTTCACGCCCAGCTCGAAGTCGATGAGGTCGTACTTTTTCGCCAGCTCCCAGTGGGGCAGCGGGTTCTCGGGCAGCACGGTGTTCTGCCCGCCCGTTTTCACAACCTCGTTGTCGTTGGCGTCCTTGCCTTCGGGCACTTCGTCGTAGGGCACGTTGGGAATGTTGAGCAGGAGAGCCTTCATTGCTGCGGCGGCGTTGTCCATTTCGGCCTCGATGGCCTTGGCCTCCTCTTTCCTGGCGCTCACAAACGCCTTGGCCGCCTCGGCCTCGTCGCGTTTGCCGTCGCGCATTAATGTGCCTATTTCCTTCGACTTGGCGTTTATCAACTGCAACGTTGCGTCTAAGCGTCCCTGCGCCTCTCGGCGGCAGTCGTTCTGCGCCAGCACGGCGTCTATGTTCTTGCGGGCGTCCTTGAAGAGTTTCTTCTCCAAGCCTTTTATCACGCCCTCCTTGTTTTCGGTAATCTGTTTTATGGTAAGCATATACGGAATTTTTGTTTACTTTATTCGTTACATCATGCAAAGATAGTGCAAGCCACGCGGAATGCAAAATAAAAGCAAATGAAACGAAGGTTTATTTTCAATCTCCCGACGGAATGTCACTCGGAATTTCAGGCAATAAAAAAAGTGTTGCCTGTTAGCTTATCAAAGTCGGAAGAAAAGTTTTTGTCCTGAATTATACGATACTTCTCGAACTCTGCTTCAGCAAAATGTTTAGCAAACTCGGCAGTTATATGTCCGCCATTATCCAACACATTGTCACCACCGGCTTCAAGAATCAGGTCTATTCGTTTTGCCCAATCCTCCATTGTCATCGGTATGTGCCGCTTGGCCATATGATTGCGTCAAGATTATAAAATGCTGTATTATATGTTTTCCCGTCATCATCAGTATGTGCAAATTTTGCACATACTGAATTTATATGTAATTCAGAACTTTCAAAAATATTTTTCAGGTGTTTTGTGATAACCGTTCTATCAACATCGAACAATTCGGCCATTGCCTTTTGTGTCGTCCAAATGGTTTCGTTTTTATACAATACCTGTATGCCGTCTTCCTTACCTTCAATTATAAATGTAAGGAACTCTGCCGTGCTGTTGCGTATCTCGAAATTCTTTGTCACGATTCAGGGGATTAATAATTGTCGCAAGCACAAAGTTAGCGAAAATCTATGGAAAAACCTCCGAATTTCAGCAGATTAACGCAATATAATCTGTGAATTAAGTAGTTAGGGAAAAATCACGGAAGTTGGGAAGAGGGCTGAAAAACGTTTCAAAGCGGATTGAAGCAGAAGAACGGTTTCCTATTCGTTACCCCGATGAAAGTGCAGATTTAACAGTCGCCGTTTCGTTTGCTGCGCTCTGCGTAGGTTTGCTTGTTCTTAAAGCGACTTGCACGCATAGTGAGATATAAGCCGGACCTCAATCATCGAAGCAGTGTCAAGTCGGATGGCAATTTCAGAACCCAATATCTTATATATAACGGGGTCACCCAACGGCGCAAATCGGATGACCTCTACTATTTTCCCGTTTATAAAGCCCATCTCCGACAAACGCTTGTGGAATAATCCATGTCCACACACCTTTACGACAATCGCCTTTCACCTTTTTTTCAAATCAGACAACCTCATGAATGGTTATCCGATTTGGATGTTAAAGCCTTACCCGTATCAAAAGCAGGTTCTTAGCCCATCGGATAATAACGAGTGAGCATACAAGCGCGACAATGGTATCTATCCAAGTAATGTCCCATATCATGGCGCATATCAGTCCGAATATGGCACCAAGGCTTGTCAGTGCATCTGCCAGCACATGCAAATATGCGGAATGTCTGTTGTAATCCTCATGTTCATGTTCGTGTTTTTCGTGCAGGACAAAGGCGCAAATGATATTCACCACCATTCCGATGGCTGCCACAACCATCGCTTCTACATAACGTATTTCCACCGATGGGGAAAAGAAACGCTCCGCCGCTTCTATTATAATGAACAATGCGAACATGAGCAATAGGACACCGCTTGTATACGCAGATAAAGCAAGTACCTTGTCACTGTCCACGTTATCCGCATGTTTCTTTTTCCAAACGGCGTACCAACACATAAGCTCCCCAACTCAAACCGATTGCCAAAACGTGCGATCCCATGTGGATGCCGTCGGCAAGCAAAAAGCCATCGAGTTGGAAAATAGTCCGAAAAAATCTCCAAAACCATCGTCGCAGCCGAAAAGAGTACGACAAACGCTGTTTTCTTCTCACCTTGGGACTTTCCCAATTTTACTGATTCATGTTTATGTTCCATATTTTTAATCATTTAATTCGGATGCAAAATTATGGAACTTCGCCATTTAAGCAGTTACACAAAACATTTCATCTTTGGTACATTTCATTCATTGATTGCCTGAATTCAATCGGTGTCATGCCTGTATTCCGTTTGAAGAAGCGAGAGAAGTAGGACAATTCATTAAAGCCCAATTTATAGGCTATTTCAGAAATGTCATAATCAGTCCGTAACAACAAACGCTTTATTTCCAGCATGACACGGCCGTTTATCATGCTCAACGCCGATTTCCCCAAATGTTCTTTCTTGTCAGGACATTCAGATAATTAGAGCTAATGCCAAGTTGAGTGGCATAACTTTGGACTTGGCGTTCTCTCATAAAATTCTTGTCAATCATATCCTTGTATTTATTGAGCAACTCTGGTATGGTAGAAACATTGGATGCCGGCAAACTTATTCTTTCCAATTCCAACAGCAGCGTGTTTATTTCCGATTGGATTATAGCGCATGAATTAGGCAAACCACTAACAGACTCTGCATATATCTGATTGAACAATAAGGCAATCCTTTCTTTCTCTTCCCGGTCAATATCTTTGAACACAGCCATATCCTTTTGGGTTGTCGCCAAATAAGGTGTCATAAAGTCTTCGGTAAATTGTAACGCCGAATACTTCATTCGGTCTTTTTCGTGAAGGAAATGAACTTGCTCAGGTCTTATGAAGAAAATTCTGTTTGGCTTTATTTCATACTCCTCAAAGTCAATTATATGTTTTCCGCTTCCTTCATGCACCCAATAGATGGCATAGAAAAAATGGCGGTGCGAGAATGGCACTTCAACATGCCTGTCATTCACGACCTCACATTCTATTTTTAAATCATTTTCCTTGATAGAAGTATGCCCTATTTGCAAACTACCGACTTCACTCATATCGTTTTTTATGCAAAAGTACATTCCGAATCTCTTTTTCCGCCATGAAGAGAGAGTTTTTTCATTTAAATTTATACTTTTGCATCCGTAAGAGTTTCCCGAACAAGCAAAGCGATGCGGACCACAGCAATTAGAACGGTTGCCAACTCATTACCCGAAAACGAGGCAATTCTTCTAACTTTCTTGATTTCAAAGAGGTATATTCCTCATACAGATTTAAATAAAATACTACAAAAAAGTTTCGCATGTTTACGAATCTGTTGCGCCACAATGTTTGAATTATCTAAGAAATTTCGGTAGTTCAAATACCAATGTTTTAAAAATGCACTTTTATGGTGCCGGGTTGGCGGGGCAGGGGCTGCGGGCGGCTGTTTTTGTCCGCATTTAACACAAGGCGATTAGTGGCTCGGATTTCAAAATCCGAGCCACTAATTTTAAAAAGCAAGCCACTAATTTTTTTCTTAGCTCCAATACCCCTGAAAAAACAAAAACCGCACAGGCATTTTTGCCTGTGCGGTTTTTTAACATAAACAGATGTTCTTTTGTCTGCCCAAACCGATGTTTACTCGTTAGTGTGAAAACGAGCGAGCCGTTTGCGGCGTCGACGTGTATGGGCTTTGTGCGGTCGATTTTGCCCGAAAGCAGGTTCTTGCTCAAATCGTTCAGCAACAGCCTTTGCAGCGCCCTCTTTACGGGCCGCGCACCGAACTCGGGGTCGAAGCCGGCCGAAGCAAGCAGGTCTACCGCACTTTCGGAAACGTTCATGCTGACATCCTGCTGCTTGAGCAAATCGGAAATGCCCTTCAACTGCAGGCGTACTATCTGGCGTATCTGCTCTTTCTCCAACGGGCGGAACATTATTATTTCGTCAATCCTGTTAAGGAATTCGGGGCGGATAGTCTTTTTCAGCATATCCATAACGTGGTTCCGGGTCTCGGAAATGGCATTTTCGTATTCGCGGCCGCTCTTGCCCGCCAGTTCCTCAAAACGGCTCTGAATGTATTGGCTGCCGAGGTTGGGCGTCATTATTATAATGGTATTCCTGAAGTTTACGGTGCGACCTTTGTTGTCGGTAAGCCTTCCGTCGTCGAGCACCTGGAGGAGAATGTTGAACACATCTGGGTGCGCTTTCTCTATCTCGTCGAACAGTACAACCGAGTACGGCTTCCGCCTTACGGCCTCGGTGAGCTGTCCGCCTTCCTCGTAACCCACATATCCGGGAGGCGCTCCGACCAGACGCGAGACGCTGAATTTTTCCTGGTACTCGCTCATGTCGATACGCGTCATCATCGTTTCGTCGTTGAACAGATATTCGGCAAGCGCCTTGGCCAGTTCGGTTTTTCCCCACCGGTAGTTCCCAGGAAGATGAACGAACCTATGGGCCGCTTGGGGTCTTGCAGACCCGCACGCGAGCGGCGCACCGCGTCGGACACGGCCTGTATGGCTTCGTCCTGCCCTATCACACGTTTGTGCAGCTCGTCCTCGAGGTGGAGCAGCTTTTTCGCGCTCGCTCTGCAGCATTCGGCTCACCGGAATGCCGGTCCAGCGGCTTACCACGTCGGCAATATCGTCGGGAGTTACCTCTTCCCTTTATTATGGCGTTGCCGCCCTGGTATTTCTTCAGTTCCTCCTGCACGCGGAGTATCTCGTCGTCAAGGGCTTTTATCTTTCCGTAACGTATTTCGGCCACCTTGCCGTAATCGCCGGCGCGTTCGGCCTTGTCGGCCTCGAAACGCAGTTGCTCTATTTGCAGTTTGTTTTGCTGTATCTTGCCGAGCAATTCCTTTTCGGCCTGCCATTTGGCGCGGAAGTCGGCAGCCTGCTCCTGAAGTTCTGCTATCTCCTTGTTCAGTTGCTCGAGTTTCGGCTCGTCGTGCTCGCGCTTTATCGCCTCGCGCTCTATTTCGAGCTGCTTTTCGTGGCGCGTTATCTCGTCAAGTTCCTCGGGCATTGAATCGCGCTCTATACGCAATTTTGCAGCGGCTTCGTCCATGAGGTCTATGGCCTTGTCGGGCAAAAAACGGTCGCTTATGTAACGGTCCGACAGCTTTACGGCGGCTATAACGGCGTCGTCCTGGATACGTACCCTGTGGTGGTTCTCGTACTTCTCTTTTATTCCTCTAAGTATGGAGATTGAGTCTTCCACACTGGGTTCGTCGACCATCACTGTCTGGAAACGCCGTTCGAGCGCCTTGTCTTTTTTCAAAATACTTCTGGTACTCGTCCAAGGTTGTCGCACCTATGCTGCGCAATCTCTCCCCGCGCCAACGCCGGTTTAAGTATGTTTGCCGCGTCCATTGCGCCTTCGCTCTTGCCGGCTCCTACAAGCGTGTGAATCTCGTCGATGAAAAGGATTATCTTGCCTTCGGAGTGTGTTACCTCGTTTACCACCGACTTTAAACGTTCCTCGAACTCGCCCTTGTATTTTGCGCCGGCTATGAGCGCGCCCATGTCGAGCGAATAGAGTTCTTGTCCTTTAAATTCTCGGGCGCGTCGCCGCGCATTATACGTTCGGCCAGGCCTTCGACTATTGCGGTCTTACCCGTACCCGGTTCACCAATAAGTATAGGGTTGTTCTTGGTGCGTCGCGAAAGTATCTGCAGCACCCTGCGTATCTCCTCGTCGCGTCCTATTACGGGGGTCTAACTTCCCTTGGCGCGCCGCTTCAACAAGGTTACGCGCATATTTCGACAAGGCCTGATACGTGTCCTCGCTCGACTGCGAGTTGACCTTATGTCCGCCACGAAGTTCCTTTACGGCCTCGGCGAGATTTTTGACCGGTTACACCTGCGTCCTTCAAAATCTGCGCCGCCGTTCCCCTTACTGGCTGCTATAGCCATAAGTATGGCTTCTATGCCCACGAACTCGTCTCCGTTTTTTGCGTGCCATCTTCGGCAGCGAGAAGAATGTCGTTGCTCTCGCGACTCAAATACGGTTCTCCACCGGTTACGCGGGGCAAATGGGTTATCTCGGCTTCAACGCCGCGCCGTATAACATCGGGTTCTATTCTAATTTCCGGAATACAAAATTGGTTACGTTCTCACCGGCTTTTATTACGCCAAAAAGCAAATGCACCGGTTCGATTGCCTGTTGACGGTTGCGCGAAGCACTGTCAACGGCGCTTTTCACAGCCTCTTGGGCCTTTATTGTGTATTTTTCCAGTTCCATTGTACTTTTTATTTTATTTATGATTATTCTTTTATCGCACTATTGCGATTCTGATAAGATAATCTCAAAAGCCGTGCCAAAAGCTTTTAACGGCATTCGGCACGTTTACATGACATTTTTGTCATAAAACCAACAGGCGTTACCGCCAAAAACTGTAAGCATTGGCTACAGAACACACAAAACAATACATATTATCTTGCCAAGCGGGAACTTTAAAAGCCGCCCGACCTTAATTGCACACATTTTCACAGGTTTTAACTAAAAAACCAAATTTATTTACCCTGTAATACGTTTAAATTAGTACTTTTGCAACATAAAAAGTTCAAACAAGCAATATTTTAATATTTACATAAGAAATGAGAAGTTTCGCAAGCGACAACAATTCCGGAATAAGCAACGAAATTATAGACGCAATAATAAAAACCAATGTGGACCACGCCGTAGGATACGGCGACGACAAATGGTCGAGGGAAGCGGAAGCACTGATTAACAAAACGTTCGGAGGAAATGCGGACGTTTTGTTTACATTTAACGGCACCGGCAGCAACTGCGTGGCCTTGCAACTATGCACTAAATCATACGGTCTGATTCTATGCGCCTCTACCGGGCACATTGTAGTGGACGAATGCGGAGCCCCTACCCGCATGACAGGTTGCCAGATAACAACAATACCTACTCCCCGACGGCAAGCTCACCCCCGCGCTGATAGAGCCTCATCTGATAGGATTCGGCGAGCAGCACCATTCACAGCCACAGGCAATATACATATCCGAATGCTCCGAATTGGGAACAATATATACGCCTGATGAGCTTAAAGCCCTTACGGCGTTTGCACACAAGTATAACATGTATGTGCACATGGACGGTGCACGCCTGGCCAACGCATGTGCCGCACTGGGCGTAGGACTTCGCGAACTGACATACGACTGCGGTATAGACGTGCTCAGTTTCGGCGGCACGAAGAACGGACTGCTCCTCGGCGAGTGCGTGGTGGTGTTCAACGATTCGATGAAACCATACGCCAAGTTCATACGCAAACAGTCGGCGCAACTGGCCTCAAAGCAACGTTTCCTGGCATGTCAGTTCACTGCTTACCTCGAAAATGACCTTTGGCTCCGCAACGCCCGCCACGCAAACGACATGGCCGCCATGCTGCACGACGAGCTGGCAAAGATTCCGCAGATAACATTCACCCAAAAGCGGAAAGCAACCAACTGTTCCTCACCATGCCTTTAGAGGCTTCGAAAGAGCTGCACAAACAGTTCGAATTTTTCTATTGAACGAATCAAAAGGCGAAATACGCTTTGTTACATCCTTCGATACCACGAAAGAAGACATAGACAAACTTGTTGCAGCCATAAAAGCACACTCGGACATTGCAAAGTAGCGCAGGGCATGTGCGCCTTACAGGCAACGCGCCTTATTTGTCCGCATTATTTTTCCCGGTTTCCAGAAGGGCAAAAATATGTCTGAGATAATTTAAAATATGTCTGACCTATTTCAAAATATGTCGGACATATTTTTTCTTTGTCCAAAGCAGGTATAATTATTTGAAAATGAGTTTTCGTTTTCCGCACTAAAAAACGGCTTTAAAAGGCCGTTTTTAACAGTTCCCGAAGAACGTTACATTACAAAAAGAACACAGGGGATTTATCCTCTTCGTTCTTTTGTTTGTCTATCATTTGAAAGTCTTTCTTCCGCAGTTCGAAGCTGTTCGTAGGTACTTGTCACGCACTATCTGGTTTGAGGCCAACTCTTCGGGTGTCCCCTGGAACAGAATGCGTCCTTCGAAAAGCAGATATGCACGGTCGGTAATACAGAGGGTGTCCTCAACGTTGTGGTCGGTAATGAGGATTCCGATATTGCGGTATTTCAACTTCCATACTATATATTGTATGTCTTCAACAGCAATAGGGTCAACGCCTGCAAAGGCTCATCGAGCATGATGAACTTCGGGTCGATGGCAAGGCAGCGGGC
>VOFD01001545.1_pt1 | contig 13696 bp, 21 predicted proteins | sample 5384101 | NCBI WGS metagenome assembly VOFD01 (sample SAMN12384723, study PRJNA508395) | human gut metagenome | isolation source: healthy gut C | host: Homo sapiens
CGATGATAATCATGCCGGGTGGAAGCCTGGGTGGATGGCAAATGGTACTTCCTGGGTGCTTGCGAACCCGAACCGGTACTGAATCTGGGTTGGTTCAACGCTCCCGCTTCACGGGGTATGCTGATGCACACCAAGGTGTTCGGACGTTATAACGGACCGGAAGAAGTGATGTACCGCACTCCCCGGTATACGGAAATCAATGTGATTGACAACTATGCCCCTACGGCAAAAGCCGATGTGACCATCGTGTTCAACCGATATATACTGAATCCCGCGTGTAGCAAATGAATTCCTTTCACCATACCGTAGCTTTTTACAGAAAAAATGTGGATGCTGAACTGGTAAAACAGGCTAAGGAAGATCCGATGGCATTGGTAGATTGGGTGAAGAAAAATATCACCATCAGAACGAACTCAATTCACAGAGGATCCCGGTTATGCCGATGGGTGTATTCAAATCGCGTGTGGCTGATACCGGATCGCGTGATATCTTCTTTGTTGCCGTTGCCCGCAGTCTGGGTATCCCGGCACGTATCGAACCGGTTGCCCGCAAGGTGCAATATTGGAAAGACGGCAACTGGATGGACGTAGACTTTGAAGCTGCTGTTCAGACGACGGCTAAACAAGGTAAGGTTGTCGCATCCTATGCTCCGATCAAAGCATTGCAGGATCCGAAATATTACAGCCATTTCACTATCGCCAAGATATTACCGGATGCTAAGTTGCAGACCCTGAACTTTGAACGCCGCGGCAATGTGGATATGGGTGTAGGCGACACCTGGAGCAGCATGTTGAAGACTCCGTTGAGCATGGACGAAGGTAACTATATGATGGTTACCGGAACCCGTATGGCTAACGGCAGCGTATTGGCTGAAGTTTCTTTCTTTAATGTGGAACCCGGCAAGACGACCCCACAAAACTGGAAATGCGTGAAACACGACGAAGTACAGGTGATCGGTAATTTCAATTCGGAAAACAAGTTCAAACGTGCCGACAACGGTGAAGAAACCAGCGTACTGGCAACGACAGGCCGTGGTTATTTCGTTGTCGCTATCCTGGGTGCCCGTCAGGAACCGACCAACCACGCTATGCGCGACATAGCAGCTGTGAAGAAAGACCTGGAAGAATGGGGCCGCAGTATGGTACTTCTTGTTCCCGGACGAACTTCGATCCGAAGAGTTCGGGTTACAAGAACTTCGATCCGAAAGAGTTCGGTGACCTGCCCAGCACGATCACTTACGGTATCGATGCTGACAACCATATCCAGAAGGAGATTGCATCGGCCATGAAACTGGCAAAATGCCAGCCAGCTCCCTATCTTTATCATTGCAGATACTTTCAACCGTGTTGTATTCGTCTCAGGGATATACCATCGGTTTGGGAGAACAGTTGATGAAGGTGATACATAAGTTGTAAGATACTTCTGAAATAAATATCCGACCCCGGTTGTAAGTAGATGAACTATTGATAATCGGGGTTTTTTGTTAGTGGATTTTTTACATTTTTTGAACACATCAACTTTTTATAAGAATAATGAATCAAGGCTGTCGTTTCGAACGATGGCCTTTTTGTGATTGAAAATACCTGTTTTTTCTCCATGTAAACAGACTAAATAGCTGCTTTTAACATTTTTTTTTTGAAAAACTGAAAAAAGACTCTCTTGATAATGAGTGAGTTAAAGATGTACGCTTGTACATTATTATATAATATGAATAAGTAGTTTATTTGTATTTAATATGAAGATTAGCAATATAATAAGTTTTAAACCTACAATTCTTTTCCCATAATTTTTTTCAGTCCTATCCTCTTTCTTATCAATTGGATAGTAAAATTAGAGTACAAAAATAGTTCTTCTTATTACCAAGACTAGATGCACCCCAAAAATGGCGAGAAAAAAGGGTCGTTTAATCTAGTCATTGACTTTTAACGACGTTCCTGATCTCATGTTAAAAGGCTTTTTTAAGTAACACTATTATTAATATTAAATTAAAGATTTATGAACAGAAAGTTTTCTACTCTTTTCGCAGGTGTAGCATTGTTAGGTGCGACATCTGTTTTTGCAGCAGATAACGTTACGTCTTTAGTTGAAGGAACCAATGACGGTTTGTATCAACTGAAAACAAACGACGATCAGTTTTTTGTCGATTGGTGAGGACGGAAAGTTAGGCGTTGTTGATGCTATTGAAGCTGACAACGTGGCTAGCACTTTGTGGTGTGTCACTGTAACAGAAGAAAATAAAGGAAAAGCTCCTTATTTTGACTTCGTAAATAAAGGTGCTGAAGCGTTGTTGTCAATAACAATGGAGGAATTTGCTGCTGGTGCTACAGCAACAACTACTGCTCCTGAAGTAGGCGGTGAAATCAGTGGCTGGGCATTTTCTCCTACTTATGAAACACTGGTAAATGAAAAGCCTTTGTATTCTTATTTTACAACAGACTCTGTAGTAGGATTTGTTGTTGAAAACGGTACTGTAGTTTTAAAGAAAGCGTTAGCAAGTGAGGCTTCTACAATTCTTTCTACTACTTTCTCTTTGGTTAAAGCAGATTCCGTTATTTTAAATGCAAATCAGATCAATACTAAATTGGGTATTCAGAAAGCAGATGTCGGCGTTAAGCTGACATTTGATCCGGATGCAAAACAAAACAAGCTTGAAGAATCCGTTCAGCCAGGAATTGTTTTAGCTGCTCAGGTAGAAGGTGAAGATTTTGTTTATATTACAAGAAAGATGATGCTAAAGCATTGTTTGTTGATACTGCTTATATCAACACAACAGGCTCTATGTTCCTTGCATTTAATTATATGAAGGATCTGGATGCATTGAAAAGCAAGTGATCTGGAAGAGCACGGTCAGTTCTTGTTCACTTATTTCCCAACAAATGACTCTTTTGGTTATTCAGGTAAAGAGTATCATTAAAAGAACCGACAGTTGATGGTTGGAAGACTGCAACAACGACTACTATCACTGATAATGATGATGATTATAACTATGTAACAGTTCAGGATTTGGTAGAAGCGGATGAAATCCGTGTCGTAACAATCGGTGACAAGAAAGAAACTGATATCGTATTAGGTTTCACTTCTTGTAAAGAAAGCGATACAGACAGAGTATCTTTGGAAGACGGATTGTATTTTATCCAGAGTGCTGCAAACAATAAATATTACGCATCTCCGATACATATCGACGGTGAAAGTGCAGAATGGGTAAGCGTTGACGCTAACGAGCAGAATGTAAACCACATGCCTGCTTTCCAATGGGTTGTTTTGAAAACTAAAACATCAGATTATTTCTCTACAACTTCTCCGGTAACTGCTACAAACCGTGAATATTCGGATTTGAGTGAAACTTATCAGTTCACTCAGGCTGAAGGTTCTTCTAAATATTTCTGTGCAGACATCGCTGCTGACTCTTTGGTTATTACTCAGATTACAGATACAAAAAGTTTTGGGAGATGAAAACCTAGGTTACAAATATCTGACTGACGATGAATTGATGATCACTAACTATGCATTCAACTACTTCAACCCCTACACAATGAATAAATACATTGCTCAGGTGGCTGGTAGCAACAAGCTGAATGTATTGCAGGAAAATCCGACTTATTTTGAAATCAAGCCGGTTGGTAATAATGTTGCTGCTAATTATGGTTATACAGTAACAGCAGATGTTCAAAAAAAGAATCAAAGGTTTGGCTCAGTTGAAGAGAGTCGCTTATACAGTCAACACTAAAAATGCATCTATCGCATTAGGTGAAGAAAATAACTTTGTGATCACAGACAAAGTTGCTGCAAGCCAATTCTTCTTCAAAGAAAATAACCAATTGGATGCAACTTGCTATTATGCATTTGTAGATGCTGAAAACGTGAATGCTGATAAGTCATTCAAATTCAAAGCTGGTGTTGCTGACCAGAGCTTGACTGCACTGCTGCAACAGCAGGTTATCAATGAAGTTAGAACATCTGCTTTCTCTATCGGTTTAACTGACCAACCTCTGTATCGTCGTTTCAACAATGTTAAATTGGATGGCGCTGTAGAAGGTAATGAAGATGCAACTAAGCTCTTGAAGTTCAAAGAAGCATACGTAAACGACTATTTGATGGACGAAACCAACGTAAACTTCAAGCGTGAAGGTATGAACTACTTAGGTATCGGTGCTGCTGATATTGCTGCAGCTGGTTTGTCATTCAATGTACGTCCGTTCAACATTGGCAAATCTGCACAGTATCAGATCAAACCGCAATATTTGATCTATGTAAGCGAAGCTGTAAATGAAGGTTCTGAGAATATCCCTTGCGATGCAACTAACCACAAGCACATGAATGCTGCCGGCGAAGAATGCGGACCTGAAGATTGTATCCACGCAACTCCGGCTGTAGAAGGATTCAACCGTTACAAACTGTTGGTTAGCTTCGCTGACTCTACAGATGCAAATGTTGTTACAGAAGAACAACTGTACAAATTCGGTAAAATATGTTCGCGTAGGTTTCGTAGATGCAGTAGAACAGGATAGCGTAATCTATGTTTTGGGTAACGAATTTGTAGATGTTGCAACTAAAGACTTGAAGATGGATGATGTTAAGGCTGCTTTGAAAGCTAAACAGATCTCTTCTATCAACATGAAAACTACTGTTAATTATTTATAATCAATAAATTTAAATTGACTGCGCGGTAGATACGGACAACCGTTCAACCAATTACCCTGCGACAGGCGAACAAGCGGTCGATATTAATACTAAAGTAATGAAATAAAGTTCTTCTGTTGCGAGAAAAAGGAACGTTTAATCTAGTCATTCACTTTTGATGGTTTAAGCGTTCTGATCTAAGGTTAAAAGGCTTTTTAAGTAACACTATTATTAATATTAAAATGTGCTGGTTATGCAGAAAGTAAAAAGATCTGCAAGGCGGCGGTTTCCACTATGAATTGGCCTTTGTTCCTTTTATTTTCAGGCTAATATTGGAGAATCTCTTTGGACTGTAGAAAAAGATTTCTAATGTAGACAAATCCAGAACTGCTTTTATTTTCAGAAACCTGGCTCATCACCTTACTTTGTCTTTCGATCCTGCAAAGGCGCAGGATTATAAAGGTGGAGCGCGGACTGCTTCCCATTTAGGCGGAAAGGATGTTTCATGGACATGGATGCTTGATGAAGCTGGTGAAAACCTGACAATCGCAAGAACTCCGGAAACATATATTCATGCAGACTCTATCATGACTTTGCTTCCTGCATCAGATGGTTCTGGTAAAGTGGCTGCTGTCAAGTATGCAACAAAAGATGTTCAGGAAAGAGTCGATTTTTTCAGAATCAAACCGGTAGTAGCTGGCCCGGTATGGTTAAGCAAGTATGATTTGAACAGTAAACTTCAGACTCAGGCTGATGATAAAGTAGCTTTCGCATTTGCAAAAGGTGTCTCCGATGGTATGCCTAACAAATGGGTAGAACAAGAATATGAAGCTGTCGATCCGAAGCCGGGTACATTGTCTTATGGTGAAGTGGCTGATGCCTATGAAGCTATGAAAAAGCTTATGCTGTTTACGAGTCTAAGGTAAAACTGGTAGACGCTGCTTTGGAAGCATTAAATGATCAGAAAGAAGATTATGCTGTAAACAGCGAAGATGCTGAAAGAAGAGAAAGGAAACTATAATGAATTGGTAAAACAATTACAGGAAATTAGCGTTTCTTTGCGGGGACATAGATATGACCTAGAAGATCTTAATAAAAGATTGCAGTCTATCGATGAATCCATAAAGAACAATGCAAACATCAATGATGATCTGAAGAAGAAGATTGAAGATTTACATACAACTTTAGTCCACGCGGTAGATGCATTGGAAGAGGCTCAAGCTCTTGTTGATACTCGTAATGATGAGTTGAGTGCAGCTAATGAAGAGGTAATGGCTGCAACAGAGGCATGGAGCGTGGCATTGAGTAAGAAAAAATGTTGCATATCAGAAAGATTTATTAGCAAAGAAGTATTTTGATGCAGTAAAGACAAATACAGATAACAAATTCGATTTAGTAACATTATCCCTTTTTAATACTGTATATCTTGATGATACAAAATCTTGGAATGATTTTTTTGCTCTTGTAGATATTGCGACTGAATCTGATAAAGAATTGTTCTTTGAGCTTGCGAAAGAGTTATATGATAATGCAAAGACTGCTGGTATTGATGAAACAGTTGCTATAACATCTGATATCAATGATGTAAATACAGGTTTAGGAAAAAGTAACGAACGATTATGTAACATCAGTAAATGACGCTTACAAGGTTACCGAACAAGATGCTGAAGATGCTGATTCGGAACTTGAAAAGTGTACGGTTGCTGTAAATGAGAGTGTCGCTAATAAAGCTGACGCAGAAGAGGCTTTAAAGACAGCTAAGGCTAAAGAGGAAAAGGCACGTACTGAATACATCACTGTAAGAAATAGTATTATTCATAATAACGAATTAGATAAGGACCTCTTAGCATTGTTAAATAAACTGGAAGATCAAAAATCTGAACTAGAGGTAACAATTTCAGACGAAGAAAGTAAGGAAGCTACGCTAAGGAAGTCATGTACTACTTCAATAGATAGAATTCTTGCCTTAAGCCAGGATCTTGAATTCGACAAGGGGGATGTTATTTATCACATGCATAAATGGGCCCTTGCTGATAGAGCTGCCGCTAAAGCTGCCCGTACTGCCCAGGGATTGTATGCAGTTTATGCTAATTTGAATGCTGTTTAAAACTCCGTATTGGTTATCTCTGAAAGCTGATAACGGTCAATACTTGATGGTCGATACTGCTTATCTGTCAGATGAAGTGGCTGGTCAAAACCACTTGACATTCAATACAAGAGAATATAAATTTGAAAATCCGAATGCACCGCTTGCTGCTCGTGATATTAATGGTCGTTTCAACTTCCGTTTCTTGTATTTCCCGACTCAGGACTCTTTACGTATCGAAGCTGACGGTTACAACCAGAAAGACGTTACAACAACTTATTGGAAAGACCGTGCAGACAGTGAGATCCGTTACAAGGCTTCTTACGCTCCGGGCTTTGAACAAAATTTAGTGAAAGTAGCTGTTCTGGGTAACCATCGTGAAGTAAACAGTTGGTAGCTCTGAATATATCAAACGTCCGAATGCACTTCAGCTTACAATCAATGACCGTATCGGTTTGAGCTTGGCTGGTCCTGTAAATGTTATTAATGTTCCTACTGGTTTGTACTATCTGGATATTGCAAAAGCAAACACTCAGGAAAACGGTGCCCGTTTGATGTTGGATGTCGATAATTATTCCTTGACGAAAGTGACTCCGGCAGATCAGGGTAAGATGGATTTTTGCTCATCTTCCGGCTGCTAAATGGTATGTAGAAGCTACCCCGACAGACTTCGGTGGTTATCCGAATATTTACAATATGGAAACAGGTGAAAAACTGAATCTGGGTGCTTATACTGTAGAAGAAAAAAGACGGTAAATATTATGTAACAATCAGCCAGTATATCTATCAGGGTTCTGTTGAAGAGAAAAATGATTATCTGTATTGAGTGTTGCTCCTGAAAGTGAAGAAGGTTATTACCGCACAGCAACAGGAGATCTGAGAGCTCTCTTTACACTGGGTTATCTGAATATTTCTTCCGGATTGAATGTTGAAGTTGGTAATAAAAACTATCAACAATGATTCTGTTTTAGTTGTATCTGCTGACTCTGAAGATAAATTCAGATTGCACAGAATTGGAGACAACAAAGAATATGGTTATGGTAATTCTCTGGAACGCGGTCTGTATCAGATCAGCCTTTATAATCCGAATAAGTTGAATCAACATAACAAATATGTACAGATCACAAATGTAGATGGAACAGAAATGATGGTAGTATCCAACGCCGCTTCTGCAACTAACTTCTATTTGAAAGAAGTGAATGATGTGGATGGTACTCACTATTATGCTTTGATTAATGCTGCTTGGGATAAGAAAGCCGGTGTGGTTGATGCAACAGGTTTGATCAAAGCTGAAGATATTACTGCTGAAACACGTACTTCTGCATTTGCTTTAGTCGTTGATTCAACTCGTTACTATCGTGAATTTACTAAAGAAGAACTGGGTGAAAAAGAATATCTTGAAGTTCTATCGTACACGTTCAACTGATAAAGAATATCTGTATGCTTCTGAAGCTGCTGAATTGAATTTGTTGGCAGTGGAAGGTAAGGGCGATAACGCCGAAGCTTTGGCTGAAATGACAGTAATACCGACAACAGAAACAGGTGTATTGATGCCTCAGTACTTTATTGCTCGTAATGTAACGGAACAGAAAGGCTCTGTTAAATGGTGTGGTGAAGATCATACTTCATTAGCTGATTCTTTGTCTTGTGATCATACCCATGTAACTCCTGATACACTCTTTGGTAACTTCTTGGTTAACTTGAAGATCGATGCTAAATATAACAAGTATAACGGTTTTAACCAACGGATTGGTAAATGATCTCTCTCATTGGACTTTAGTCCCATTTTAAGAATCTCTGTATGAAGAGAAATGTGGCTAAAGCCAAAAAAGGACAGTTTATCAAAACCGTCGGTTAAAACCAACGGCAAATGGACCATGTAATGGCGATATTAATACTAAAGTAGTTACTTTGATAAGGGGATAGCTCAAATTTGACAAATACTGAACCAGTTGCTATCTTCATTGGCATACATTCTTTTATCGTCTGCGACGTACGCTGCGTACCGGAGCCAAAAAAGGATTTCTCGGACCTTTCGGAGCTTTTTGTCTTGACGGTCTTTTCTTTGGTTTCTGCCTTTTTCGGTGGTTGCGCCTCTCTGTCCGCGAGCGGAGGCCTTGCTGGCCTTCTTAGCTGCTTTCGGATCTTCTACCTGGGTAGTGTCGGGCTGGAACCAGAGTGACTTTTCAAAAGGCAACCAACTGGCCTTCGATACGATCTTGCTCTTTCTTTATTGAATCGGAGTCGGGCAATATGCTTTGCAACGGTAGGTTCATCAGATTCTGTGTCTTGAAAATATCACCTTCGAACATACGGCGGCGGAAATAATCGTCGAGCGTGAAGGTCATCGCGTTGTTGATGTTCGAGGTCATGATGAACGCTGTATTGATATACGGGCGGATATTTTCGTAAGGGATCCAGAACATCGGCATCGTCAGCTCTCCGACATCACCGGAAGTGGTCATGATCGGGCAGATAGCCAGTGTCTTTACGTCGAAAACGGAGTTGTTCTGGTCGAAGTACCAGGCTTCCTTCACGTAATAAGAACGGACATATTCGGAAGGTATATCGCTTTCGTTGATAACGAACGTCGTTCCCTGATTACCTTGTCCGGCTATTTCTTCGTAGTAGATACCGAAGCTGTCGAGCATCTTTTTCAGGTCGATCTTGTTACCTTCGCTGGAAATCTTCGTAACCGTCTTCGTATTGGTACGCATCTATTTTGCCTTCACTGATCAGACTGAAGATGATGGAGAAAAGGTTCATCTGTCCGTTCATCGGTGTGACGGGATAATAAAGCGGAGCATTCTTTTTCTTTCATCAGGTCGATCTGACGATAGATGACACGCATCCAGCGGGCGTTTCCCACTTCCTGTGTCATACGCTCGTTCATATCCTGTGCCCGTACGGTCAGTTCGGGCATACCGGTGTCTTTTTATCGTTTGCCCGTTCTCCGCGGGAGGCTTGCGGGGTTCTTCTTGCCCGTTGCTGGGTGTTCTCCGATTCTTCCTGTGCCTGCATGGAGGTAGCAGTGAAGAACAGAGCGCTTGCAATTGCCAGTATGTAATAAAAACGTTTCATATTTTATATCCTTATTTGGGACGGTTCGCAAACCGCCCCTACATTTAATTTACAATGACTTCGATCGGTGTAAGGGTACGTTCCAGACCGTCAGGACCTTTGGCCACCACGCCTCTGATGTAAAAACGCTTGCCTCTTGTCAGACGACGGATCCTGTCCTTCTGACCGTCGGAGAACTTCGACCCGGTGATACTTCGGGGATCGCATTTCCCATCGAGTCGAAGAAGATCAATTCGAAACGTAATACATCGAATTTGATATTCAATATATCGTCATCGATAGCAGCCGCAGGACTTCTGTTTCGACCAGGTTACGCTTGGTCATGTTTCCTCCGCGGAACTTACGAACGTTGCCGTTCTGGTCTTTATACTCGATGTACGGCATCGGATCGGGCAGGGCACGTACGCGGAACGTATTCTTTTGCCATTTCCACACTGCGGCCGTCAGCCATACGGGCACTTACCGATATGACGGCATCGGTTCCAACCTTTCGACGGACGGGCTTCCCAGATATCGCCTTTTTGCGGGTCAGGGTTCCGTTTGTCATGGTAGCTGTTATGTTTCCGCTCGGTACACCCGGTACGGCAATACGCATATCGTTGGCGATACCGGCATATAATACGTTCATCAATAGCGGTGCAACGGTAGCACTCGGCTCCGTAACGAAGTATTCGCTTTCAAACTCCTGGTGCATCACGCTGCCGTCGTTGTTCGGCATCTCGATATATCCCTTTGATGGGATAAGTACCCGGAGCACCGGCAATGGCTGTGAACTGGCCGCGGCTGTCTGCTGGCAATTCCTTACCGTTGACAAACACGGTCGGACGTTTCTTTGTCGAATCGACGGCAGACAGGACGATGTTCGCCTTGTACTGTCCTCCGCGCATAACGATCTGTTTTCCGGTATGACCTGTGCGGTCATCTGTTCACGCGATAGTCGCCTACGTCGACACTGTTCAACAGGTTGTTCAGTACTTCGCCTTCTGCGTAGCGGATATCACTCTGCAACTTGGTCAGCAATGTCACAGCGGCTGCGACCGGCATATTTTCAAACAACGCTTCTTCCCAGGTGCGGGTATTGATCCCAGCCTTGTGGGCGGTGTAGTGCTCAGGCTTGCTTCCAGGATGCGGGTCTTGGCGCTATCTTCCACCATTTCGCCCATCATGGAACGATAAGAGTCGATAGCTTCGCGCAGCTTTTGCCTTCACCGGTGACCGGTGCCAGCATGACACGTGAAGCGGCTTCGAGATCGTCTTTATGGTCGATCTTATTTACGTCGGCATTCTTTCCGTCGGCAATTACCGCGATACGCTGCTTCAGGTTCCTGCACATAGTTATACAGGCTGTCGGAGGCATGCTTTACCTGTTGCCTTTGTCGTACCATTCTTTTTTACCTTTTCGGGGTTGATTGGTAGTAGGTATCCAGTTCGCCTGCCACGATCTCGTTTCGGTGAGCCGAGTTGCTGATGGAGGTGCGTAAACTGTCTTCCACTAGCTCGAAACCGTCGAGAACCTCCGACGACACATTCAGTGCCATCATGGCGATGAACACCAGATACATCAGGTTGATCATCTTCTGACGGGGCGAGTTGGGATTATTTGCTATTCCGGACATCTTTCTTTTGTTTCGTTTGTTTATTATCTGCCGGCTTATTGCTGTCCGGGATTGTTTGTATACGGAGCCTGTTGCTGGTAGCCGTACGGTTGCTGGTAGGGCTGCTGATGTTAGGCAGTCTGCTGCTGGTAATGTGGCTGTTGGGGCTGCGGAGCCGGTTGCTGGTAGGCTGGGGCTGCACCCATGTTGACCGTCATCGCCTGTAGCAAGCGGCTGTATACCTGGTTCAGTTCGGCCAACTGACGGGTCATCTTTTTCCGTTTCGTTGCGGAAAACAGAGCTGTCGGTTACCGAACCGTCGTACATTTCGCGGATGCGGTTCAGGCCGCCGTTGATATGTTCGATCGATTCGATCTGTGAACTGATACTTTTCAATTGTATTTCGTAGATTGTATTCAAGCCGGAAATGTTGCGGTTCAACATTTCCATCTGCTGCACGTAGCCGCGTGAGTTCTGGTTGATACCGTCCGAGTTGTCTGTGATACTCTTATAAGAGTTAAGCAATGTGTCGGATACGTTGGTCAGCGAGTTGGTGACATGGCTGAAACGTTCCATATTTTCCGACATACCCGACAGTTGTTCCAGATATTTCTGCGTGGCTTCGGTCAGTTCGGCCATCTTTGAGATCTGTTCGGCGGCACCGCTTAGTTTCTTGATGCTTTCGCTTAGGTTTTTTGTATCTTCTTCGCTGACATCGAGGTTACTCAGAACGGATGCTCCGCCCAGGTTGTTTTGTAACACCTGCTTTCTTAGCAGCCTGACATTTATGTTGATACCTCCGCCGGCATTGTCGTCTTCCATATTTTCCGACGAATTGATCAGGTTGGACATGCCTGTTCCGGCAAAGTCCGGGACGGTCCATCGGGTTCTTCGACTTCAGCACGGGGAATACTTCTTCCCAGTGATATTCGTTTGAAGGATGTTCAAAAGGCAGAGATAAAGAATACCAATGCTTCCACTGTCATGGCGATGAACAGGATCTGGTTACCGTACGGCAGGTGCAGCAATTTGAACATGGCACCTATAATAACGATAGATGCTCCCCAGCTGTAACAGAAGTTCAGTACTCTCTTTCCCATGTCGCTGGAAAGGAACATCTCTATTCTGTTTTTATATCTTCTATATTTTCCCATAATGTTGTATGTTTCTTATATTATTTTTTCCTTTTGAACAGGGGAGGAAACCGATCTGTGTACGTGCGCAACGGAAACCGATATACGAACGTGTTTCGTTCTGATATTCGAATGTACGCATATCCGAGCGGATGAATTGTGCCACGTCTTTCCATGAACCGCCGCGTACGACTTTCTTCTTCATGGCATACGGGTCTTCTTTCGCTGCGTTGTAGCGCAGATCCGGGTTCATGTCGCTCATCTGGCTCGGTCCTGATTCGGAATACATGGTAGAAGTCCATTCTGCCACGTTACCAGCCATGTCATACAGGCCGAACTGGTTCGGGGCGAAAGAACCTACACGTGGGGGATCAGGTGACCGTCTTCCGTATAATTTCCTTTTCCGGGTTTGAAGTTCGCCATGAAACAACCTTTGGCATTCTGTAGTTCGTCGGTCGACCACGGGTATTTGTTCTCGTTCTTTCCGGCACGGGCGGCATATTCCCATTCGCCTTCCGTCGGCAGACGGAACGGTTCGATAGCCTGTCCAGCAGGGAAGTTCAGCGATTGCTTGAACATATCGGTACGCCATACGCAGAATGCGGTAGCCTGTTCCCAGGAAACACCCACGACAGGATAATCGTCATAGCCCGGATGGGAGAAGTACATCCGCATATAGGGTTCGTTGTAGGCATTGTTGAAGTCGTTTCCAGCAGGTTTCGTCGGGATAAATATTTACGATGCGGGTGTGAAGGAGTCCCACGGACCGCTCAGCGGGCGGTCAGGGTTTCGTTGATGATGTTGCCGTCGTCGTCGATATAGGCGGTATCCTTGGAGATCGTGATCACCTCGTTCGGGTTCACCTGGATATCTGTGTTGCGGACACGTTCGCCCGGGTCCAGGCGGTTTTTGCGAAGGGCGGCGCCGGTATAGTCATACCATTCGTATTTGTAGACCATCTGCTTTTTTTCGTCCAGACGTTTCTCGCCGGTGATCGGATGTACGTAATAAACGCTTTCGATGGCGCGCAGCTCATCTTCGTTCGCCCGTTTCGGGATCGGACGGCTCCAGTCAGATGCGGGTGACAGGGGTTCGCCATACCGGTCTGGAACGGTAATTGCCAGGCGTTATCGCTGGGGTATTTGGCGTTTTCGTTTCATCCAGAAAGCGTCAAACGAAAC
>VOFD01000955.1_pt1 | contig 13691 bp, 13 predicted proteins | sample 5384101 | NCBI WGS metagenome assembly VOFD01 (sample SAMN12384723, study PRJNA508395) | human gut metagenome | isolation source: healthy gut C | host: Homo sapiens
TGAACACATCCATACGGGAGGAGGTCGTCGGTCCGCAGGAACCGATCGGCAGTCCCTCCGGCGCAGGAGTCGGCCCGGCGTAATAAATGGCGCTTCCAGGCAGCGGGAATGGCAGAGGCGCGCCCTCGTCAAGAAGGGCGGCTATCCGCTTGTGCGCGGCGTCGCGCGCTGTGTAGATTACACCGCTGAGAAGGATATTGTCACCGGCCCGCAGTCTGCGGGCGGCTCGCTGATTTCCTCCATCCGAACAGCAATTCTTCCGTTTTTCTCTTCCATCAAAAAGCCTCCTTGGCAGCCGGGAGTGCCGCCGTTTCATTGATTTCCGCCGCCGGCAAAACACCGGATACGGGAAAAAACCGGCATTCTCCCGGAATGCCGGCTGTAAGAGGCACGTGTGGACCGGCACACGAAGCCTCAAAGCATTTGTTTCTTTTTGAGAATGACAGCCGCCACCGCCATGCAAAGTATGGATACAGCAATCGGAAACCAGAAGGTGGTAAAGGGGGATTCCCTCCACGTTCATTCCGTAATAGCCGGAAATCACCATGGGAATGGAAATGATCAACGTAATGGAGGCCAGCACCTTCATCACCATATTCAGGTTGTTGCTGATCAGCGAGGCAAACGATTCCATGGTACTCGAAAGAATATCCAGATAAATCCCGCTCATGTCCACAGCCTGTTTGACCTCAATAAGGACATCCTCAAGCAAATCCTGATCCTCTTCATACAGCTTTACCACTCGTCCGCGCATGATCTTCTCGATCGTCAGTTCATTCCCCTTGAGCGAGGATGAAAAATACACAAGCGATTTTTCAATATCCATCAGCTGCAGCAGTTGGGAATTCTTCATGGAACGGCGCAGTTCTTTCTCAATCTGCGTCGTCATCCGATCAATCTGCTTGAGATACTGCAGATAACGGGAAGCAATACGCAGCATCAGGTGCAGAATAAAATGCGTTTTCAGGTTGGTGCATACCCCTCGCACAATTCCCTCGGCGAACTCGTCAAGAAGCGGATTTTCCCGAGTGGAAACGGTTATGACATTCTTCTCTGTGAGAATAATACCGAGCGGCGTCGTGATATAGGTAGTTTCGCTTCCGTTGCGCTCAACAGCGGGAATATCAATAATAATAAGGGTATTGCCGTCCTCGCTGTCAATATGCGAAGATTCCTCCTCGTCCATTGCAGCCCGGAAGAAATCGGGTTCGATGGAAAAATCATGGATCAATCCGTTGATTTCATCCTCCGTGGGCATGATACAGTTGATCCAGCACCCGGGCTCCCATTCCGGTACCGCGCGGATACGCCCGTCGATCGTCTTGAAATAAGACAGCATCGTGTTTCATCTCCTCTATGAAATTGACCGGTTCGACTACCGCATAAAGGGTCAGGGTTCACAACGCCACCTTCTTTCATGCCGCATGCATTCGGATGCCTCCGCAAAGGCACAAAACAACCACGGTGCGCAAGGATACCGCACACCATGGCGTTTAAAAATCACCGCCGCATTCCGGCAGGGCCGGGAATACAGACAAACGTATTTACGGCAGAACGCCTCCACTCTCAACGCAGATCGGCTTCCTGCCCTAATGTATTATATCACAACCTGAGGCGAAAGCAAGAGAGCGAACGACATTTTACGCAATCTTTTCATCTGATTTGAGTTTTTCGCCTCTAACGAGCAAATTCGGGTGGAATTGGGGATTTTTGGGCAAAGAAACGGAAAGGCGGAACCGACCCACCCCACTGGGGAGACAGTCTGTTCCGCCCGCCGTTATCATGTGTTTACTTCAGGGAAAAACTCGCACACTCCGTCTCGTCTTTCCGGCAGGCCGTGCTGCCGCACGGAAATCATGCCGGCCGTACACTTGTTATCCTTCTGATGGACGCAGTTTCTGGCGCTGCACCGAATCTCAAGCGCAGTATTCGGCGCAGAGCAGGCACAACTGTTTGAGAAGGCGTCATCCTTCTCCTGGAAGGACGAGCAATACGTCTGGTCGCAGCCGCGTGCCGTGCACCCCTCTACCTGGATGCTGGGACGGCAGCAGCAGTTGTCACGGTAATTCGCGCAATTTTTCACATCGCACTGTAAACTGGTCATCTAACAGACACCTCACTGTTGAGCCGCCGGAGCGCTTTGAGGCACCAGACCTCTCCGCTTGTCCGGACACACCCTGTTTCGCCGGAAGCTCCGGCAGAAATAGTGTGCCCCGTTGATGCTCTGCTATACATGCAAATGTGAAACAAACAAATTTGCCGTCCTTATTGTGCCCCTCGTTCCCGTAGGATCGCTGTGAGAAGGCGATCGGCAGCCTCCTCCTTTGAAAGCAAGGGAAGCTCCTCTTCTCCATGCTTTGTGATAATCGTAATCACGTTCGTCGCCGTGCCGAAGCCTGCTCCCGGAACTTTGAGATTGTTCGCGGCAATCATGTCAACCTTTTTCTTTTCGAGCTTTTTGCGCGAATTTTCAAGCATATCGCGCGTCTCCATGGAGAAGCCGCAGAGGAACTGTCCTTCCTGCGATGCTCGCCCAGATATTGAAGGATATCCTGTGTCCGGGCAAGCGGAATACTCATCTCTCCATCCGATTTCTTCACCTTGTCTTCAAAGACCTGAGCCGGGCGATAATCCGCAACAGCTGCGGCCTTGATGATAATATCATGCTCGGGCTGACGGCTGGTAACCTCACGGAACATATCGGCAGCACTCACAATGTCGATGGTTTCCGCGAAACGAGGCTTTTCAAGGGCGGTCGGTCCGCTCACCAGCGTTACCAGCGCGCCGCGGCGCGCTGCCACACGCGCAATCGCATACCCCATGGAACCTGTGGAGTGGTTCGTGAGATAGCGGACCGGATCGACAGCTTCCTGCGTCGGCCCGGCCGTCACAAGAAGGCGCAGGCCGGCCATATCCTTTTTCGTATTCGATAGCCTGACGCGCATAATCGAGAATCACGTCCGGCTCCGGCAGTTTCCCCGTGCCTACATCGCCGCAGGCCAGACGGCCCTCCGCTGTCTCCGCAACAAGATATCCATAGCGGCGCAGCGTTTCCATATTATCCTGGGTCACAGCCGCTTCATACATTCTGGTGTTCATGGCCGGGAAAACGATCTTCGGACACTGACAGGCGAGTACCGTCGTGGTCAGCATGTCGTCAGCGATACCATGAGCAAGCTTCGCAATGACATTCGCCGTTGCCGGAGCGATCAAACACAGGTCCGCCTTTTGGCCAGCGACACATGCTCGACCTGAAACTCAAAATTGCGATCAAAGGTATCGACAGGACATTTATTTCCCGTCAGCGTTTCAAATGTAATCGGATTGATAAAATTCACGGCGTGCTGCGTCATGATCACATGAACATCGCAGCCAAGCTTGACAAGGCCGCTGGCCACATAGGCTGCCTTGTATGCCGCAATGCCGCCGCTGACTCCGAGAAGTACCGTTTTTCCCTTCATCATAGCCTGATATGCCTTCCTTTCGCATGCCCGGACAAACCGGAACGTTTCTGCCTTTTAGTATAACAGATCTTTTCCCGTTTGTCTCATTTTTCTTTCGGGTTTCCATTTCCCTTTTTCAATCCCCCTGCTGCAAAGGCAATGCGGAGAAACTTTTTTTACTGCCAATCTGTATTCCTTTGTGATTTATAAAAATTCATACAAAAATGGCTCCGGTAAACACCACCTCACAAACACACAATCCGGACATACAAAAACGCCGGCCTCCTTCCTTCAGGAAACCGGCGTACAGTCTTATTCTCACACGAAAGGATCAGGCTCCTTCGGAAAACAGGAGTTCCAGCAGCCGCTCCTGCTGGCCCGGCCAATGTCCCGGCACTGAATAAAGGCAGCTTTGCCCTCTGAAACGCCTCAAGCGCCCTCTGAGCCGCAGCCAGACTTGCCGTCGCCTGCCGCACAATCGCACGATAACGCTCCGTCACATCGGCAAGCTCGGCAGCGTAGCGCTCATCTGTTCCTTCCCGAACGGCGGCGCGGTAAATGTCAATCGTTTCGTCGCCTTCCCGCTCCGGGAAATATTCATGCGGAGCAGTGCTGTCAAAAACGCAGAAACCAAGCTCGCGGATCACCACCATGTCGCAGCTGTTGGGATCCAGCGAACAGCGGTACAGCTCCACGGCGAACCCCTGCTCCCCGCGCCGCCGCGGCAATTTTTGAGAAAGGTGGATTTCCCTGTCCCGGTTCTTCCTTTGATGAAGTATCTCTTCCTCAAGCCGGCCGTTACACTTGGATGTGATCGACGGATCCAAAGGCTGTAGCAGCCCCGAAAAAACGCTCGACCACGCTTCCCTCTCCCGTCCTCACAGGACGTTTTCCGCCTAAAAGCTTCTCACACGTTTCCTGCGCCAACGCATCAACAGCGGAAAAGTTCAGGTTTTCAATGTAATACTTTTCCCACTCGTCGTGGACAAGCCTCGCCTCCCCAAAAAGCGTCCACGCCGATCGCAGCGCGGCGCGCGACTGCGCAAGCGTCTCATCCTCAAGGGCCGCGAGCGCGGAAAACGATCCGGGCCGCCAAGTCTGACGGTTGATCACACCTGCGGAAAGCTCCGGCAAAATCAACCCCATCGGCCGGTTCGTCAAGCAATGATGAATCACCTCGACACGGGTTCCCTGCTCCTCCGCCCGACTGCGCGCGGCAAAAAGCAGACGCTCTGCCGTATCGTCCGGGAAATCGCTGAGCTCTGCCACATGGGACAGACCGCCGAAACTCTGCTCCCAGAGATCGACATACCCCGCCGAACTGTTTGCATCAACAAAATAATGGATGGCATCGCCTTTTCCCATCCTTATCCTCCTTTGCGGTAAAAAGAAATCATACCTTGTAGGAAATCGATCTCAGTATACGGAAAATAAGGCTTTGATATGACAGCTATGCCTGGATCTCTTTTTCTCGATTCAACGAAAGCGTAAGATGCCTAAAACACGCAAACAGAAAAAGGGATTGGTACGGAAGCTTTCCCATACCAATCCCTATGGATGCAGAAAACCTCAATGCGCAAACTGACTGTTGTACAGCTCCGCATAAAAAGCCGCCTTTGCGAGCAGGCTTTCATGGTTGCCCTGCTCAATGATATTGCCGTCACGCATGACGAGAATCACATCGGCCTCGCGGATGGTAGACAGGCGGTGAGCGACGATAAAGCTTGTGCGGCCCTGCATCAGACGGGCAAACGCTTCCTGTACCTTAAGCTCTGTTCTTGTATCGATCGAGGATGTTGCCTCATCGAGAATAAGCATCGGCGGCCGGCAGAGCATCACGCGGGCAATACACAAAAGCTGCTTCTGTCCCTGTGAGGAGACTGCCGCCGTCCTCGGTGATCACGGTGTCATACCCCTGAGGCAGACGTCGGATAAATCCATGAGCATGACTGGCCTTCGCCGCAGCAATCATTTCCTCCTCCGTCGCGTCGGGACGGCCCATCAGGATATTCTCTCGGATGGTTCCAGCCTTCAGCCACGTCTCCTGCAGCACCATACCGTATCCGCTGCGCAGGCTTCTTCGCGTAACCTCGCGGATATCCTCGCCCTCTACGCGGATGCAGCCGCCCTACATCATAGAAACGCATGAGCAGGTTGATGACGGTAGTCTTGCCGCAGCCTGTCGGGCCGACAATGGCGACACGCTGGCCGGGCTTGACGGAGAGATTGAAATTCCGGATCAGCGGACGCTTCGGATCATAGGAGAACTCGACATCCGTGAGAGAAACGTTGCCCTTGACATCCGTCAGCTCAACAGCGTTCTCCTTTTCCGGAATCTGGGGCTCCTCCTCAATGAGTTCAAAAATGCGGCCCGCACAGGCAAGAGCATTCTGCAACTCCGTGACAACGCCGGAAATCTCATTGAAAGGCTTCGTATACTGGTTCGCATAACTCAGAAGACAGGTCAGATCACCGACGGTAATGGCTCCGGCGATAGCAACAAGCGCACCGGTAAGACCGACGCCTGCATAGACAACGCTGTTGACAAAGCGCGTCGCCGGATTGGTGATGGAGGAGAAAAACGTCGCGCGCAGCGAATACTTTGTCAAACGCTCATTGATCTCGTCAAACTTCTCCAGCGCCTCGTCCTCGTGCGAGAACGCCTGCACCACCTTCTGGTTGCCGATCATCTCGTCAATCAGAGCAGTCTGTTCGCCGCGTGTTTCAGACTGAAGCTTGAACATCGCATAAAGTGCGGCGGGCAATGAAACTCGCAACAAAAAGTGAGATCGGCGTGAGCAGGACAACCACAAGCGTGATGCCCGCATGGATGGAAAGCATGAAGAAAAGCGTGCCGAGGATGGTAAGCACACCGGTGAACAATTGCGTAAAGCCCATCAGAAGGCCGTCGGCAAACTGATCGACGTCGGCGATTACGCGGCTGACAATCTCGCCGTGTGAGTGCGCATCCAGATACTTGAGAGGCAGGATCTGCAGCTTGCGGAACGCCTCGGAGCGGACGTCGCGCACAACCTGGAAAGTAATCTTGTTATTGATCGTATTCATCAGCCACTGCAGAAGCGCCGTCACACACACAATAATCGCAATCTGCACCAGAGAGGAGGCAATCCCGGTAAAGTTTACATCTCCGGGACCCACAATCATGTCGATCGTATCGCCGACGAGCACAGGAACGTACAGCGTGAGCGCCACCGTTACCGCAGCAAAAAGGATCGAGAGAGCAATGAGGACGCGATACTTTTTCAGACGGCTGAGCACCTTGCGCAGAGCCTCCCGCTGAACATACGGATTCTTTTCCATCTCACGCGTCCTCCTTTCGGAACTGGGAATTGTAGATCTCCTGATAGACCGCGCAGTCCCTGAGGAGCTCCTCATGCGTACCAATCCCAACTGCCTCGCCGTCATCCAGGACAATAATCTTGTCGGCGTACTGAATAGACGAAGCACGCTGAGAAACCAGAAAAACCGTGGGAGAATACGGCAGCTCGCGAATGGATTTGCGCAGAGCGGCGTCCGTCGCGAAATCGAGCGCGGAGGAGCTGTCGTCAGAATCAGAATACGCGGACGGCGCACCAGAGCGCGTGCGATGGTGAGCCGCTGCCGCTGGCCGCCGGAGAGGTTGCGGCCAGCCTGCTCAATCTCAAAGTCCAAGCCGCCCTTCTTGCTTTCGACCACCTCCTGTGCCTGCGCGGACGCAAGAGCGTCCCAAAGCTCATCGTCGGTGGCGTCAGGATTTCCCCATTTCAGATTTTCCCGGACCGTTCCCTGGAAAAGGACCGCCTTCTGCGGCACAACGCCGATCATGGAGCGCAGCTCCTCCAGCGGGTAGCTCTGCACGTTCGCACCCCGCACGAGTACCTCGCCGCCCGTCGCATCATAAAAGCGCGGGATCAGGTTGACAAGGGATGTTTTACCGGAGCCGGTGCCGCCGATCACACCAATCGTCTCGCCGGGCCGGACAGAAAAGCTCAGACCAGAGAGAGAATCCTCGCCCGCTCCCTTATATTGCAGAGAAACATTGCGGAATTCGACCTCCGGCGCACTCTCCGGTTTTTCCGGGGAAGCAGAGGCCTGCTGTTGGCTGGAAGTAATCTCAAAGACAGACGCAATGCGGTTGCCGCAGGCGACCGCCTTCGTGATGTTGATGATAAGATTCGCCATCTTGACGAGCTCGGTCAGAATCTGCGACATATAATTGTAGAGCGCGATGACCATGCCCTGCGTCAGAATCCCCGCTTCCACGCGAATAGCTCCCGTCCAAATCAGGGCGACAACAGCAAGATTGATAATAATATACGTTACGGGATTCATCAGGGCGGAAATTCGTCCGACAAATTTCTGCACGCCGGTCAGAGCCTCATTGCGCTCCTCAAACTCAGCAATTTCCTCGTTCTCCTTGCAGAAAGCGCGCAGGACACGGACGCCGGTGAGATTCTCCCGCGTAATCCCCAGCAAGCGGTCAATCTTGCCTGCACCTTGCGGTACAGCGGGATTGAGACAAGCATAATGCCGAAAACAACAATACACAGGAGCGGGATCGTAACGACAAACACCATCGCCGCCTTCCAGTCGATGGTGAACGCCATCACCATCGCACCGAAGACGACAAACGGAGAACGAAGCAGCAGACGCAGCGTCAGATTGGTGCCGTTCTGCACCTGATTGACGTCGCTCGTCATACGTGTAATCATCGTGGACGCGCCGAGCGTATCAAGCTCTGTGTAAGACAGGCTCTGGATGTGGCGAAAGAGGGCGTGCCGAATCTTCTTGACAAAGCCGACCGCCGCCTTCGCCGCAAAATACTGGGCTGTGATGGAGCAGACAAGACCGATCACACCCAATGCAATGAGGACCAAACACATGCGGATGATGTAGCCGGTATCCCCTGTTTTGATACCGACATCAATCATCGAAGCCACCACAAGTGGAACAAACAGCTCGAACGAAGCTTCCAGCAGCTTGAACAACGGGCCAAGGATGGTTTCTTTCTTATACTCCTTCAAATAGACAAATAATTTATTCACGATATCCTCCCGTCTATCGGACGGCACACACGATTCACCAGCAGCACTCTGTCAAACCGTCCGATCTGTTCAGGCTGAAAATCAGCGGTTCAGCGCCTCAAGGCTCGAGCGGATCAGGGCAATGTGCTCCTGCAGACGCGCAGCGTTCTGGCGCACGCCCTCGACGACATTCGCAGGGGCCTTCCCGGTGAACTTCTCGTTCGAGAGCTTGGCCTGCGCCGTTGCAAACTGCTTCTCAGCACTCTGCAGCTCCTTCGTCAAACGCGCAATCTCGACCGCCTTGTCGACAAGCTCATCCATCTGAATATAGATCTTGGCATCGGGCGTAACAATCGTGACGGCGCCCTCGAGATCAAACGATTCGGCAACCTCAATCTCCGTCGCATAGGCAAGGCGCTGGAAGACGGCAGTGCCCTCCTCAAAGACGTCAGGCTTCGCCGTAGCGATGTGCAGCTTCGTGCGGCGGCTCGGCACAACGTTCATTTCGCTTCTGCGGTTTCTGACGGCACGCACGGCAGCCATCACACTCTCCATGCGGGCAGAGGCCTCCGGGAACTCCAGAGCCGGGTCATACGCCGGATAAGCGTCGACGATCAGCGCCTCGCCGTCGTGCGGCATGGTCTGCCAGATCTCCTCCGTAATATACGGCATAAAGGGATGCAGCATAGCGAGCGTGCGGGTCATCACCCACACGAGCACCTGGCGGACCTCCTGCGCGGCCTGCTCGTCGTCACCCGTCAGGCGGATTTTCGCGATCTCGATAAACCAGTCGCAGAACTGATCCCACAGGAAATCATAGAGCTTCTGCGCGGCAATACCCAGCTCGAACTTTTCGAGGTTTTCGTTCACTTCCTTTGCCACGCGGTTGAAAGCGGAAAGAATCCACTTGTCCTCGGTGGCAAGGTGAGCGGGCAGCTCGTTTTTCACGTCCTTCCCCTCAATATTCATGAGGATAAAGCGGGATGCATTCCAGAGCTTGTTTGCAAAATTGCGGCTTGCCTCCACACGCTCCGTCGAGAAACGGGTATCGTTTCCGGGGCTGATACCGGTCACAAGCGTAAAGCGCAGTGCATCCGCACCGTACTGAGCAATCACCTCAAGCGGATCAATGCCGTTTCCGAGAGACTTGCTCATCTTGCGGCCCTGAGCGTCACGGACAAGGCCGTGGAAGAAGACCGTCTTGAACGGAACCTCCTTCATGTGCTCGAGACCCGAGAAGATCATGCGGGCCACCCAGAAGAAAATAATATCGTAGCCGGTAACGAGGGTATCCGTGGGATAGAAATACTCCAGTTCCTTGGTCTTCTCCGGCCAGCCGAGCGTGGAGAACGGCCACAGAGCGGAACTGAACCAAGTGTCGAGCGTATCCTCATCCTGATGCAGGTTCGTACTGCCGCACTTCGGACAGGCGTGAGGCGTCTCACGGGCGACAATCATTTCACCGCAGTCCGGGCAATACCACGCCGGGATCCGGTGGCCCCACCACAGCTGACGGGAAATACACCAATCCTTGATGTTCTCCATCCAGTTATAGTACGTCTTGTTCATGCGCTCCGGAATGAACTGAATACGGCCGTCGCACACAGTCAACAGCAGGCTCTGCGAGCGGCTTCATCTTCACGAACCACTGCTTCGACACGCGCGGCTCGACAACGGTACCGCAGCGGTAGCAGGTGCCGACGTTGTGCTTGATATCCTCCACACGGACGAGGAAGCCCTGCTCCTCGAGATCGCGGACAATCGCACGTCTTGCGTCAAGCCCGTCTCATGCCGCAGTATTTGCCGCCGTTCTCATTGATGCTGCCATCCTCGTTCATCACGTTGATGATCTCGAGATTGTGACGCAGGCCCACCTCAAAGTCATTCGGATCATGGGCGGGGGTAATCTTCACGACGCCCGTACCGAAATCCTTTTCCACGTAGGTATCAGCGACAACAGGAATCTCGCGGCCCACGAGAGGAAGGATCAGCGTCTTGCCGATAATCCCCTGATAACGCTCGTCGTCCGGGTGGACAGCGACAGCCGTATCGCCGAGCATCGTCTCCGGCCGGGTCGTGGCAAGCTCAAGATAACCGGAGCCGTCCTTGAAGGGATAGCGCAGATGCCAGAAATGGCCGGCCTTCTCCTCAAACTCGACCTCGGCGTCAGAAATAGAAGTTTTGGCAGTGCGGGCACCAGTTGATGATGCGCTCGCCGCGATAAATAAGCCCCTTCTCATAAAGGCGGACAAAAACCTCGCGCACGGCCTTCGAGCAGCCCTCGTCAAGGGTAAAGCGCTCACGTTCCCAATCACAGGAAGAGCCAAGCTTTTTGAGCTGCTCCACGATGCGGCCGCCATACTGACGCTTCCAGTCCCAGGCGCGCTCGAGGAACGCCTCGCGGCCGATTTCCTCCTTCGTCACGCCTTCCTTGCGCATGGCCTCCACAATTTTGGCCTCCGTCGCAATGGAAGCATGATCTGTACCAGGCAGCCACAGAGCGCAATAGCCCCTGCATGCGGCGCCAACGGATCAGAATATCCTGCAGCGTCTCGTCGAGAGCGTGACCCATATGCAGCTGACCGGTAATGTTCGGCGGCGGGATCACGATCGTGTAAGGCTTTTTCTTCGGATCCGGCTCGGCGTGAAAATAATTTCCCTTTGTCCAGAATTCGTAGATTCTGTCCTCCACCTCGCGGGGCTCGTACGTTTTCGCAAGCTCCTTGCTCATGATTTCTGGATTCCTCTCTTTCGCATTCTTGTCTTGGAACAGAGTCTCCTCTGCCCCCCCTGCCATGCCGCGTCCCGTGCACCGGGACAATAGAAAAGCCCCGGACATGGCGCGACGCCATATCCGGGGCGAATGAACTCATCCGCGGTACCACCCGTATTCAGCCGCAAAGGCGGCCCTCAGCCTGCTCTTCACAGGACGGCCTTAACGCGGCCACACGTCCGCCCTTACGAACTTCGGTCAGGGGGCGGCGGCTCGGGGCGACTTATCCACGGCGCGCTTCCTCCGGCTTACACCAGCCGCCGGCTCTCTCTGCAACGTCTCGCCGTCTTTTTTCCCCATCGCTGCCTTTGGCAGGATGTCTCCTGATTCGACGCTTATTATAACCAGAACCGACAGCGTTTGTCAAGCGGAGAACAGGGAATCTTTCCCTCATGACCCGACGCCCCGAAAAGTTCTGCGTCCGTTCCTCCTGTGTCCGCGCCTTGCCTGGCGCCAAAAGCAATCAATTCGACGGGCTCATGCACGCAGACGGCAAGGGATTGCGCGGCGTGCTGTCTACCACCGCGGCAATGCACAGACAAAGCGCATCCTCGCGCAGCGTCTCCACACAGACACGCTCCTGCCCTCCGTACCAGCACAGCCCGTGCGTCATCACCACGTGGCCGCGGCGATCCACCACATCGAAGCTGCCGGAAAAGCAATCGCCGCGAAACCTCCATCCAATCGAATAGAGACGGTACGGAAGCTTCGGAGCAGCAAGATTGCGCGTAAGAACGGCCCGTTTGCGTTCCGCCTGCCAAATGGTATGGTAAGAAAGCGCCGGCGTTCCGACACGAAGGATCCGGGCAAGCTCACGCCCGGTTCCATCCATCAGGGCGAGCTTCCCGGTAAAAGGATTCTTTTCTCCGATGATGCGGCAGAACATCGTTCCGTCCTCAAGCACAACGGTGAAATACGGGACGACGCCGTTCTGGACCGGCCCTGTTTCCCGCAGCATGATATACCGCAACGGCATCCTCCTTCCCTGTACCGCGCTCGCGGTAAGTACATACGGCAATTTTTCTCCACTTTTACTATTTTAATGAAACGAAGAGAAAAAAATCAATGGAAACCGGTCAAAAGCACTTTTCAAAATTGTGAACTTTTTCTCAACCATACTCCTAGCGGGAAAAGTGAGCAAGGCGTTTGTTTTCATCCGCTCTTTCACAGACTCCTCTAAAACAGTCAGCTTTCCGGAAAGACTGACGGCACTGTTTTTTCCTTTCAGAAAGCCTGGACGAAAGCGCATCCGAGGCACGCACCGATCGGGAAACCGACTTGTCCGACGAAGCATGTCCATAAAAAAGAAAAGGACGCCCTCTGGATCGCCAAACCGATCCGGAAAGCGCCGTACTGTTGTGCACGGATTCACATTCGCCGCCAGCCGGCGGCTAAGCATGTTACATACAGAGGGAAAGATGATTGTACTCCCTCATTTTTTTTCGCGGCCGCGTCTCTTGCCGAGCAGAGAAAGCGGAACCGGCTCCTTCATCGCCTCAGAAAGCGCGAACAGCCGATCCAAAGGCAAAGCGTAGCGGCGGCTGTTCCATATCTCCTCCGCCTGACGCGAACAGGGGAAGAAACGGTGCAGGGGCATGGGAAGTCCTCCCTCACCTGAACGGCTCAACGTTCCGGCCGGACTGTTTTCATCGCTGTAAGCAAGCGTCAGTCCGTCCCTCTCCACACTCGTCATACATCAATACCGGACGTTCCCAAATCTCCGCGAGCTTTCCCGCCAGCTCCGCAGACACCTGCGGGCTGCTGTCGCCGCAATCGACTCCCATCCACGGCTTGTCCGGGTGAAGCCACACGTTCAGCGTATTTCCATAGCCCTTGAGCAGCTCCGCCATCTGCATCATGCGAAACAAAATCTCTTCCTCCGGCATACGCTTTTCCAGATAAACAAGGCAATTGGTGCGGACAATGTTCTTCTTTTCCACAAAGCTTTCCTCCTGTGCCGGCGCACTCCGCGCGCTTGTTTTCTCTTTCTTCTTTTCCATAATAGGGGGATTTCATCCGATTATAATGCTTTAAAAGAATCAAAATCGGACTTTACGCAAACTTTACCGAAACTTTACACAGCATTGCACTCCTCGAAAAAACAGTCTTGTCCCTCGCGCCGGGGGTTGTATAATCGATACAACACCTTTTATTAATGGGAAGCCGCGGTGCGCTGCCTGTAAATTTATCTCTTTGTTTGCTGCACACGGCTTCTTCGATCGGAACCATCTCACCAAGGAGGCTTTCATGAACAGAAACAAAGAAACGCAAAGCAGACGAAAGCTCTGGCTGCTCCTGCTGCTTTGCTATCCCGTATCCGCCGTTCTGCTGCTCCTGCCCAGTATGCGCCGGGCTTTGCCGAATGGTACGCCACGGGTCCTTATGCTGTTTTATCCCGCGGCGGAAACTCAGCGGTCTTTTTCCCATTCTCGATCGCGGAACTGCTTGTCG
>VOFD01002563.1_pt1 | contig 13674 bp, 21 predicted proteins | sample 5384101 | NCBI WGS metagenome assembly VOFD01 (sample SAMN12384723, study PRJNA508395) | human gut metagenome | isolation source: healthy gut C | host: Homo sapiens
TTATAATAGAGGAAGCAGAAGTCCGGACGCGGAGCCGGACAGAAGGAGGGGCCTCATGGAGAAGAGAGGGTGGATCGCGGGACTGGCGGCGCTGATGCTGCTGTCCGGGTGCGGCGCGTTCCCGGAGGAGGGGAGCGGAGGACGGAGACCCTGTTGGGGGAACCGTTTTCCACGCGGTGGTTTGACTGCGCGGCAGAGGAGGCGGAGTCCCGGCGGTCTTATGAGGGCTATGCCGCCTCCAGCGGGAACAAGCTGGTGCTGGTGGAGCTGGAGCTGAAAACACCTTCCACGAGCCGGTCTCCATGTATGACACGGATTTTCAGCTGTACTGGGGGGACTGCGGCCCGGATGAGTGGGCCATGCCCTGGATCCCCTTTTGGAAACCAGCTGCCCCGGGAGTATGACCTGAGGCTGGGGGGAGTCCCGGGAGGCAGCTGATATATGAGGTGCCCCGGGAGGAGACGGAGTTCACCGCTGGCTTTTCTGGAGCTGATCGAGAACGGCACCGAAGAGGGGGAGGAGGAGATCTGTTCCTGATCCGCTTTACGGTGGAGTGATTGATGGGAAGGGTCCTGGGAGCGGCTTGCTTTTTTTGCGCAAATCGCGGTATGATAGTGGTCGAAACAGAAGCCACAGCGGCCCCTGGGCCGGCGGGTGCGGAGGAAGAGGAGCCTGTCATGCGTTTATTTGATACCCATGCCCACTATGATTCCGGGGCCTTCAACAGTGACCGCCTGAGATGCTGGCCGCCATGCCGGAGCAGGGGGTGGAACTGATCCTGAATCCGGGCTGTGACCTGGAGAGTTCCCGGGCTGCCATCGCCCTTGGCGGAGCAGTTTCCCTTTGTCTACGCCGCCGTGGGCGTCCACCCCTCCGACTGCGGGGGTGGGAGGATAGCTGGCTGGAGCAGCGGCGGACTCTGGCCGCCCACCCAAGGTGCGGGCCATTGAGAGATCGGTCGTCCACGACCGGGACGCCCACAAGGACTGCCTGGAGGTGGTCCGGGCTCACCCCAAGGTCCGGGGGTGTACCACTGCTACCCGGCAGCCTGGAGGACGCCAAGGTGCTGGTGAAGCTGGGGTGGATGATCTCCTTCACCGGCACGGTCACCTATAAAAACGCCCGCAAGGCCCTGGAGGTCATCGACTACCTGCCTATGGACCGGATCATGCTGGAGACGGACTCACCCTACCTCACCCCGGAGCCCTTCCGGGGCAGGCGCAACGACTCCGGCAAGGTCCACCTGGTGGCCGAGGCCATCGCCCGGGTCAAGGGCATGGACCCGGAGGAGGCAGCCAAGATCACACTGGAAAACGGAAAGCGGTTCTTCCGCATTGAAATTTGAAGAAGGAGGCGGGATGGTATGACCATCACCTATGAATATGAGGGCGCGCTGTACGTGAACCTCACCAACAAGTGCAACTGCAACTGCGAGTTCTGCCTGCGCCACGGCAAGGAGGGCTCCATCTACACCGAGGACTCCCTGTGGCTGGAGCGGGAGCCAACCCGCCAGGAGGCCCTGGACAGCTTTCTGGGCCGGGACGTGTGTTCCTACCGGGAGATTGTCTTCTGCGGCTACGGCGAGCCCACCTACCGCATCGATGACATTGTGTGGCTGGTGGACCAGCTGAAGGAGCGCTTTGGGGACAAGCTGCCCCCGGTTCGCATCAACACCAACGGCCACGCCAACCTCATCCTGGGCCGGGACGTGTGCCCCGAGCTGGAGGGGCGCATTGATACCCTGTCCATCTCCCTCAATGCCGACACCGCCGCCGACTACGTGGCCCTGTGCCACCCGGTCCAGGGGAGGCGGCCTATCAGGCCATGCTCATTGATTCCTGATGGAAGAAAATAAAACGCCCCCTCGGGCGGACAGCAGAAGAAGTGCTGCCTCCGCCCGAGGGGAGCGTTTTTGTCTCCGGAACGAGCCAGGTCAAATCTCTCGGTCAAACATAAAAAATGTGAAGGTCCCCGTGGCCACCAGGGCCTCCGCGCTGTTGCGGAGCTCCACCTGGATAACGGATAGGGTGTGTCCCTCCTTTTTGGGGACCGCCGTACAGGTGATCCGGTCCCGTCCGCCGGCCGCAGGAACCCATGGTGCTGCTTGAGGTGACGCAGGCGTCCGCGGGCGCAGGCACAGCTGCCAGCTACTGTATCTGCCAGTGTGGCCAGCGCCCCGCCGTGGACCTTCCGTGGGGATTGATGCTGTCTGGCCCTACAGTCAGCATACCCTCTGCCCGGCCGGGTTCCACATAGGTGACCTCTACACCGCTCTCATAGGAGAACTGGTGGGGCCTGTTGGTCAGCCCGCAGATCCAATGCCGCTCTGTCTGTCCGTTCATTTCTATACGTGCCTCCTGTGATCCCAAGGTGGAATCCAGTGTACCACAGCGGCCTGCATTCCGCAAGGGGGCGGCGGACCTTGAAGCTGTTTTTTGGGGACAGGGAGCGGGCGCTTCGCTTACCGCTGAAAAGGCTTTAGGGGGAGAAGCCGCTGGATCCGCGGATCCCGTAAAATTTGCGCAGGAGATGCGGAATGTCCTGCATGAGGATCTGCAGATAAAAGTTTACAATTTGTACAAACTGTAAAAAAGATAAAAAAATAAGCGGGGACTTGAGGATTTTGTGGGAGAATGAAATGAAAAAGTCTTCTTTGCCGGAATGAGGGCGGAGGGATGGACGATGGAGAGGGAAAATTGCCTTGCATTTTAGGGCGATTTCGCCTACAATGAGGACATACAATCCAAGGATTGTCTGCTATGTTTCAAATGTAGGGTGGTGAGGTGTCAATGGCAGTGGAAGCGATCCAACAGGTGACTGAGCTGGAGCAGACGGTGAAGCGGGAGAAAGAGACCGCGGCAGCCGAAAGCAAGCAGCGTGTCCTGGAGGCTCAGCGCTCCGCCCGGCGTCAGGTGGAGGAGTCCCGCCAGAACGCGGAGGCAGAGACCCGACAGATGATGGTGGAGGCGGAGCAGGAAGCGGCGAAATGGACCGCGTCTGTCCTGGAGCAGGCACGGCTGGACTGTGAGGAGAAAAAACAGGAGGCCAGGGGCCAGCTGGATCAGGCGGTCGCTTTTCTGGTAGAAAAAGGTTGTGAAAAGCTGATGGCGATTATCAAAATGAAGCGGCTGCACCTGCTGGCGCTGCGGAGTGACCGGGAGGAGTTGCTGCACACCTTTGCAGCGGCTGGGCTGTGTGGAGATCAGCCAGCCGGCGGAGGCGGAAAGCCGGTCCGACGCGCCCCCAGGAGACTGGGGGGCCGCCCGCCGCCCTGGAGCTGCCGGACGCCGGACGGCTCCGCCTTGGACCAGCGCGGGAGGAGAAGCAGTCAGCGGAGCGGGGCGCTGTCCGTGCTGGCCCGCCATGGGGCCAGGCCGGGGAATGCTTACCCCTGCGGCCCCAGCTGACCGAGGAGGAGCTGTTTGAGCCGGACGCCTGCGCCGCAGGGACACGGGCGGTGGAGACGGTGCTCCAGAAGGACCGGGAGGCCGCCCTGCTCCAGGCGGAGCAGGGGAAGCTGACCGCCCAGAAGGCGGCGCTGGCTCCCTGGCTGTCCCTGGACCTTCCGCTGGAGAGCGGCTCCACCCGGGAGATGCTGGTGCAGTTTGGCACTCTGACCGCCGCACGCCCCCTAGAGGAGGCACAGCAGGCGGTGGAGAGGGCCAGCGAACTGGCCCAGCTGATCCAGGCCAGCGCCAGGTGCGCTACTGCCTGCTCGTCTGCCACAAGAGCGCCCAGGAGGCGGTCCTGGAGGCCCTGGGAACTTCGGCTGGTCCAGAGTCCCATTGAATGGCTGGGCTGGCCGGCCCCTGACCGGGCCGGGTGGACGGCCCGGGAAAATGACGCCCGTCTGGACCGGGAGCTGAGACGGAGATGGACCCCAACCCCTGGCTGATGATGCTGGCCTCTGTGGTTGTGCTGACCAAGGCGCGCCCCCAGGGGGATGCACACTTTTTTGGCCTGCTTGGCCTGTGCGGCGTGAGCACCTTTGTCATGGGCGGCATTACAGGCGGCTTCCTGGGCGACTTTCATTCCCCAGATACTGAAGGTTTTCAATCCCGAGAGCACCTTTGTCTGCCCTGCCAGCCCTCTTTACGCCGCTGGAGGACACGCTGATGATTCTGGTGGGCGCTATGTGCCTGGGCTTTGTCCAGATCGTCACCGGCATGGCCATCAGCTTTATAAAAAGCTGCGGGCCGGGGCCAGGTCATGGACGCCATCTGGGAGGAGATCACCTGGTGGGTGGTCTTCGCCGGACGCGCTGGCAGTTCTGGGTGTGACGAATCTGGTGCTATTATGCTGGGTATTGTGCTGGTGGTGGCCGGAGCCTATCCTGCAACGGAAAGGGATTCGGGAAGATCACTGGAATCTTCGGCTCCCTCTATAACCACGTGACCGGCTATTTCGGCGATATCCTGTCCTATTCCCGTCTGATGGCCCTGATGCTGTCGGGCAGCGTCATCGCTCAGGTGTTCAACACCTTGGGCGCCATTCCCGGCAACGTGGTGGTGTTCTTCATCGTCTCCTTTGCGGGAAACGCCCTGAACTTCGCGCTGAATCTGCTGGGGTGCTATGTCCACGACCTGCGGCTGCAGTGCCTGGAGTATTTCAAAAAATTCTATCAGGACGGCGGCAAGCCGTTCCGCCCCCTGGCGCATATGGATACAAAATACGTGGATATGGTCAAATAAAGGAGGAATGAGGAGGAATCAAATATTGAATTCTTTCTGGCATTCGGCGGTTCGGCGGCCTGGCCCTGGCCCTGCTGGGCGCGGGTCTGGCGGCGGTACTCAGCGGCATCGGGTCCGCCAAGGGCACCGGCATCGCAGGTGAGGCGGGCACGGGGCTGCTGTGCCAGGACCCCTGCAAGTTCGGTAAGGTGATGATTCTCCAGGTGATCCCCGGCACCCAGGGCCTGTACGGCCTGGTGGTGTGGTTCTTCGCCGTGTTCCGCATGGGGCTGCAGGCCGGCACCCTGCCCGTGCTGACCGTGGCCCAGGGGCTGCAGTACTTCGTGGCCTGCCTGCCCATGGCGTTGGGCGGACTGCTCTCTGCCATTGCCCAGGGCCGGGTGGCTGCCGCCTCCATCAACCTGGTGGCCAAGAACCCCAACGACTGGTCCAAGGGCATGGTGCTGTGCATAGAGACCGCAGCCGCATTGGCAAGTGGTGGCCGCCAACGAGCCCGCCGCTGCGGGAGTCCCCAGACCTCCCGGGGGGGGCACTGCTGGGCAAGGTGGTCAACACGGCCCAGATCACCGGTACCGGCCTTCTCTCCCTGTCGGAGGAGACCCGGCCCATCCGGGGCGGCTTCATCCTGGTGGACGGCCCGGTGGAGGTTAACTGCTCCTTCGAGTCTATGCTCCGCCTCCAGCGGGAGAAGCTGGAGAAGCCGGCGGCGGAGATCCTGTTTGGAAATTAGGAATGAGGAGTTCGGAATCAGGAATTGGACGCCGAGCGAAAGAATTGACATGACATAAGCCTCCTGTGACCAGGCTGGAAATGAGGAGCAGGTCAGGGGGGGAAAGTTTCCTGATCCCTAATTCGAGAAAGGGGGCGTATGTTGTCCCGTAAAAAGATACGGATTACTTGACCCTCTCCGCCCGCATCCACGCTATGGAGAACCGGATGCTCAGCCGGGAGCGGATGGACCGGATGATCGACGCCAAGGACGACGGCGAGGCGCTGAAGGTCATCAGCGAGTGCGGCTACGGCGGCGCCGATCATGGAGAAGGTGGGGCAACAACCTGCCCCGCGGCGTAGAGGTGCCCGCCCTGGACCGGGAGAACACAAGATCATGGTGCCTCCCAACATGAGCGGTACCATCAAGAGCATCCAGACCGGCTCCTTCATGTCACGGAGACGGTGGCCGTCCTGGACCACTGACAGGAGGACGGCGGGAGGTGGAGCTGACCATGACGCAGAAATGGCCCGTCCGTGTGGGCCGCCCCTACAAGCACAATATCCCCGCAAGACGCCGCTGCTGTCCGGTCAGCGCATCGTGGACGCCCTGTTCCCCGTGGCCAAGGGCGGCACCGCCGCCATCCCCGGGCCCTTCGGCTCGGGCAAGACCGTCATGCAGCACCAGCTGGCCAAGTGGTCGGATGTGGACATCGTGGTCTACATCGGCTGCGGCGAGCGCGGCAACGAGATGACCGACGTGCTCCGGGAGTTCCCGGAGCTGAAGGACCCCCGCACCGGGGAGTCCCTGATGAAGCGCACCGTGCTCATCGCCAACACCTCCGATATGCCCGTGGCCGCCCGTGAGGCCTCGGTCTACACCGGCATCACCATTGCGGAGTATTTCCGCGACATGGGCTATGACGTGGCCGTCATCGCCGACTCCACCTCCCGCTGGGCGGAGGCTCTGCGCGAGATGTCCGGCCGCCTGGAGGAGATGCCCGGCGAGGAGGGCTACCCCGCCTACCTCTCCTCCCGTCTGGCCCAGTTCTACGAGCGGGCCGGCAGCGTGGCGTGCATCGGCTCCGATGACCGCCGGGGCTCCCTCACCGCCGTGGGCGCCGTCTCGCCCTCCGGGCGGCGACCTGTCCGAGCCCGTGCCAGGCCACCATGCGGATTGTCAAGGTGTTCTGGGCCCTGGACGCGCTCTCTGGCCTACAAGCGCCATTTCCCGGCCATCAACTGGCTCAATTCCTACTCCCTGTACCTGGACTCCCTGAAGCCCTGGTTTGACGAGCATCTGGGCCCGGAGTTCCTGGAGAACCGGGAGAGGGCCATGTCGGTCCTCCAGGAGGAGGCCAGCCTGAACGAGATCGTCCAGCTGGTGGGCAAGGACTCCCTGTCCCCCGGCGACCAGCTCACTCTGGAGACTGCCAAGATGGTGCGGGAGGATTTCCTCCAGCAGAACTCCTTCGTGGATGTGGACTCCTTCTCCGAGTACGACCGGCAGGAGAAGCTGCTGGCCATCATCCGAAGCTACGACCGGCTGTGCCGGGCCGCCATCGAGGGGGCGGGGCGCTGTCATGAAGCTGTTCGGCATCCCCGCCCGGGAGGGCATCGGCCGGGCCAAGAGCGTGCCGGCTGAGGAGTACCAGCAGGCCTATGCCCAGCATGGTCTGGTGGAGATGGAGGAGAGGAGATCCGCCGCCATTGCCGAGAAGGAAGGAGAGGCTGAGGACTGCATGATTCGGGAATATAAAACGATCCAGGAGATCTCCGGACCGCTGATGGTGGTGGACCAACGTGCAGGGCGTCACCTACGACGAGCTGGGCGAGATGGAGCTGCCTGACGGCTCCGTCCGCCGCTGCCAGGTGCTGGAGGTCAACGGCGACTACGCCGTGGTGCAGCTCTTCGAGAGCGCTGCCGGCATCAATCTGGCCGACGCCAAGGTCCGCTTCCTGGGGCATCCCCTCCAGCTGGGGGTGTCCGCGGATATGCTGGGCCGCGTCTTCAACGGCATGGGCCGGCCCATCGACGGCGGGCCGGAGATCCTGGCGGACGAGCACCGGGACATCAACGGCCTGGCCATGAACCCGGCCGCCCGGGACTACCCCAACGAGTTTATTCAGACGGGTGTCTCCACCATTGACGGCCTGAACACCCTGGTCCGGGGACAGAAGCTGCCCATCTTCTCCGGCTCCGGTCTGCCCCACGCGAAGCTGGCGGCCCAGATCGCCCGGCAGGCCAAGGTGCTAGACACGCGGCGAGTCCAACTTCGCCGTGGTCTTCGCCGCCATCGGCATCACCTTCGAGGAGTCCGAGTTCTTCGTCCAGCGAGTTCAGCCGCACCGGCGCCATCGACCGGACCGTGCTCTTCTCCAACCTGGCCAACGACCCCGCCGTCGAGCGCATCGCCACCCCCCGCATGGCCCTGACCGCTGCCGAGTATCTGGCCTTTGAGAAGGACATGCACGTGCTGGTCATCCTCACCGATATCACCAACTATGCCGAGGCTCTCCGTGAGGTGTCCGCGGCCAAGAAGGAAGTCCCGGGCCGCCGCGGCTTCCCGGGCTATCTCTATACCAACCTGGCGACGCTCTACGAGCGGGCCGGCCGGCAGCTGGGCAAGCCCGGCTCCATCACCCTGATCCCCATTCTCACCATGCCCGAGGATGACAAGACCCACCCCATCCCCGACCTGACGGGCTATATCACCGAGGGGCAGATCATCCTGTCCCGCGAGCTGTACCGCAAGGGCATCAACCCGCCCGTGGACGTGCTGCCCTCCCTGTCCCGCCTGAAGGACAAGGGCACCGGCGCGGGCAAGACCCGCGAGGACCACTCGGGCACCATGAACCAGCTCTTTGCGGCCTACTCCACCGGCAAGGACAACAAGGAGCTCATGAGCATCCTGGGCGAGGCGCCCTGAGCCCCACCGACCTGCTGTACGCCAAGTTCGCCGACGAGTTTGAAAAGCGCTATGTGAACCAGGGAACGAGGAAAACCGTTCCATCCAAGAGACGCTGGACCTGGGCTGGGAGCTGCTGTCTATCCTGCCCAAGAGCGAGCTGAAGCGAATCAAGCCGGAGTTCATCGAGAAGTACCTCCCGAAAAAAGGAGGTAAGGGGTATGCCAGAATGCCTTCCACACTGTGAACCCCACCCGTATGGAACTCACCCGGCTGCAAGACCCGGCTCAAGACGGCCCAGGCGGGGCCACAAGCTCCTGAAGGATAAGCGGGACGAGCTGATGAAGCAGTTCCTGGATGTGGTGCGGGAGAACCGGGCCTCCGCGCCGGGTGGAGGAGGGCCTGATGAAAGCCCACGGCTCCTTCACCGTGGCCGCCGCGCTCATGTCCACCGAGATGCTGGAGCAGGCCCTCATGTACCCCAAGCAGAGCGTGGAGCTGACTCAGACCACCCAGAACATCATGTCCGTCAACGTGCCCGAGTACCACTTCAAGACCAAGAGCCGAGGACCGGGGGAGATCTATCCCTACCTTACTATCGAATAACTTAACGGTGGCATCGGGAATGGGATCGGTGCCGTCGGTCACGGTGCCGTAGACCGTGGCGGTAGCAGGGGCAACCGGGGGCAGGGTTAGATTGATGTCAGCCTCCTGCATCCCGCTGATGGGAAAAGTTCTGGCTGTATTGCAGCTGCAAAGATCCGAGTGATATCGGCCATAAAAAGAAAACCTCCAAAAAGTGAAACGTGGCAGGGGCTCTGGCCGCCTGCTGGTTTACTCTATGCTGTCAGAGTGTTGGAGGTGACAAAAGGGAGCAGCCCGATGGGCTGCCCTTTTGGAAAGGAATGAAAAAAATCAGATGAGAGACAGGGCTTCCTCGTCGGCCACCAGGATGAAGTCGGGGTGGCACTGGAGGATGGAGGCGGACACCTGGGGGGTCACGGGGCCGAAGAAGGCGTCCTTGATGGCCTGGGCCTTGTTGGCACCGGAGGCCACCATCAGCACGCTGAGCCTGCATGATGTCACGCACACCCATGGTGTAGGCGTGGGTGGGCACCTCTTCAATGCTGGCGAAAAAGCGCTTGTTGGCGTCCCGGGTGCTCTGGGTCAGGGTGACCTGATGGGTGCCGGTGGAGAAGGCGTCAGCGGGCTCGTTAAAGCCGATATGGCCGTTGACGCCCAGACCCAGCAGCTGCAGGTCGATGCCGCCGAAATCAGCGATCAGCTTGTCGTAACGCTCGCACTCACCGTCGCCGTTGACACCGCTGGGCACGTTGGTGTTGGCCAGGTCGATGTTCACATGGTCAAAGAGGTTGTGGCGCATAAAATAGGCGTAGCTCTGGTCGTGGTCGGGGTCAGACCGGCATACTCGTCCAGGTTAACAGAGCGCACGGCGGAGAAGTCCAGGTCACCGGCCTTGTTCCACTCGATGAGCTGCTTATAGGTGCCGATGGGGGAGGAACCGGTGGCCAGGCCCAGCACGCAGTTGGGCTTGAGCTGGATCTGAGCGGCGATGATGTGGGCGGCGGCGCGGCTCATGGCGTCGTAATCCTTAGCCTTGATGATTCTCATAGCAGTTTCCTCCAATAATATGATTTAAATGATTTTGTTGCCGTCGATGTAGACGGAATCCAATCCAGATCCTCGGTGAGCAGGAGCAGGCTCCAGAGGCACACCGAAGGAGACCACATTCTGCAGCTCCTGCAGCAGGTTGGAGGAGGAGCCGGCCAGGGTGTCGGTCCCGCGCAGGGTGGCCTTGCCGTCCTTCATGGTGATGGGCTGTCCCCCCAGCTCATAGTCGCCGTCGGGCATGCCCGCGCAGCGCAGGGAGTCGCTGATGATGACCAGCTTGTCTCCAAACAGCTTGTGGGTGGCCCGGATGACGGCGGGATGGATGTGCAGGCCGTCGCAGATGAGCTCCACGCTGGCGCCGCTGTCAAAGGCCGCGCCGATGACCCCGGGCTCCCGGTGGAGGAAGGAGGGCATGGCGTTGAAGAGGTGGGTGGCGTGGCTGGCCCCCGCACCATAGGCCGCCATGGCGGTCTCATAGCCGGCAGTGGTGTGGCCGAGGGAGACGGCCCATGGCGATGAATCGAAAAAATTTTAGACAAATTATTAAGATGAAAATAATTTTCATAACCTCTGTTTTTCAATAAAAAGTTTCGAAAATCAGATTTTTTAAAAAATAAAGCCTTTTTCTTTCCTAAAAATAGGGGATTGAATTTCAAATCGAAAAAAGACAAAAAATTATGTAAAAAAAGACGGAAGGTACAGAAAACCGGACGATGTGACAAAGAGGCACAAAAGTCATGTAACAGACTGGTTTTTTCCGATCAGCATCATCGAAAGGAGTCCAGACAAATTATGACCACCAGGACGTTTTTGAGACGATCAGCAGTCAATATTTCAGCTGACAAATTCAGAAAAAAAGGTGGCCGACTATGTATTGTCCCACCGCATTGACGCGCAGTACATGTCCATATCTGAGTTGGCAGAAGAATGCGAGGTGGCGGATGCCACCATCTCCCGGTTCTGCCGCCGGCTGGGAAGGAGCCGGTCTTGAAAACCGGTGATACGGCAACGTACCGTGGGTTCGAATCCCACCCTGTCCGCCAATATATTTTTGCGGAATTTTTCCGCGGGCGCTTGCGCAGGTGTTCATTTCCACGATATCCGGCTCTGCAGGCCAGCAGATCCTGTAAGACGGGCCGTCGTCGCGGAAACCAGGGGCACTCGAACAGAGCAGAACCGCCTCTCCGAAACCAGGAAGACAACCGGTGTCCTCAGGTGAGGTTCTGAACCAGATCCATAGCGGCCCGGGTACCACGGAAAGAATTTTCATCGGGGACGGGATGGCCCGCCTTCATAGACGGTACAATGGGGGATCTCCCTTTGCTGTGGTCGTACTTGGTGACCACCACGCCCGGCGGTGAGGCGGTCTCCCAGCATTTGGGCAGCGCATTGAGCCATCTGCCAGGCTGCTTTCCGGCAGCGACCAGATAAGATCCGGCCACCGGAAAATTCTTTGCCCTCAGGGCGCGGCACAGGCTGCATCGGGGCAGACAGGCGGCCAGGGCAGATTGAATGATTTGTTGGGCATCGGTATGAGTGGACATCATGCAGACTCCTTTCCGGTTTACTGGTTCCATCGGATAAACCGGACTGTAAGAAAGGCAGGTGAACGGATTTTCTCTGCCTGGGGACAGGACAGCCCTGGGTATGATTCTTACTATAACCATACCCACAGACGGTTGGATCGGATAAAATTTACAAAATATTTTTGGACAAAATACAAAAAATTCCCCGAAGAAAAACCCTTCGGGGCATGGATGAAGAAACATGTATCAGTAGCCGTTGACCAGAGCGTCCAGCACCTGGGCGGCCACATTACCAGCCGCATCCGCGCCGCTGCCGCCCTCCTCCACAACCACCGCGAAGGCATAGGGGGGCATCGGAGTTGCGCAGGAAGCCGGCAAACCAGGCGTTGGGTTGTTTGCCGCCGCCTACTTCGGCGGTACCGGACTTGGCACAGATGTCCATGTTGGGAAGCGGCTGCTGCCGTAGGTTTCCGTACATTGTTGGCCATCATATCGCCTACCACCTGAGCCGTGTCAGCATCGATGAGCTGATCCCGGTGCTTCTTAGTAAAGTGGGGCAGGGAAGGAAGGGGAAGTCCCCCTCGGTTTTGGAAATCAGATAGGGCACTGCAGTCTTTCCCTGGTTGGCAATGGCGCCCATCCACACCATCATGGCACAGGGATTAACCAGGTCGTTGTACTGGCCCACGCCGGCCCAGCCGAGCTGACTGGTGCTGGCGCCGGTGAGGTCAAAAGGCCCTTGGCGGTGGCAATGCCATGACAGAATAGCTGTCCAGGATCCCGCCTTTTCCACGTATTTGCTCATGGTTTCGGCGCCCAGTTCTGTGGCCAGTTGGGCAAACACGCCGTTACAGGAATTGGCCAGGGCGGAGTTGATATCCATTTCTCCGTGGGCGAAGGGACAGGTGATCGTCTCTCCCGCCCACCGATGGTGGAGCCGGTCACAGGTGATGTGCGCGGGAGAACAGGTCGGGCAATGTTTTCAATGGCGGCGGCCAGGGTGATGGTCTTGAAGATGGCCGGGGGTGAAGGTGGGAGAGGAAGCGGTTGAGGTAGACGCCCTCATACTGGGGGTCCCCATCTTCGATGGTGGGGGATTGGCGGATCAAAGGTGGGGGGTGGAGACCATGCACAAAATCTCACCCGTCTTGTAGTTGTACACACCCACCGCCCCTTCTTACCGTTCATTGCCTGGTAGGCGATGTAGTTGAGGTCCGGGCGTCTAGGGTGAGATAGAGGTCGTTTCCCTGCCCAAAGGGGTTGTCCGCCCCGGTGAGCAAGTTATAGCCGGAGAGCTGGTCCGCGAAGGCCACCAGGGCGCCGGTGCCGATGGCACCCCTGGAGAGCATCCCCCACTGCATGGAGGGTAGCCTTTCGCACAGTGGCGTTATCATAATACTGCGGTTGCCCGACTCATCCCCCAGGAGAGGACGTCCCCGTCCCGGTCCAGCACCCGGCCCACCGCCATAGAGCTGTCCTGGCGGTTGTAAAGGTGGCGGTTGGCGGCAAAGGAGACCCAGTCTCCCCCCGTCGGAGAAAAAGCGCAGGACAAAGGAAGAGGCCCGTTGGAAACAAAGGGGAGGGTCACGCCGGTCAGGGGGCAGGAGGTCCACCGGCCCGAACAGTTCAGGGCGGTCGAACACCAGCATGGAGGTGGCGGCGCAGGCGGCGATGGTATAGGAAGCGGAGCGCCCCGCCCGGCAGGCCCGGGCGGCGAACACCGCCAGGGTGACGATAGAGAGCACCGCCAGCACCGCGATGATCAGCCCCCACTCCTCACACAGCATACCGAATACCAGATCGGTGTCCGCGGCGGGCACGTTATGGAGCCAGCCCTCGCCGGGCACCATACCCATCAGGCCCCCGGAGGCGGCGGCCGACATGGCGCGGGTCTGCTGATAGCCGCTGGCGGAGGCGGAACTCCCAGGCGTGGCCCCAGGTGGCAAAGCGCCTGAGGATATAGGGCTTGAACTTCAAAATGATAAAGGCCCGAACACCGCGCCGCCGCAGATCAAGGACAGTGTGGCGAATCCCCGGACCGCAGGTAGGCGATGACCAGGAAGGTGACGAAAAAGATGGCGGCGGTGCCGAAATCGCTCATCAGGCCCAGCAGGCCGATGCACAGGCCTGTCAGCACGATGAAGAGGGTCGAGTTCCGTTTACCGTGACGCCGCTCTTGGAACCCAGATCGTATACCGTCCAGCTGTC
>VOFD01001839.1_pt1 | contig 13669 bp, 12 predicted proteins | sample 5384101 | NCBI WGS metagenome assembly VOFD01 (sample SAMN12384723, study PRJNA508395) | human gut metagenome | isolation source: healthy gut C | host: Homo sapiens
CATAACGTTTCGATTTTGCATAACTTTAGTCATGCAAAGGTATTTCCGCCATGCCCTCACCCCGTCCCATTCCGAAAAAACTTTGTCCCATTTCCGAAAAAAAGTCCCCCGCCACAGGCATCGGGAACAAAAATCCGCCTTTCCATCGGGGTTTTTCGGCCTCCCGCCCCGTGTTTTTGGTGGAGGATGGAATTTGCTTCTTTTATCATACCTTTGGTGTCCATACCCCCTTTTATCACACCCCCTCCCCAGTCGTGTTCTATGTGTTCTTTGTAGAGACAAGGCATGCCTTGTCTCTACATGCCGCCGAACCCTGACGTAGGGCGTTGCCCTACGCTGAATGCCACAAGGCCGTTGGCCTTTTTCGGTTGACAGTTGTTCATTGTTCCATACCCCCTCCCCGCTTCGCGGTACTCCCCCTACCTTAGGGGGAGAGTTTGGTTACTCCGTCCGCCAATCCATCCGCAAGGCTTATGCAGAAGCCTCGGCAAACAGAACATTTTATATTCTCCCCCTAAGATAGGGGGAGTACCGCGAAGCGGGGAGGGGGTATGATAAGAGGAGGTATGTTTTCAACTCTCCACCATCAAACCCTGTCCGCACAGAATTTTATTTACACACCGACGCGGCAAAAATTCCATAGGTACGGAAATTTTCCTGCGTCAGTACGGAAAAATGACGGTGTCGCATCAACAAGAAAAGTCACGGCTTGCCTGCCGGGCGGCCCACCCGCATCGAGGTGTTGCGGTACTCGCTGGGCGACATGCCGAAACGGTCGCGGAAGGTGCGGAAGAACGTGGAACGCGACTTGAACCCCGCCTCCTCGGCAATGGTTTCCACCGGCAGCAGGGGGTCGTCCACCAACAGGCGGGCGGCGTGTTCCAGGCGCAGGCCGGCCAGGTATTCGCGGATGCCCTTGCCCGCATTCTGCCGCACGGCCTCGGCCAGATACGTGGGGTTGGTGGCCAGGCGGTCGGCCAGGTATTCGCGGTTGACCTCCGGGCGCAGGTAGAGTTGCTCGTCGCGCACCAGCTTTTCCAGCCGCAGAAACAGCTGCATGCTGCGGGGCGACCGCTCGGGAGGCAATTGCCGGACGGCCTCCAGGGCTTCGTGGCGCGCCTGCTCCTCCTGCCGGATGCTGCGGTACAGGGCCTCGTCCTTGCGGCGCAGGCGGCGGGAATAGGATATGTACAACGCCAGCAGCACCAGCAGCGACACGCAACCGCCGACGGCCACCGCCACTTGCAGGCGCAACCGCTTGCGCTCAAGCCGCAGCTTGTCCACCCCGTACAGGGTGGAAAGTTCGTTGATTTGCGAAGCCATGTCGCGGTTGAACAGCGAGTCCTTGCGCACCAGGAGGTCGGCATAGAGCCCGGCGGACTCGTCCGCCCGCCCCAGGCGGCGCAGCAGGCGGGCCTGCGTCTCCTGCGCATCGACGACGTTGAGGCGGTTACCCAACGCTTCGAGCAGGGAAAGCCGCTCCGTGGTAAGCCGCAAGGCCCCGGCATAGTCGCCGCACAACTCGGCATAGCGGGCCTCCTCGCGCAGCACCAGCAGGTGCAGCATGTCGCGGGGTCCCTCGGCATAGTGCTGCATGAGGTCGAGGGCGGTGCGGGCTTCGTCCAGCCGCCCCGACCCCATGTAGGCGCACGCCCGGGCGGCCATGCAGTAGCAATAATATACAGGCAGGTCGTCGGGCGTGAGGTGGTTGTCGCGGCAGTAGCCGTCCAGCAGCTCCTGCCAACGCCCGGCTATGCCCAGCAGTTCCCCGTAACGCTCCGTGACGTAGGCGCATTGCCAGTAATAGGAATACACGTTGAGCAACGCCCCCACCTCGCCGGTGCCCTGCAGGTGGCGTTCCGCCTCGGCAAAGTAGCGGTAGGAGTCTTCGTAGCGTCTCATGCTGTAGAGGCACGAGGCTATCTGGTAGGCGGAAATGCCCAGCCCGTAATCTTCGCCACGCCCCTTGGCCTCGTCGTACATCTGCTCCGCCTCGCGGAAAGCCGTCTGCAACTTATTCTCGTACAACAGCCGCTCGATGCCCACGCTGCGGCAGGCGTAATACAAGCTCCATTGCCGGTGGGCGGCCATGAACTCCAGGTGGGCGGGCAGGCAGGCAAACAGGCTGTCGGCCAAGCCGTGGTTGTAATAGGCAAACACCTGCAAGCAACGGGCGTTGCCCTCGTGGCCGGGGTCGCGCTGGCTTCGGGCCCGGCCAGGTAGGCGCGTATGGCAGCCAGCTCGTCGGCAGCGGTATGGCCGGTCTCGCCCGCCAGCAGGTTGCACCACGACACGTAAGCCTGCAGCCGCTCCTCACCCTGCAACGCCGGGATGCGGGCGGCGATGGAGTCGGCCCGTCCCGCCGGGAAAGCCGGCCGGGCAAAGGCAAGGAGCATAAGCAAGAATAGGAAACGGTTCATTGCACTGACGTACAGAAACAATGTAAGTAGCTATTCAAAATTAAGCGTACATGTTAACACCCGTAGCCGTCTGTTTACTTTATTATCCTCTTGCACGCTCTTTTGGGCTGTTTTTCCCTGTCTCATCGGTCGTGTAGCCCGCTACACTCCCTCTTCGGACAGGAATAAACATCTCCAAAATAGCGCACAATATGATAATAATTAATTTTGAACAGCTACTTATAACAACCCCGCCCCTCAGAACAGCGACATCTGCCCGCCTTCTTCCACATTGCCCACGATGTCGTCGGGCAACACGGACGGTGCGTCGGGGGCAGGCGAAACGGGTGCGTCGGGCGGCGCCGGGATGCCGGGGGCTGCATCACCACCTTCGTTGTCGCCGCTGCCGTCGCTGCCATCGGCGGGGTCGTCGGGCGTTTCGTCCTCATCGGCCGGTTCCGGGTCGGGGAAGCGGGTCGGCTCCAGCTCGCTGATGGCGGCCACCTCGTAGGTGGTGAGCCGCTTGCCGTGTGCCTTGTAGCCCTTCACGGCAATGAACTGCTCCACATCCACCACCAGCGGGATGCGGTGTGCATCGCCCCCGCCAAAGGTCACTTCGATGCGCGGATAATCGACCGACGTGAGGACCGCCACCCGCGAGTGCGGATTGTCGCCGATGAAACTCTGCTTCCTGGGCGACGCTTCCAGGCTGAACCGCTTCAGGTAGTAATACTTCTGGTCGGCATCGTAGAATGCCACCGACCATATCTTGGCGGGGTCAAACTTCTCTATCACCCGGATGTCGCGGTCGTAGTGGTTCGTGGAGTCGAAGCCGGTGGTGTAATACTTGCCATCGTCCGTGAGCACCAGCACCAGGTCGTCGCTTTGGAATTCGCCCAGGTAGTCGCCCCGGCCGTCGTAGTTGAGGCGCAGCACGTCGGAGTCGAACCACACCTGCCGCCCGCCCAACGTGGAGCCGCCCCGCTGCTTGAGCGTGATTTTCTGCACCTCGTTTTTCGTGAGCAGGTTGCCTTGCGACTGGCGGCCTTTGATGGTCACCGTGCTGAAGTCCTTCTCCAGGTTCAGCTTGAGCAGGCGCGGGCGGGGCTTGAGGGTAATGCGGATGACTTCGGCCTCGCCGTTGGGGTTGGCCGTCAGGTACATGATGCGCGAGCCGGGTTTGCCCTGCGTCATGTCGTATTCCTTGTCGCGCGCCACACCCGTGATGGCGAAACGCTTGATGTAGAACGGTCCGGCCTTGCCGTCGCGGTAGACCACGTTATATATGGTGCGCTTGTCGTTCTTCTTGAACACCGCCACGTGCAGGATATTCTTGCCCACGAACACCTTGTCGGCCACCCGCACGATTTTGTATTTGCCGTCCTTGAAGATGATGAGCACGTCGTCGATATCCGAGCAGTTGCACACGAACTCGTCGCTTTTTCAGCCCCGTGCCGATGAACCCCTCCTCGTAGTTCACGTAGAGCTTCTCGGTGGCCTCGGCCACCTTCACGGCTTCGATGGACTCGAAGTTGCGTATCTCGGTGCGGCGCGGGTAGTCCTTGCCGTAGCACGCTTTCAAGCCCTCGAACCAGGCGATGGTGAAGTCCACCAGGTGGGCCAAGTGGTCGTTTATCTCGTCTATCTTCTTCTGGATGGCCAGCAGGGTGTCGTTGGCCTTGTCGCTGTCGAAGCGGGTGATGCGCTTCATGCGTATCTCCATCAGCTTCAGGATGTCGTCGGTGCACACCTCGCGGATGAAGTCCTTCTTGAACGGTTCGAGCCGCCGGTCGATGTGTGCCACGGCCTCTTCCTGCGAACGGCTCTCCTCGAACTCCTTGTCCTTGTAAATGCGGTTTTCGATGAATATCTTTTCGAGCGAGACGAAGAAGAACTGCTCCCGCAATTCCGCCCGCTGTATCTCCTGCTCGCGGCGCAACAGGTCCATGGTGTGCTCGGTGCTGATGCGCAACAGCTCGCTCACGCCGAGGAAGCGGGGCTTCTTGTCGTGGATGACGCAGCAGTTGGGCGACACGCTCAGCTCGCAATCGGTGAAGGCGTAGAGCGCGTCGATGGTCTTGTCGGACGACACGCCCGCCGCCAGGTGCACCTGTATTTCCACCTTTTCGGCCGTGAGGTCGTCCGTCTTGCGTATCTTGATTTTGCCCTTCTCGCTGGCGCGGATGATGCTCTCGATGAGCTTGCCCGTGGTAGTGCCGTAGGGGATTTCGCTGATGACAAGCGTCTTGTTGTCCAGTTTGCTTATCTTGGCGCGTATCTTCACCACGCCGCCCCGCTCGCCGTCGTTGTAACGGCTCACGTCGATGGAGCCGCCCGTGGGGAAGTCGGGATACAGCGCGAACGGCTCGCCGCGCAGGCAGGCCACCGAGGCATCGAGCAGCTCGTTGAAGTTGTGGGGCAATATCTTCGAGTTCAGCCCCACGGCGATGCCTTCCACGCCCTGCATCAGCAGCAGGGGAAACTTGATGGGCAGCGTGATGGGCTCCTTGTTGCGCCCGTCGTAGGAGAGTTTCCACTTCGTCACCTTGGGGCTGAACACCGTTTCGAGGGCAAACTTCGTAAGCCGCGCTTCGATGTAACGTTCCGCCGCCGCGTCGTCGCCCGTCAGGATGTTGCCCCAGTTGCCCTGCGTGTCGACAAGCAAATCCTTCTGCCCCAGCTGTACCAGCGCATCCTTGATGGACGCGTTGCCGTGCGGGTGGAACTTCATGGTCTCGCCCACCACGTTGGCCACCTTGTTGTAGCGTCCGTCCTCCATGCGGTTCATGGTATGCAGGATGCGTCGTTGCACCGGCTTCAGTCCGTCGTAGATGTCGGGCACGGCGCGCTCGAGTATCACGTAGGAGGCATAGTCCAGGAACCAGTTCTGGTACATGCCGCCCAGGTGGTGGGTGATGGCATCGCCCGCTTCGGGCTTGTAGGCCGAATGCGCCACCGGGGCCAGTTCACCGTCCTGCTCCATCGATGCGTCCTGCGCGGTGCTGTCCAGGGCCTCGTCCTGGGGGGTCAGTATGTCATTGTCTTTATCCATATATAATAATGTTGTTAGAAGGAGGATTTTGAATTTCTGACAAAGTTACGAAAAAAAGAGCGAGCTAAGCCAATCCGAGTGCATTTCCCCAAGTTCATTCCCCCATCCGGCCGGGGTCGGGCTGCGGGCGGTCTTCGCGCAGAGACCGCAGGATGGGGAGGGTAAGCGGCAGGGACACGGCAAACGAACACACGTCCGACACCGCCTGGCACATCTCCACCCCCTGCAAGCCGAGCAGACGGGGCAGCAACAGGATGAAGGGCACGAAGAACAGCCCCTGCCGGGCCGAGGCCAGCACCACCGCCCGCACCGGCTGGCGGATGGTCTGCAACATCATGTTGCACAGCACTATCCACGCCCCGAGCGGCAAGGTGAGCAGCTGCCAGCGCAAGGCACGCGACCCCACGGCAATGACCTGTGGGTCGCCATCACGGAACCATGCCACGATGTGGGGCGCAAACACGAAACCCGCCACCGCGCACACCGCAAGGAACACCACCCCCAGCCGCACGCAAAACCAGAAGCCCTGCCGCACCCGGCGGTACAGCCCCGCCCCGTAGTTGAAGCCGCACACCGGCTGGAAGCCCTGCCCGAACCCGATGAGGAACGAGTTGATGAACATGCACACCCGCCCCACGATGGACATGCCCGCGATGGCCGCATCGCCAAACGCCCCCGCCGCCACGTTGAGCAGGATGGTGGAAAGGCTGTTCAGCCCCTGGCGGCACAGCGACGGGCTACCGCCGTACACGATCTCCTTCAACAACGCCGCCCGCGGCGTGAAGTTGCGCAGGCGGATGCGGATGTTGCCGCCCCGCCGGTCCATGGCCACCAGGATGGCGAAGCTGCACAACTGGCTGGCCAGCGTGGACCACGCCGCCCCCGCAATGCCCATGTCGCACACGAATATCAGCAGCGGGTCAAGCCCGATATTGAGCACCGCCCCCGCCGTGATGCCCACCATGGCATACACGGCGTTGCCCTGGAAGCGCATCTGGTTGTTGAGCACCAGCGACGAGGTCATGAACGGCGCGCCCAGCAGGATGATGCCCAGGTACGTCTCGGCATAAGGCTGGATGGTGGGCGTGGAGCCGAGCAGGCGGCAGACGGGAGCGAGCCACGCCAGCCCGCACACGGCAATGAGCACCCCGGCCAGGAAGGCGCAGAAGAAGCCCGTGGCGGCCATGCGCTCGGCGTTGGCGTAGTCGTGCGCACCGAGGCGGCGCGAGATGTAGTTGCCCGACCCGTGCCCGAAGAAGAAGCCGAACGCCTGTATCACCGCCATGACGGAAAACGAAATGCCCACCGCCGCCGTGGCCTGCGTGTTGATTTTCCCCACGAAATACGTGTCCGCCATCACGTAAAACGACGTAACCAGCATGCTCACGATGGTGGGCACGGCCAGCGACCCTATCAGCCTCGGCACGGGAGCGGTAGTCATCAGCGCGTGCTTCCCCTCCGCGTCCCGGCCCGTCAGTTTCAATCCCATAACATATCCCCCTTGATTTTCCCTGCAAAGGTACGATTTAGTTACGAGTGGACGAGTAAACAAGTGGACGAGTAAACGAGCAAACAAATGGACGGGGCATCGCCCCATGAAACACCAGACACCGATAACAAGCCGCAATCCCATAGGAATGTCTTGCATTTCCCCCGACTATTTCGTGTCTTTATGCCCGGAAAGTTATCGTCCCACCCGGGTGGTACGACCGTCCCACCTTGGTGGTACAGCCGTCCCACCCGGGTGGTACAGCTGTGCCACCTTGGTGGGACGATAACTTCATGCCGAGAAAAACAAAAAGACGGGCTGATGACCGCACGACCGTGAGCGCACCTGTACACAAGTCCGGCACGAGGAACGCACTCATGCCGCGCCGGATTCACGCGAGTTTACCGCCCCGATTGCCTGCCGTTTCAACGAAAATCACTACCTTTGTCCGCCGTAAGCAACAAAAAGCAAGTCAAACCTCAAACGGACAAACGATATGACACAGGAAGATGTATTCAAAAAGCTCGTTGCGCACTGCAAGGAGTATGGTTTCGTGTTCCCGTCGAGTGAAATATACGACGGGCTGGGTGCCGTGTACGACTACGGGCAGAACGGCGTGGAACTGAAGAACAACATCAAACGCTATTGGTGGGACTCGATGACCATGCTCCACGAAAACGTGGTGGGCATCGACGCGGCCATCTTCATGCACCCCACCACCTGGAAGGCTTCGGGGCATGTCGATGCCTTCAACGACCCGCTCATCGACAACCGAGACAGCAAGAAACGCTACCGCGCCGATGTGCTCATCGAGGACCTCATGGCCAAATACGATGAAAAGATTGAAAAAGAAGTGCAGAAAGCCGCCAAGCGGTTCGGCGCAAGCTTCGACGAAGCCATGTTCCGCCAGACGAACCCCCGCGTGCTCGAACACCAGGCCAAGCGCGACGAGATACACGCCCGCTACGCCAAGGCCATGAACGAAAACGACCTGCCCGGCCTGAAAGCCATCATCATGGACTACGACGTGGTGGATCCCATCAGCGGCACGAAGAACTGGACGGACGTGCGGCAGTTCAACCTCATGTTCTCCACCGAAATGGGCTCCACCGCCGACGGCGCGATGAAAATCTACCTCCGCCCCGAAACGGCGCAAGGCATCTTCGTGAACTACCTCAACGTGCAGAAGACGGGCCGCATGAAAATCCCCCTTCGGCATCGCGCAGATAGGCAAGGCGTTCCGCAACGAAATCGTGGCACGGCAGTTCATCTTCCGCATGAGGGAGTTCGAACAGATGGAAATGCAGTTCTTCGTGCGCCCCGGCGACGAAATGAAGTGGTTCGCCTATTGGAAGGAACACCGCCTCGCCTGGCACAAGGCACTCGGGCTGGGCGACCACAAGTACCGCTTCCACGATCATGACAAGCTGGCGCACTACGCCAACGCCGCCACCGACATCGAGTTTGAAATGCCCTTCGGCTTCAAGGAAGTGGAAGGCATCCACTCGCGCACCGACTTCGACCTGAGCAGCCACGAGAAGTATTCGGGCAAGAACATCAAATACTTCGACCCCGAACTCAACCAGTCGTACACGCCCTACGTCATCGAGACTTCCATCGGCGTGGACCGCATGTTCCTCTCCATCATGTCCGCCGCCTACTGCGAAGAGCAGCTCGAAGGGGGCGACAGCCGCGTGGTGCTCAAACTGCCGCCCGTGCTCGCCCCGGTGAAGGCCGCCATCCTGCCCCTGGTGAAAAAGGACGGCCTGCCCGAAAAGGCACGCGAAATCATGGACGCGCTCAAGTTCGACTTCCGCTGCGTGTACGATGAGAAAGACTCCATCGGCAAGCGCTACCGCCGCCAGGATGCCGTGGGCACGCCCTTCTGCATCACCGTGGACCACGACACGCTCACCGACAACTGCGTCACCATCCGCCACCGCGACACCATGCAGCAGGAACGCGTCAGCATCGACCGCCTCCACGACCTCATCGACCGGGAGGTGAACATGAAGAACTTGTTCAGGAAGATTATGGACTAACCAACCATACCCTTTTTGCTTATGGATAATAGAGCCTGCCTTACAGCCTCCACTCTCCATGCTCAATGGGACGAATGCCAATTGCCTAAAAGTGCCCATTCCGATTTTCGTACAGTGGACGTGGAGCAGGCCCGTTGCCTGGCACGCCATTCGGGTAAGGAACGAACGCTGTTCTATTCCTATGCCGATTGGTGCACACACTGCAAAGCGCGCCTCCCCGACATTGTCCGCCTTGCCCAAGAGTATGACGCGGCATTTTACCTGCTGCTGGTGGACGAAGAAAACGAAACTTACTATTCCATCAACCCCACCGCCGCCATGCTTGACACGGTGTATCACAACACGCTGAATGCGGTTATTATCACCGACTCGCTCTTTTCGCCTAAGGCATACAAGAGCCTGCAAGCCCCCATTCGGAAAATCATCGACATCCGGGGAAGAAACGCGCGGGACAAATACTACCGTTTCCTCTGCGCCGTGAACCCCGATGACGAAGCGTACAACCGGCAGACACCTATGGGCGTTTCCATTGTCATGGACCAATGGGGGCAACACGGTCGGCGTGGCGGAAAAGGACTTCGACCATCCCGACACGCCGCTCAAAGGCTATGAACCCATTGCGGAACTTTTGAAACACTAAAAACAACACTTGCGGGATGCATGAAACAAAACAAAACCCGTGCATCCCGCAAGTCCAATGTAACATCCTGCATGAAGAACCCCTACCCTATCCTCCTTCTTCTCCCCCTGCTGTTCCTGCTAAGCGGCTGCAACGCCATTGCCATCTGGCTGTACGGCCTGGATACGAAGTTCGTGCCCGCCCATGATGACAACCGGGAAAAGGTACAGGCACGCTTCGGGCTGGAGGGCGAGCCGTGGTACGAACTGGACGAGACCTCGCTCACCTGCTACCTGATGGACTCCTTCTACACCAAATTGGACACGACCGACTCCTTGCGGTGGGAACGGCAGGCCAAACTCCTGAACAACCACCTGCAAATGTTGCAGGCCATGTACTTCGACCGTGCGGGGCGGCTCGTGTCGTTCCACCTCAACTGCTACGCCGAGGGCTTCCCCAACCTGAAATGGAACAAATACGGCGCGTTCAACTCCTTTCCCCCTTCAAGTGCAGCCCCGCCCGACACCTTGCTGCCCCTGCCCGCGCTGCTGCCCCCCATACGTGACACACATGACAATCCCATATCTGCCACCCCCTCCCCCAGGCCGACCCCACCGTGGTGGTGTTCTGGTCCGGCTTTTTCGGCAGGCAAAGCAAACGCCTTATAAGGACCGTGCAGAGGAACCCCCCTTGGCCGCCGACAGCCTGCGGGTGGAAGCCCTCTTCGTCAACGACGACTGGTTCCTTGTAAAAATGGATAGCATCGTACAGATGAAGCAGAAACAATACGCCCGCAAGGGCAACAAACCCCAGACAACACTGACGTATGACAAAGAAACCCCTCCCCATCATCCTCCTCCCCTGTTACTCCTGCTGGGCGGCTGCAACGACCTGATCGTGAAAATATACGGCTTCAAGACCGAGTACGACCCCATCACCCCGGAGCAGCGCGGGGAAGCGCTGGCACGCTTCGGGCTGGAGGGCGAGTCGTGGCACGAACTCAACACAGCCTTTATCGGCCACATCATCGACACGTTCTACAAGCAGGTGCAGGGCAAGGACAGCACCGAACAACACCAACTGGCCGATGCCGTGAACAACCACATGCAAATGTTGCAGGCCATGTACTTCGACCGCGCAGGGCGGCTCGTGTCGTACCACCTCAACTGCTACGCAGAGGGCTTCCCCAACATGAATTGGAACATGAATGATGCCTTCAGCACCTTTCCCCCGGCCAGCGTCGCCCCGCCCGACACCCTGGTGTCCCTGCCCGCGCTGCTGCCCCACATACGCAACGCGCAAGGCCGTCCCCTGGCCTTCGACCCGGATAAAGGGAGCGACTACACCGTGGTCGTGTTCTGGCCCGGCTTCTGCGGCAGACAAAGCAAACGCCTCATAAGAACCGTGCGGGACAACCTCGCCCTAGCACCCGACAGCCTGCGGGTAGAAGCCCTCTTCGTGAACGACGACTGGTTCTACATACAAATGGACAGCATCGTCGAGGCCAAAAGGCGGCAACACGAACCACAACCCTAACCCCCGCACAATGCTCATAGACCCCTTCCTCCACTACAGCCAAAGCTCCGCGCAACTCCCTCATGTGCCTCGGCACGGGGTGCGGGCGAGCCTGCGAATACCTGCATCACCGTGGACCACGACACGCTCACCGACAACTGCGTCACCATCCGCCATCGCGACACCATGCAGCAGGAACGCGTCAGCATCGACCGCCTCCACGACCTCATCGACCGGGAGGTGAACATGAAGAACTTGTTCAGGAAAATCATGGGACAGGTCTGACCGCCCGCCATACAACAGGAAACCGGGATGCGGCACATGAAGCCGTTTCCCGGTTTTTATTTCCCATGACACGGCAGTGCCATTCCCGAAAAAACTTTATCTTTGTGAGCGACATCCCATCAATCAGGCAAACCAATGGACATCCAACACAACAGACAAACCGGCCATGGCGCGTTCCTGGCCGTGGAAGACGGACGCACCGTCGGGGAACTGACCTACGTATATGTAAAGGAAAAGACCATCCGCATCGACCACACCCTGGTACACCCCAGCCAGCGTGGCAAAGGTCTTGCCCATCGGCTGGTCGAGGCCGCCGTGGCATACGCCCGCGCCGAGGGGCTAAGCATCGTGCCCATATGCTCGTTTGCCGTGGCCGACTTCAAGCGGCACCCGGAATACGAGGACGTGCGCGACCAATCCGCCGATGACACCACCGATGATGCCACCAATGCCAGTTGCCCGCTCCGCCAATGGGAATGAACACAAACACCATACAGACATGGACAACAACTTAGACAAAAGAGGGAAACGCACACCCTTGCCTGCCGCCAGCCTCTTCGGGCAAGTGCAGCAGAAAATCATCGTGCTCAGAGACTGCCAGGTGATACTGGATGCCGATGTGGCAGAACTGTACGGAGTGGAGACAAGAGAGGTGAACCAGGCCGTGAACAATCAGGAAAAGTTCCCGGGCGGATACGTATTTGAAATTGAAAAACAGGAACTTGCCGATTTGCGGTCAAAAAATTTGATCGCAAACATATCGCCCAAGTCCCGCGTACGACCCAAAGCCTTTACCGAGAAAGGCCTATACATGCTTGCCACCATATTGAAGAGCCCGCAAGCCACGCAAGCCACCTTGGCCATCATCGAAACCTTCGCCACCGTGCGCCAACTCAAACGGGAACTCCGCACCCTGCACAACGAGGCGGACCGCGAGAGGCAACAGTCCGGCCTGCAACGCTTGGGGGAAATGCTCTCCAGCATCGTCATGCCCGACCTGGAAACATCCGAAACGGAATCGAGCCTGGAGATTAACTTCTTCATCGGCAAAATCAAGCACACGGTCAAGCGCGTCAGGAAGCCGGGCGACCCCGACCGCACCGAAGTGGAATAAAATTCCCGCGCATCATGTCATACCCCAGGCTTGCCCGCCACGTTCCCCGGCAAGTCCACCGCCGCACTGTCCGCCGGGGCGGGATGCAGGGCGGCATGACAGGTGGCGATTTCCTCCAGCAGTTGGGCCTTCACCACGTTGAAGCTGTCGCGCAGCTCCTCGTGCAGGGGGATGTCGGGCGGGGCTTCCATGGTGAGGGGGTTGATGTACGAGCCGTTTTTCTGCACACGGAAGTCAAGGTGCGGCCCGGTGGAAAGTCCCGTGGAGCCGACATAGGCAATCACCTGCCCCTGCTGCACGCGTGTACCCTTGTTAATACCCTTGGCATAGCGGCTCAGGTGCATATAGGTGGTCGTGTACACGGAGTTGTGCTTCACCTTGAGGTAATACCCTCCGCCGCGCGGCTGATAGCCCTTGGCCACCACCCGTCCGTCGCCGATGCTCTTCACGGGCGTACCGATGGGAGCAGCGTAGTCCACCCCGTGGTGGGCGCGGTAACGCTTGAGCACCGGGTGGTAACGCGAGTTGGTGAAGCGCGACGTGATGCGGAAAAAGTCCAGCGGCGACTTGAGGAACGCCCGGCGCATGCTGTTGCCCTCGGGGTCGAAGAAGATGCGCGCACTGTCCTGCACGAAGGGGATAGCCACGTAGTCGCGCCCCATGTGGGTGAACACCGCCCCCTCGATGGAGCGCACGCCCAGCGGCACCGTGTCGTCCACGTATGCCTTCTGATAAATCACCTTGTAGCCGTCACCCGGCTGCACGCCGAAGAAGTCCACCTGCCAGGCATAGATGTCGGACAGCATGAGGGCGATAATCGGGTCGGTGCCGTTGCCCACGATGGCATCCCACAGGCTGGTTTCCACCGTACCCTCGGCGTAGAGCCGCCGCAGGGTTTCGGGCTTGGTGAAAGTACGCACCGTCACGCTGTCGCCGGGGAAGCCCAACACCACGAAGTCCGTCTTCGAGCGGCCGAACACCACGTGCGCCACCCGTGGCACGCTATCGCGCGTGGTGAATGCCCAATACTCCATGCCCGGCATCAGGTAGCGGGGCGGCAGCAGTTCCGCCGATGCCCGCACGATGCGGTCGGCCTCCACGGCTGTGAAGCCCAGGTCGTCGTATATTTTTGAAAACGTATCGCCCCGCTTCAC
>VOFD01000357.1_pt1 | contig 13667 bp, 18 predicted proteins | sample 5384101 | NCBI WGS metagenome assembly VOFD01 (sample SAMN12384723, study PRJNA508395) | human gut metagenome | isolation source: healthy gut C | host: Homo sapiens
AAAGGAATATTTACGGCAATCATCGGCACGATAGGAGCAGGAATTGTATTAACCACTCTTGGAACTGCAACAATTCTTGTCGGTAAACTCGTTAAAGGATACGGTGCATTTTTAAGTGTAGCAAGAGATTTAACTCCTGTTTTAGTGCAAAACGGAATTAAACTGTTGAATTTTATCGGTTTAAATTCTACCGCTCACAACCTGACCTTTGGTTACAAAATTAAGCAGAGTGGGGATAAGTTAGGACTTGCATCTGCTTTTAGTCTTAAAGGTGGTTTAATGGCAGATATTAGAAGAATATCTTCTAAATGTAACTTCTGTCGGGATATTTTCGGCATTCTTTTCTTTTAGAATATATTGCGTTAAAGATATTGCTCTTCCGATTGAAAATTTATTCGGGGATAAAAAGTATGTTTAAAAATATTTTAATCTCATTTTCATTAAGGCTTGTTCTATAATAACCGTTTGCTGTGTAGTTATAATTTCCGACTAATGTTGTCCAATCGGAATTTTTATCTAATAACATTTTCCAACGATACAAAGCTCCAATGCTTATACTCCCTAAAACATTGAATATTTTTTGAATATAACAAGCCAGTATTATATGTTGTTAAAAATTCTCTATCAGCAACTTTTTTAGAGATACCTTTTTGTTTTTGCTCTAACCTGTAGTTCTCCCAAATTTTGACTAAATCATATTTTGCAAGTGCAAGCTCTCTTTGTTTAAAGGAAATGATTTTTTCTGCTTTTGGTTTAAACTCGTGTAATTCAACAATATTATTAGTTGTCACAAGAGTATCATAATATTCGTGAATATATTTTATTTGTAAATCTTCTTCAATACTTGATAATCTTATTTTATACAGCTTTCCACCTTTGCCGTTTTCGATTTTGGTTTCATAATTTGAATTTTTACTGTTAAAACTTAACCTGATTGCTCGCTTTGAAATTCCTTTTAGGTTGGCTAAAGTTTCAACATCTATCCACGTTTCTGTGGTATTAAATTTTTAAGCATATCTTTCATACTTCCATCTATCGCTCTAAAGTTATTAAATTGGAAGTCTATTTGTGGGAAATGTGTCAGAAGGTGTCTAACAAAAATGTAATTATTCAATCAGAAAATATTACATTTTTTCATTTTATAATTACATTTATGATTACATTTTTAAATTACATTTAACAAAATTTTATTCAAAAATGTAATTGTTATTTCTAACATTTCATCCGGAAAACATTTTAAACAAAAAATACTCTTTAACCTTATTTTAAAAGAGTTTTAAACGCTTTTTAAAAATTTTCTCAACAATTACATTTGGAGTTAAAATTACATTTTTGAGACAAAAATTTTGCTTCCCTTAAATATTTTTAAACAGTGGAAATATGCGTTTTAAATGGGTTTCCGACAAGTGGGAAATTTTTTAAATAAAATCTCTTCAAATGTAATTAAAATTATCCTTTTTTATCCTTTTTGAAACCTAAACAGTGTGCGAGATTGAGGGCAAAACGCAGAGAGCCAACGGAAAAAAGGATAATTTTAAGGATAAGAAAAGGATAAAAAAGGATAATTCTGACACTACATTTCTTTAGACATGGGAAGAGGCAACTAACCCCAATAAAACTAAACACTTTCCCGATTGCTTAAGATTACAAATTTATAAAACTATACTTCTAATTATAGCAGGCTTGTTTTCACGGGGAGGGATCCGAGTTTTCATAGTTTCGCCGCAGTTGCTGCCGCTTCCTTTGCTTAACAATGAAAAGCTAGGGATACACGTCAAAAACCTGACGTTGGTCAGCTTTTTGCCTCTATCCCGGCTCCTCATCCGCCATTTTGATTAAAAAGACGCTAGATAACAGCGTCTTTTTTCGTATCCGGCGGAAATGCGGGCATTGCAGGCAGTTGACTTTGTCGAAATGACTATGGTAAGCTTGTTTTGTGTTAGAAATCGTTAAATCTCCAAGATTAAGCAAAGGTTTTGATTGTTCATCCGTCACGGATGAAAGTGTTTTATCGAAGATATTTTCTTGCTTTTTAGGGCGTCCTGAGAATGGTTATCATATCATAACCAAGGTGCCGATAGTGATTAATATACAGCCGACGATTGTTTTTAGAGACAAGGTCTCGTTTAGAAACACGACGGCCAGGATGACCGTCAGGACGATGCTGAATTTATCGACCGGTACGACCTGGGATGCGTTGCCGAGTTGCAAAGCTTTAAAGTAGCAAAGCCAGGAGGCGCCGGTTGCCAGTCCCGAGGCAATCAGGAACCACCAGTTTCGTTCGGAAATTTCGGGAAGCTGTTTATAGGTTCCGGAAAACAGCACAATTCCCCAAGCCATAATCAAAATTATAATCGTTCGGACGGCCGTAGCCAAATTGAATTTACGCCGTCCAAGCCGATTTTGGCCCAGATTGATACCAATGCGGCGAATACGGCTGACAAAAGTGCAAAAATGAACCACATTTTTTATTCCTTTTTTTATTTCTTTACATTTAACGGCAGCGTTATTTCAAAAGTTGTTCCCCGGCCTAACTCGCTTTCTACGCTGATTGTTCCTCTATGAAGTTTGACAATGGTTTCTGCCAGCGATAAGCCAAGTCCCAGCCCTTTTGATGGCGCGATTTTTCGGCTTGCCAAAAGCGGTCGAAGATATGATTCAGGTCTTCTTTTTTTATGCCTATACCGTTGTCTTTTATTTGGATTTTGACAGTTGAGTGTTGTTTGGTCAAGGATATGATGATTTTTTCTGTTTTCAGATGTGTATTTAATGGCATTGTCAAGCAAAATGCAGAGCAGCTGTTGTATCATCACTTTGTCTGCGACAATTTCGATGTCGTTGTCGACGCCAGTTATGGTGAAGGTTTCGGGAGGGCATAAACCGGAAACGGATTTGACGACAGAAATCGTCAGCCGGTTGATGTTAACGCGTTCTTTATGCATAATGGCGTTGGAATTGTCATATCGGGCAATAGCCAAAAGCCGGTCCACCATATCGTTCATCTGTTGTATTTCTTCTTTTTATTTCCCGGATGGTATCCTGTTTATGGGGATTATATTCCAACAGTTCGGTATATGAGTATAAGATGGTCAACGGAGTACGAAGTTCGTGTGCGGCGTCGGAGACGAACTGTTTTTGCTTTAGGTAGCTTTGTTCTATGTATTTCATAGAGCGTGCGGCAAAAAAGCTACTGGTAAGGTATGCGACCAATATCATTATAAACGCCGCACTCAGAGCTATTTTTATATAAGCCCGGGCATTTTTGCGTACGGGGGTATAATTGGCGAGAACAAATATTTCCATATTGCGGGAGGGGGAAAGCTGTAGCTCGTCCTTGATAAGAATAAAATACCATTTTTGTTTGTTGTGCTTTATGTTTTCGTGATAGATTTTTCCGAGCTTATAGTTTTTGTTCAACAGCCGTTGTTCCAGTCGTTCGGCGACGGCAGAGTTTCCCGGTTGTTCCGCTCTGATGATTTTTTTATCGGCAAACCAGTAGGTAAAATTATGAAGGGTCGTTATATCGGTGTTGACTCTGTGGATTTCCGGTTCGTCTACGCCTTTGCGAATCGTCTCCCTGGCTTCCCAGAGTTCTTCCGTAAGGTAGTCGCGCAGGCTGTCTTGCAGCATTTTTATGCCGGTATGTCGATAGGCTATATAACTGGCTGCAAATCCGATAAACAAAATGCAGGCAATTATGACGGTATATTTTAAAATCAAGGCTCTGCGAATTTTTTCTATCATGATTTTATTTCCATTTTGTAGCCAATGTTTTTAATCAGCTTTATTTCAATTTGGGGAAATTTTTTTCAAATTCTTACGCAATGTATAAATGTGCGAATCCAGACTTTCCATATTCGTATCGATTTTGTCGCTCCATATTTTTTCAAAAATGGCAGTTCGGGGAAGAATGTTGTTCAGGTTTAGAAAAAGCATTTCAAAAAGGGCGAATTCTTTTTTGCGCAGGTGCAACTCTTGTTCGTTGCAGCGAATGGTATTGAGGTCTCGGTTGATTTCAATTCCTTCCTGGGCGTAGATTTGGTCGACGAAGGGTTTGTTTTTTGCGGCGGCAAACGGCATGGAGCCGGGCAATCAATTCCTTTATTTTAAACGGTTTCACGATGAAGTCGTCTGCCCCGCTGTTCAGGGCCCGGACGCAGTCATCCAGTTCTCCTTTGGCCGTTACAAAGACAATGCCGCCCTGAAAAGCGTATTTGTTTCGCAGCAACCGGCAAATTTCTATGCCGTTCATTTCCGGCAGCATCCAGTCGAGAATGATGACGTCGTAACAAGCTTCCCGATTGTCTTGTATCAGCATAACGGCTTCGGTGCCGTCCTGGGCCCAGTCTACGGAACATTTTTCATACGTTAACAGTTCCCGGGTTGCTTTACCGAGTTTTACGTCGTCTTCTACGAGCAGAATTTTCATTTTGTCTCCTTATCTTGTGCAACAGCATCATATTGTGAACGGACGTCAAAAGTAAATGAATTTATTTCAAATTATTTTCAAAAATTTCAGATTTATTTCAGTTTGCACCTTTATTCCTCCGATAAAGTTTGTTGTAACCGGGGAGTAACCATATGTCTGTCGTATTGTCGAAGTCTTTGAAAACGGAATTATATCGTAAAGCGGTACATTTAAGCTCTTTGTGGATGTCGTTGTTTATTTTGTGGGCGGATCGAAACGTGAGCATTGTCACTTTTTCATTGCTGCTGGCGTTGAATTTGATTGTCGAGTATGCGGCATATCGTAAAACAGCCGTCGTCGGGGATTTGTTTCGCAGAATGTTTATCCGAACCTTGCGGAATCGAGAAGTGTGCCGCGAGCGGTTTGTTCCCAGCGGTTCGGTGTATATTTTGGCGGCGTCGCTTATCGTTTCGGTTTGTTTTACTTCCAGGGCCGCAGCGGCGGCAATGGGCGTGGTGCTGGTGGCGGACACTTGTGCGGCGCTGGTAGGCAAGGTTTGGGGAACTTATCGTTTTTCCAACGGCAAGTCCATTGAAGGCGCAGCTGCTTTTTTCAGCAGTGCGGTTTGGGTGATTGTTTTATTTTTTCCGACGGTTTCGCCGCTGATTGTTTTCTCGGCAGCGTTATTGGCTGCAGCAGCGGAGTTTTTTGAGAAGGAAACGGGAATCGATGATAATTTTGCGGTTCCGCTGGTATCGGGATTTGTGCTTAATTTAATTTCTTTATAAGGTACGCGACATATGAGCAAGACAAAGTTTATCCTAAGTTCGACGGCATTTACGGCGGTTATCAGCGCTTATTTTTCTTTTATGCTGAACATCAAGTTTTGGCAGTTTGCTTTTGAGCAAATCGAAATAAGCAATTTTACGGTTGCAATTTTTGCCATGACATTGCCATTTTTTATTTTTATTCCGTTGTTTTGGTTCTTCAGCCTGATTGTGGTGCCTTATATCGGCAAGCCGTTGATAATGCTTCTTTTGGTTTTGTCGGCGGCGTCCGATTATGCGCTTCAGAATCTGGGCATCGTTATCAATTCCGACATGATACGCAATTTTGCCGAGACTAACCTGCGCGAAGCGACGGATTTAATAACGTTGCATGCCGTTTTTTACGTCTTGATTGTCGGGGTTATTCCCGCAGTTTTGGTTTATCGTACGGAGATACGTTTCCAGACTCCGGGCCGGGAAATCCGCACCCGGCTGATTTGTTTTTTAATCGGCTTATTGTCGGTTGGTGCCATTGCTTCCGTTTCATATAAGGAATATGCGTCTTTCGGTCGCAACAATAAGCAGGTCCGTTATTATATCAATACGTTTAACTATATTTATGCAGTGGGCCGCTACTATAAGCGGGCGATGGATGCTGGACGAAAGTTTGTCATCCTGGACGATGCACCGCGGATTGTCGCCGATAGAGAACGCAAGCCCAGAGTTATGGTCTTGATTGTCGGCGAAACGGCCCGGGCACAGAATTTTTCGCTTTATGGTTACGGACGGGAAACGAATCCGCTGCTTTCAAAAAACAAGGAGATTATTACCTTTGGCGACGTCAGTTCGTGCGGAACCGCGACGGCAGTTTCTCTGCCTTGTATGTTTTCGCATCTGACCAGAAAAAATTTTGACGTTACGGATGCCCAATATACACAAAACCTATTGGATATTGCCAAGGCTTCAGGTTATGACGTTTTCTGGAAAGACAATGACGACGGCTGCAAAAAGGTGTGCGACCGGGTAGGTAAAATCGATGCCAAGGTTGGCAATAAACAGCCGTATTGTTTCGGAAGTTATTGTCATGACGACATTTTGTTGGACGGGTTGAATAGTCGTTTGAGTGCCGTTACCAAAGATACGGTTATCGTTTTGCATATGATGGGCAGCCACGGCCCGACCTATTACAAGCGTTATCCGGATGAATTCAAACGCTTTCAACCGGCCTGTGATACGGCGAATCTTCAAGATTGTTCCCGTGAGCAGATTATCAATACCTATGACAATACGATTGTTTATACGGATTATGTCGTTTCTTCAGTTATCGATGTTCTCAAAAACATGGGAATCTGCAAAGCGGGATGCTTTATGTTTCCGACCACGGGGAATCGCTGGGAGAAAACAATATTTATCTTCACGGGCTGCCGTATGCCTTAGCTCCAGAAGAGCAAAAAAAAGGTGCCGATGGTATTATGGCTGTCGGAGGCGGCGTTTCAGTCTTTAAACTGGACCGGGCCTGTTTGGAACGTTATGCGGCTTCGGAAAAGTTTTCGCATGACAATTATTTCCATTCGGTTTTGCGGATGTTGTCAATAAAGACGACAGCCTATGATGCCGGTTTGGACGTTTTGCAGAAATGCGTCAAAGGCTGATGCCGTGTCCTTTCTTTCAGAAAAAATTTGGGTAATGAAATAGGATTTAGGCCGGGTGTCAGCGCGGTTGACAAAAGGTGAATCACGATATACCCTGATGAACATCAGAAGCTATTATTAACTTTATAAATTTGTAATATGGAAAATTATTTTATCAAGGTTGACGGCAACCAGGTTGCTTTCGCCTCAGGACAAGATGACAAAAATCCGTTGTGCGTAAATTATTTGGCAAAGGGTTTGCTGGCAATTGACAACAACGTTTATGTCAGGAATGACGAGAATCGTTTTGAATATCGGGGCAATGTGGAACAGACCGCCGTTTTTGAAGATGAACCGGGCTGGTTTGTGTTGGCTAAGGAATTGTATTTCTGCAATGAGGAGGGCAAAGTATGCAAGGTCTCTCCATCTGCTTATTGGCAGCGTCTCACCAATATGTGGTATAATGAAGCCAATTTGATTATCATTGGCAACAGCGCCTATTATTTGTGGTGGCAGGAGAAAGCTCCCCGGCGGATTTTTCAAAAAGCGGAACTCGAATTAATCGTTGTAACGGATGAATGCGAGTTTTGGCATCTTAAAGGCAGCGGAAGCGTCGTCAAAAAGTTTAAAGAGGAAGATTCTGCCGCGCAAAAATACGAATATTACGGGCCAGGCTATCTCCGGCTTAAAGACGATTTGTGGCTGATGGGCGAACATCTTTGGCAGGCCAAGGACGGAAATTGTTTTGATTTCGGTTATTACGAACGAGCAGCCGATGTTCATTATGATGAGCATCGTGATATCATTTCTGTCGAGATGGGATATTTTGACACTGAACAGCGCGAAGATTTGCGTTATACCGATTATTACATCAAAAATGAATTTGGTTTTTATGTAAAGAAGGAGTGGTAGTCGAATGTCGTAAACAAAAGGGGTTCTTTTGACAAAGAGCCCCTTTCGTTTGTCTGCGTTTTTTATTTTTCTTCCAGTGCGCCTACGATTTCTTCGGTGACTTTTTGGCGTCGCCGTAGAGCATAATGGTGTTATCCGCATAAAACAGCGGATTGTCGACACCGGAATAACCGCTGTTTAGTGAACGTTTGACGAAGAAAACGGTTTTGGCTTTTTCCACGTCCAAGACCGGCATACCGTAAATGGGGGAGCCCGGATCGGTCTTGGCCAGCGGATTGGTTACGTCGTTGGCTCCGATGACATAGGCAACGTCTGCGGTGGCAAATTCCCGGTTGATTTCTTCCAGTTCAAAAACGTCTTCATAGGGAACGTTCGCTTCGGCGAGGAGGACGTTCATATGTCCGGGCATACGTCCGGCCACCGGATGGATGGCGAATTTTACTTCTACATTATAAAGATTATGTAAATCCTGTGCCATTTCTCTCAGTACATGCTGTGCCTGGGCAACGGCCATACCGTATCCGGGGACGATGATGACTTTGTTTGCATTTTTCCATAATAAAAGCGGCATCTTGCGGATTTCCCGCTTTGGCTATTTTGGCGTTTGCATCGTCATCCGCGCGGTGGGACGACGTTTCGGCTCCGAAACCGCCAAGCATAACGCTCATTAAAGACCGGTTCATTGCCTTAACCATAATGTATGACAAAATGGCTCCGCTGGCGCCGACGATTGCCCCGACAATAATCAGCAGCACATTGTTGAGGGAGAAGCCAATTCCTACGGCAGCCCAGCCGGAATAAGAGTTCAAGACGGAAATGACGACCGGCATATCGGCGCCGCCGATGGGAATGATGAGGAGGAACCCCAATACGATGGCCAGTCCGGTCAGCCAATAAAACATTTCGGTATCGCCGTTGATTACGAAAATGACACATACGGCAATGACCGCAATCGCCAGGAACAAGTTAAGCAATTGCTGGCGCGGAAAGACAATCGCTTTGGCCGGCATAAGTCCCTGGAGTTTGGCAAAGGCTATCATAGAGCCGGAGAAAGCTACCACCGATAATCAGGCCTAAAGACGCCTCGGTTCTGGCTTCGGAACCGGCCAGAATTTCGGCCAGGGAAATAAATACGGCAGACAGTCCGCCCAATCCGTTGAATGCGGCAATCATTTGCGGCAGGGACGTCATTTTGACTTTTAGGGCAAAATAGACACCGACCATGGCTCCCAGGATTATAACGCCGATGGTCAGGGCAATATCGCTGACCAGCGGAGAATATAGCGTAATGATAATAGCGATGGTCATGCCCAGCATACCCAGCAGATTTCCCTCGCGTGCGGTTTTTGGGGAGGCCAGTCCGCGAATGGAGAGAATGAACAAAACGCTTGCCAGCAGATAAGAAAAAGGAAGCAGCCATTCAAACATTATTTTTTCTCCTTTTTCTTAAACATTAAGAGCATTCGGTGCGATACGGCGAAACCTCCGAAAATATTGACCGCAGCCAAAAAAACGGCAACCAGTCCTAAAATTTTCGGGGTATCCATCGTGGAGACGCCGGCCGTTATCAGGGCGCCGACGATGACGACGCCGGAGATTGCGTTGGATACGCTCATCAACGGCGAGTGCAGCGCAGGGGTCACGCCCCAGACCACAAAATAACCGACAAAGCAGGCAAGAACAAAAACGGTTAAAAGCATCCATAGACTCATATGCCTTCCTCCTACATTAAAAGTTCGCCGCTTTTGGCGACGCAGGTTTTACTGATGAGTTCATCATCATAATTAAAGACAATCTGTTTGGTTTCTTTTTGGTACATCGGCGCCAAAAAGTTATAGATATTTTGTGCAAACAAACGGCTGGCAGAAGCGGGAAGTTCGGAAGCGAGGTTGCTGTTTCCGACAATGGTGACGCCGTTAATGTTAACGGTTTGATTGTCGATGGAACCTTCAACGTTGCCTCCGTTGGCGGCTGCCATGTCGATGATTACGGAACCGCGCGGCATATGTTCGATCATCCCCCGGGTTATCAAAACGGGAGCCTTTTTGCCGGGAATTAACGCTGTCGTAACGGCAATGTCGGTTTTGGCAAGCTGTTCGGCAACGGCAAGCTGCTGCTGCCGGCGGTATTCGGGAGAGGTTTCCTGTGCATAGCCGCCCGAAGTTTCGAAGGTTTCTGACGTTTTGACCTCAAGAAATCTGGCTCCCAAAGATTCGACCTGCTCTTTAACCTGAGGACGTACGTCGGATGCAAACACCTGAGCGCCGAGCCGCTTGGCCGTGGCAATCGCCTGCAAGCCGGCGACGCCAGCGCCCAAAACGAGAACTTTGGCGGGGGAGACGGTTCCGGCGGCAGTCATCATCAAAGGGATGGCGCGGGGCAACAGGTTGACGGCATTGATGACGGCTTTGTATCCGGCAAGGTTACTTTGTGAGGATAAAATATCCATACTTTGCGCCCGGGAAATACGGGGGAGCATATCGAGAGCAAAACAGGTCAGGCCTTGTTTTGCAAGTTCGGCAACACGGGCGGGATGGGCAAGCGCCTGAAAATTGGCGATAATTGTCTGGCCCGGCTTCAGCAGTCGGTCTTCGTCAGGGAGGGGCGCCCATATTTTCAGAATTATATCGGCATTCTGATAAGTTTGCGCCGCATCGGGCGCTATTTCGGCTCCTGCTTTGAGATAGTCGTCGTCATCGAATCCGGAAGCGGTGCCGGCTGAAGTTTCTATTTTAACCTGAAACCCCCATTCGCTGTATTTTTTTACTTGTTCCGGTGTTACGGCAACGCGGTTTTCGCCAATGGTCGTTTCCCGGGGAATGGCAATAATCATTATCTGGCCTCGTTTTTTAACTTTATGTAAAACTAAGATAAATATAATGCTGCCAGATTTAATAAACAATAAGAAATGGATTTTTATGAGAAAACTGCTGCATTTATTTTTGATGTTTTTCAAAATAGGCTTGTTTACTTTCGGAGGCGGCTATGCGATGCTGCCGCTGCTGCAGGCCGAAATCGTGAAAAAGAGGCGCTGGGCGACGGATGAGGAACTGCTTGACTTGTACTCCATCGGGCAATGCACGCCGGGCATTATTTCAGTGAACGTTGCCACATTTATGGGGTACCGGCAGGCCGGCATTGCCGGAGCCTGCGCCGCTACCCTTGGCATGGTGATGCCGTCGTTGATTATTATCACGTTGTTGGCGGCGGTGCTTGACCGTTATATGCACAACCGTTATGTCAGTTATGCCTTTACGGGAATCCGCATTTGCGTCGTGGCATTGATTTTAGACATCATTTACGATTTGTGGAAAAAGGGAATTACCGATTATAAGGGAGCGGGGATTTTTGCGGGTGCTTTGCTGCTGCTCTTGGGCTTCAATTTGTCTGCGGTGTGGATTGTCATATTGGCCGGCATTGCGGGACTGGGGCTGAAAGGAGCTGCCGGAAAATGATTTATCTGCTTTTGTTTTATGAGTTTTTTTAAAGTTGGTTTGTTTGCCATCGGCGGTGGTTTGGTTACGGTTCCCTTTTTGTTCGATTTGTCGGCAAAATACAGTTGGTTTACCACCAAAGAACTGGCAGACATGATTGCAATTTCCGAATCGACGCCGGGGCCTTTGGGCGTGAATATGGCTACTTTCGGAGGATTTCATGCTGCCGGAATTTGGGGCGGAATCATTGCGACTCTGGGGTTGGTTACGCCTTCGGTTATCGTTATTATCATTGTGGCCAAGCTGTTGGATAAGTACCAGTGCAATATCCGTGTTCAGCGGATATTAAGCGGTATACGCCCGGCAGTTATCGCCTTGATTTTGTTTGCAGGGCTGCAGATTGCCAAACTGGCGATTTTTGACGTTAAAACCGCAATCGTGTTTGCAGTGTTTCTGGGGATGATTCATTTTTGGAAAAAAAGCCCGATATTTTATCTGGTATTGGCGGCATTGGCCGGGATTGGCTTGCAGCTGTAAAAAAAATAAGGCCTCTTATGCAAAGAGGCCTTATTTTTAGAAATTTGACGCTTAAATATCCAATGCTTTGCGGTAGGTTTCAAGAAGAAGCTCCTGCTCGTCGCGGTCGGCAGCGTTCATTTTGCGCAGTTTGATGACCGTTTTCATAATTTTAACGTCAAAACCGGCAGATTTGGCTTCTGCAAAGATATCGCGGATATCGGAAGCGATGGCGGCTTTTTCTTCTTCCAAACGTTCGATACGCTCAATCAGGGAGCGCAGACGGTCGACGGCTATTCCGCCTACTTCGGGGTTAGTTTCATCACTCATTTAAGAATCTCCTTAATTAAAAACGGGTTGTGTTGAAACTAGCAAAAATGATTGTTTTTTACAAGTAGTAATTTTTGTGATATGAGGGATGAAAAATAATAGCTTATTAACTTATTCTCGTATATAGTAAGCGCAAAAGAATCTTTTAATTTTAAGGAAAATTAATATGCCTCAGGATACTCATACTAAAATTCTTGCGACCATAGGACCGTCTTCGGCTACGCGTGAACAAATTGAAAAACTGATAGACGCCGGTGCGGACGCTTTTCGGATTAATTTCAGCCATGGCACGCATGAAGAGCATAAAGAGCGGGTCAAGATTATCCGTCAGCTGGAAAAGGAAAAAAGGCCGTTTTATTTCCATTCTTGCAGATATGCAAGGCCCAAAACTGAGAGTCGGCGTTTTCAGGGAAGACAAGGTTTTGCTGAAAGAGGGGCAGACGTTTGTCTTGGATATGAGTCCGGAGCCGGGAGACGACAAACGCGTGACCCTGCCGCATAAAGAAATTTTTCAAGCCTTGCAGCCGGGAGACGATTTGTTGGTTAACGACGGGTATATCGTTTTGCATGTTGAAAGCTGCAACGCGACTTCTGCCGTAACCAAGGTTAAGGTCGGCGGTTATATTTCCAGCCATAAAGGCGTTAATCTGCCGAATACGCATTTGCCGATTTCTGCCATTACCGAAAAGGACCGTGAAGACTTAAAGTTTGCGCTTAAGCTCGGCGTAGACTGGATTGGCTTATCCTTTGTGCAGTCTGCGGAAGATGTCCGTGAAGCCAAACAGCTGATTGACGGCAAAGCCTGGTTGATTTCCAAGCTGGAAAAACCGAGTGCAATTGATGAACTTGACGAGATTATCCGGCTTTCCGACGCAATTATGGTTGCCCGCGGCGATCTCGGCGTGGAATGTCCGATTCAAACGGTTCCCGTTTTGCAAAAGAAAATCGTTTCCGCCTGCCGCCGATATGCTCGTCCGGTTATTGTGGCAACTCAGATGCTGGAATCGATGATTAACAATCCGAATCCGACCCGGGCAGAGGTGTCCGACGTGGCTACGGCCGTTTATGACGGTGCCGATACGGTTATGTTGTCGGCGGAAACTGCGGCCGGAAAATATCCGACGGAAGCGGTCAGAATGATGCATGGCATCATTTCTCAGGTTGAGGCAGATCCGTTGTTCTTTGAGATGATGCAGAATTCCCGTCGTCACCCCTGTGCGGCAGGCGAAGCTGATTCCATCACCTATGCGGCCAGCGAACTTTCTTGCGTTTTGAAGGATGTTAAAGCCATTGTTACTTATACCACCTCCGGACTGACAACTTTTCTGACGGCTCGTGAGCGTCCGTATTTGCCGATTTTGGCTCTGACGCCGGATTTGGAGGTAGCCCGCCGGTTGGTTTTGGTTTGGGGGGTGAAGCCGTTTATCAATAAAGAAAGCTTCAAGAGTTTTGACAAGGTTGAAGATTGCGCAGTTAAAACGGCGGTTGACAACGGTTTTGCAAAAAAGGCCAACATATTATCATTACTGCAGGATTTCCGCTGAACGTCAAAGGACGTACCAATATGTTGCATACGGTTTTCATCAAATAAACGAATCGTTGGAAGACAAACAATGCCCCGGGATGTTAAATCCCGGGGTTTGATTTAAAAGGCGAGGACACAACGAAC
>VOFD01001589.1_pt1 | contig 13657 bp, 17 predicted proteins | sample 5384101 | NCBI WGS metagenome assembly VOFD01 (sample SAMN12384723, study PRJNA508395) | human gut metagenome | isolation source: healthy gut C | host: Homo sapiens
TCGGTAATGCTTCGTTCAGTGGTTACGTATTGCTCGCGGCTTCAACGCCCCTGGCGACAGCCTGCGCGAGGTCTGAAAGTAAGCCCGACTTCGCCCAAAGTTCTCAAGAACGGGGCTGGAACGACGTAAAGGCCGCAAAATATGTTATATCAGAGCACAGTCAGAACTACAACGACCTGTTCTGCATCGTTTGGAATATACAAATACCGCCCCAACACCGCGCTCGACAGCGACGAGCGCCCGCTCGATGATGTTCTGCTCCGACCCTTGCAGGCTGCATCAACTACCTGCTCGGCGAGTTCACGACCTGACGGCAAATCAACATGCAGGCCGTGCAGCGTCGCAGCGGCGGTATCCGGCAAGACCGTCATCGTAGAGGGCTGTACAGAGGCAGCGTATGTCACAGGTATGACGGGTAAAAGAACTTCGTCGGCTGTCATCATGGCCGGACTGTGCACGCTACTCATAGCCCCTTTTCAGTGGGTGGCTGCATTAATGACGAGATGCAGCGGCGAAACGGAGATAGCCATACGCAAGGTGAATGGCGCAAGCACCGTAGCCGTCACGGTCCAGGACCATGGAAAATACCCCGATGAGCCGGTTCTGGAGTGATCCTCCCATTACCGTCACGGTCTGCCCGGATGAGGAGCGTCACTGGCTGCCGAATACTACGTCAACCAGCTCTACGAGACAGACGCCTTTATCGGCAGGCTGATAGAGGATCTGGAGCAGCGGGACGAAAAGACTGTTCTGGTGCTTTATGGCGACCATCAGCCGGCCCTGGGGCTGGAGAGCGGAGACATGGCCGGGGACAGCCCTTCTACACGGAGTACATCATCTGGAACAACTTCGGCCTGGAGCAGCAGGAGGTGGACCTGACGTCTTACCAGCTTTCCGCTTATGTGTTGGGACGGCTGGGCATCACAGACGGATACCTGAATGCCTTCCACCAGTTTTTCCGGGAGGAGCCGGGGTATTTGTCCTGCGGCGCATTCAGTACGATACCCTGTATGGTCACCGCTATCTCACCGACGGCAGATCCCTCTATGAGCCCTCAGAAATGTCCATGGGGGTGAGCCCCATTGTGATCCGGGAGCTGTACTGCAGCAACGGCGTCTGGTATGTCTCCGGGGAGAATTTCAGTCCCTACTGCCGGGTCTGCACCGATGAGAAGGACCTGGAGACCACGTATCTCTCTCCCTGGCTGCTGCGGCTGGAGGAGGACCCTGGCAGCGTGTCGGCGGCGGATCTGATGATCCAGGTGGTGGATAAGGACCGACAGGTACTCAGTCAGACAAAATAGAGCAAAGAGGCCCGCCCCAACCGGGGCGGGCCTTCCCTGTGCCCGCGGAAGGGGCTGGGGAGCCTTCCAGATGTTGTCCGTTGCCGAAACGGCAGGGGCGCTGGTACAATGGAGGCCCGGACGCTGCGTCCGAGACCTATTGACAAGGAGACTATCATGAAGCACCCACGGATCAAACGGGCGGCCCTGTGGCTGCTGACTATATGCCTGGCAGCCGCCCTGACGGGGGTGGAGCCCACAGACGCCGCCGCTGTGGAAACAGCCGGGGAGGTGGTGGGCTATTATGCCAGCTGGGCCCCCTACCGGGGCTATGCCCCCAGCCAGGTGAACGCCGGCCAGTTCACACAGATCAACTACGCCTTTGCCGATATCAGCAGCACCACCGGAAAAAGTGGTCCTGACGGACTCGGCCCGGGACACCAAAACGCTAAAGGAACTAACGGCTCTGCGTAAGAAGAATCCCGATCTGAAGATCGTCCTGTCGGTGGGCGGCTGGGACTACTCGACCTACTTTTCTGACGCCGCCTCCACCGCCTCCAGGCGGGAGACCTTTGCCCAGAGCTGCCTGGATCTGATTCTGGCTCACGATCTGGACGGTGTGGACCTGGACTGGGAGTATCCGGTCTCCGGCGGTGTGTCAGGCGTCATCCACCGGCCCCAGGACAAGCAGAATTTTACCCTGCTGCTGAAGGCTATCCGGCAGAAGCTGGACCAGCAGGAGCGGAAGGATGGCCGGGAGTACCGGCTCACCATTGCGGGTGCCGCCGGCAACTGGTACCTCAACAACATTGAGCCCCAGGCAGTGGCGGAGGTAGTGGACCATATCTTTTTGATGACCTACGATTTTTCCGGTCCCTGGAGCAGCCGCTCCGGCTTCAACGCTCCGCTTTACAGCACCTCCGGCGGCAGTGTGGAGGATGCCGTGACCGCGTGGCTGAGCCGGGGCGTGGCCACGGAGAAGCTGGTGCTGGGAATGCCCCTGTATGGCTACATATACCAGGACGTGTCATCCACGAACAACGGCTTGAACAGCACCTTCTCCTCCGCCCGCCCGTGACCTACAATGCGCTGAAAGAAACGTATCTGACGGATTCCTCCTACCGCCAGCTGCGTCACGCCACGGCGCAGGTACCCTATCTCTACGGCCAGAGGACCTTTATCTCCTATGACGACCCGACCTCCGTGGCCGCCAAGGCGGAGCTGGCCCGGGAATCCTCCTTGGGCGGCATCGGCTTCTGGGAGTTGTCCCAGGACTCCGCCGGGGAGTTGGTGTCCGCAGCCTGCCAGGCCTGGGGCGTCGGAACGGTGAGCGGTTTCCGGGATGTGCCGGAGACCGCCTGGTACGCCGAGGCCGTGGCGGAGGTCGCCGCCGCCGGCCTCATGCAGGGAACCGGGAACGGCCTGTTTTCTCCCGGCGGCAGCGTCAGCCGGGGCATGGCCGCCGCCATTTGTACCGGCTGGCCGGGGAGCCCGCGGCGCCGGAGATCCCCTTTTCCGATGTGACCGCCGCCGACTACTATGGCGCCGCCGTGGCCTGGGCAGCGGAGAGCGGTGTGGTCACCGGCTATGCTGACGGCACCTTTCGGCCTCAGCTGCCGGTATCCCGTCAGCAGCTGGCGGCCCTGTTGTGGCGGTATGCCGACTGGGCGGACATCGACCTGGTCCGCCCGGCGGACCTCACCGGCTACCGGGACGCCCACGACGTGGCGGCCTACGCCGTGGAGCCCCTGGGCTGGGCGGTGAAGGCCGGTCTGATCCAGGGCACGGCGGCGGGAGACCTGCTGCCCGAGGGCGGAGCCCTGCGGGGACAGACCGCGGTGATCCTCTGCCGGTTCCTGGAGCTGCTGGAGGCGTAAGGGACCCTTGCGGCTCATAAAAAACCGGGCGGGGCATTTGCCCCGCCCGGTCCGTTTTTTATTTTCCGCAGCGCAGACGCAGCTGCTCGGCCGTAATGGCATAGCCCTGCTCCGTCCAGGGGTCCAGGGGCCAGGCCTCCGGCTCCGGCGCACCCCGGCGGCGGAGGATGGCGGCGGTCACAGCCTCAAGCAGCTTCGGGTTCTTGATGAGGATGGGCCCCGTCAGCTCCGAGGCGAACACGTTATCCCGGCGGAAGCCCTCCGGGCCCCGCTCCGCCTCGTTGCCGAAGCCCATGTCCAGGCCCGTCAGCAACGGCGTGGCGACACCGCTGATTTTGGCGCACTTGTTCATGAAGCCCACCACCGGCTCCGCAAACAGGTCCGTATGGCCGTACACGTCCTCCACGAACCGCTGCTTGCCCTGGACGGCGGTGAAGTCCGCCAGGCCGATGCCGGCGCGGGTGGTGCCTGCGGCGTCGGTGACGGAGGCCCCCAGCAGCTCCATGGCGGTGCCTGCGAACAGCATGGGGCAGCCGTCGGCGGCCAGAGCCTTCACGTCGTCCCCGAAGCGGGCGAAGTCACCCAGAGCGAACACCTGCCGCCGCTCGGTGCCGGCGCCCAGAAAGAGGAAGTCCGCAGCGGAGAGGGAGGCGTCCTGTCCCGGCGCCACGGTCTCCACAGTGACACTGTGCCCCAGCCGCTCCAGCAGCCGCTTCACGGCGGACACGTTGGCGTAGCTGCCGTACAGGTTCATCAGGTCGGGATAGAGGTGGAAGAAATTTCACGTCCATGTCACAGCGCCTCCTTTTTCACGGCGGGCAGGTCCAGCAGCTTGTCCCGGTCGGAGAAGCAGGTGACCACGTACAGGTCCTGCCGTGCCCCTGGGATGCTCCTGGAGGGTCCGCGGCCGCCGGGATCCCGGCTGCACCGTGACCTTTTCCCGGGGAAGGCCGTGAAGGAGAACCGCTCCGCCAGGTCGTTGCAGTACCGGCCGGAGAGAATGACTTTTTCCACCTGGGGGGCGTTGAGCTGGTCGAAGTCGATGTCCCACAGCCAGCTGGTCTCGCTGGTGAAGTATTTGCGGCTCACCGCGTCCACGATCACCAGCACCACGCAGGGCTCCTTGGCTTCCGGCGCGGATGTAGCGGAGGTTGGTGTCGTAGGCGATGGAGTTTTCGTGCTTGCTGGTCAGCAGCGTCCCTGGTGGCCGCCCAGGGTGAAGGTCTGCATCCGTCCGTTTTTCAGGATGTAGTTGTTGATGACGCCGGCGGCGGTGTCAGACGCCACGCCGCACTCCCGGCAGGCGGCATAGGCGGCCAGGATGTTGTAGACGTTGTAGATGCTGCGGAAGGCCAGCTGGATGGTGATGGAGCTGTCGTCATGGTCAGGCGTGCCCCGGCCCAGGTCCAGCGCCGTGGCGGTATAGTCCGTCTCGTGCCGGTGATGCCCGCACTTGGTGCAGCGGAAAGCGCCGATGTGGTTGTAGTGGACGTAGTCATAGTCCATGGGGGCGTCGCACACGGGACAGCAGGCCCCGTCGTGGTACACGCCGCCGGGCTGGTCCTGGTCGGAGGGGCAGCGGTCCAGGCCGAACCACTTCACCCTGTCCCGTCCCCGGGCAAAGCAGCTGGACCAGGGGGTCGTCGGCGTTGAGGACCAGCTCCGTGTCCGGGTGGATGGCCGGGAAGAATGGCGTCATAGACCCCATAGCCGGAGGAGCCGTTGAACTGTCCCGCGCCGTACAGGCCGGGCACCACCTTGCACTCCAGGGTGGGCGGCAGCTGGGTGGGGTCCACGCAGTCGTACTCGATGGCGTAGGCCCACCGGGTCATCTCCGCCTGTCCCAGTCCGGGCACGGTGTGGAGCATCCGAACCTGCACGTCCTCGGGCAGGGAGGAGGAGAAGCCCTGGATATACAATTCCTCCGTGTCAGGCCCATGGGCTCCACGAAGAGCTGGTGGCGCTCCTTGTCCGGGAAGCGGACCATCTTGGTCTCGAAGGAGGGGCAGTACCGGGGACCGACCCCCTCAATGACGCCGGAGTACATGGGCGCCCGGTCCAGATTCTCCAGCACGATCCGGAGCGTCTCCTCCGTGGTCCAGGTGAGCCAGCACACCGCCCGATTCTCCGGCGGGGATTGGGTGCCGTATGAAAAGGGGACCGGCAAGGCATCGCCGGGCTGGAGCTCCATCTCGTCAAAGTCCACGCTCCTGGCGTTGACCCGGGGCGGGGTGCCGGTCTTGAACCGCCGCAGGGGCAGGCCCAGGGCTTCAGGGAGTCGGTCAGCCGGGCGGCGGCGTGCATGCCGTCGGGCCCGGAATCCTCCACGCATTCGCCCACGATGGTCCGGCCGGAGAGATATGTGCCCGTGGCCAGGATCACCGCCTTCACGGAGAACACCGCCCCGGTGGAGAGGACCACGGCGGACACCTCGCCGTTTTCCGTGCGCACCTCCACCACCTCGCCCTGGCGGACGGACAGGTGTGCCTGCTGCTCCAGGGCGTGCTTCATGTATTCCTGGTAGCGCCGCCGGTCCGCCTGGGCCCGGAGGGACCACACCGCGGGGCCCTTTCCCGGTTGAAAAGCCGGTACTGGACTGGATGCCAGCCCCAGGGCGTCCGGACCAGGTGGCCCTTGCCGGTGCCGCCGATGGCGGGATTGCAGGGCATGTTGCCCACCGCCCAGGTTGATGGGGCGTCCATCCCCCCGGGCCGGCCATGGCCCTCGATCCCGGGTGGCCCGCGGCCCGGCTCCGGACCCGGGCCAGTGGCCGGAGTATCTGCGGGAGGACCCGGTCCGGGGCTATGGGCTGTTCTGCTTTTGCCAGGGCCTTGCCCTGGGCCTGCGGCGCTCGGAAGCCTGCCGCCGGGACTAGCCCTCCGCCCGGCGCAGCGTCAGCACAGCGATTTCCGGGCGGTTGAACACCCGGAAGGAGGGCCCGGAATTCCCCAGGCCCCGGGTGACGAACAGCACGGAGCCGTTTTCTTCATACAGCCCGGCGGTATAGGAGGGAAACAGGTCCAGGTCATGGGAGAACAGCCCGTCTGTCCCGGGCAGGCGGATGATGCCGCCGTGACCGTGGCCGGAAAACACCAGGTCCGCCCCCAGCAGGCTGTACTGGTGCTCAAAGTGGTCGTTGCGGTGGGCCAGCAGCATCCAAAAGGGGTCGCCGCAGGCGGCGTACACCTCCGCCGCCACAGCTCCTCCGGCGGCTTCTGGTCGGCGTAGCCGTTGGGGTCGTCGATGCCGGCCAGCACAATGGTGTCCCCGTTCCGCTCCAGGGGCACGAATTGTTGGACAACACCGTGACTCCGTTGGCGCTGAGCCGCTCCTTCAGCTCCGGCACTCTCCGACGGCCCACTCGTGGTTCCCGGTGACGTAATAAGTGGGGGCGATGGCGGCCAGGCCCGCCGCTACGGTTTCGGCAAAGCCGGGGTCCGGGCCCCGGTAGCGATCCTCCAGGTCCCCCAGATAGAAGATGTACTCCGGCGACTGGTCCGTCACCGCCTGGAAAAGATCGGCGTTGCCTTCGCCGAATGACCCGCCGTGGAGGTCGCTGAGGACCACAATCCGGCAGCCGTCAAAGCCCTCCGGCAGGTCCGTGAATGCCGGGTGGAAGAACGTGATCTGCAATGAGGTGTTGTCCCAGCGGAGGAACAGGACCAGGGCCAGTATCAGGACCGCCAGGGCCATCAGCCGCCGGAGCGGATGCTTTCGGGTGCGCTTCGCCATGGAGGAAAGCCTCTCTCCTGGCGAGAGAAAAAATATACAAAGAAGTGTGGCAAAGCCGGTTTATTCCGCACTTTTCAGGGATTCCACCATGTCGATGCCCTTCATCTTCCGATGAGCCAGCAAACTCACCGCGGCGGAGAACAGTGCCGTCAGCACCGCCGCCCAGACATAGGCCGAGGGGGCGGTATCCCGGCCGAACATCATCATGTCGATCTCCACAGACTTTACCAGCCACACATGGAGGAAGTGGCCAAGCACGCAGCCCAGGACGATGCCCACCGCCGTCAGCACCACATTCTCCCGGTTGACGTAGGCGGAGACCTCACGGTCATAGAAGCCCAGCACCCGGATGGTGGCCAGCTCCCGCTTGCGCTCGGTGATATTGATGTTGCTGAGGTTGTAGAGCACCACCATGGCCAGCGCCGCGGCGGAGAGGATTACGATGACCACCACGAAGTCGATCCGCTCCATGGAGCTGAGGTAGGTGTCCCGGGTGGTCTCCATACGGGTGGCGGACTGGACGCCCTGGAGGGCCATCAGGTCCGAGAACACCGCGTCACACAGGTCCTGGTCACTGCTGGTCAGGGTCAGCAGGAAGGCGGTCTCCTGATAAGGCTCCCAAAGACCTCCTCATAGTAGGCGGGGGAGAGGTAGATGAAGTGGCCCAGATAGTGTTCCGTCACAGCCGCCACGGTGATCTCCGCCCGCACGTCTCCGTCCACGGTGATGGTGTCGCCGGGTCCCACGTCCAGCAGCTCCGAAAGCTTCTGGTCGATGATGGCGCCGTCCTCCGGCACCGTCAGGGGTTCGCCGTCCATGGTCCGCAGCGTCACGAAGTCTCCCAGCCCCTCCGGGTCCACCGTCTCGAGATAGGCGGTGGTGGAGTAGGTATCCGATTCTGCCGTGACGCTGGTGAGGTAGCAGGGCAGGGAGTCCGCCCGTCGGCGCTGCCGTCCAGGTAGCGGTCAATGGCCTCCCGCCCGTGTCCAGCAGGTTGTCCGCCACCGCCACCTGGGCGGCGTAGTGATAGATGTCCTCATACTGCCGGCTCATGGTGGACAGCAGGGAGGAGCGCAGGCCGAAGCCCGCGATGATCAGGGCGGTGCACCCGCCGATGCCGATGACCGTCATCCAGAACCGCTTCTGATAGCGCAGCAGGTTCCGGGCAGTGACCTTGTAGTTGAAGCTCATGCGGCGCCACAGGGGGCGGATGTACTCCAGCAGCACCCGTTTGCCGGCCTTGGGGGCCCGGGGGCGCATGAGATTGGCCGGGGTGTCCGCCAACGTGGCCAGACACGCCGCCAGAGTGGACACAGTGGTGCAGGCCACCGCCGCTCCCACCGCCGCGGCGCTGATACCGGGGTAGAAGCTGAGCTGGATGTCTGGTACATCGTACATGATCTGATAGGCGGTGAAGATCATGGTGGGGAACAGGGTAAACCCGATGACAAGACCCAGCGCCCCGCCGATCAGGGCCGGCAGCAGCCCGTAGCCCAGATACTTCCGGGAGATGGTCCACCGGGTGTAGCCCAGGGCCTTGAGGCAGCCGATCTGGACCCGCTGGTCGTCCACCATGCGGGTCATGGTGGTCAGGCACACCAGCGCCGCCACCAGGAAGAACAGCACCGGAAACACGGAGGCCAGATTCCCCATCCGGTCCGCGTCCTGGCCGAAGCCCAGATAGCCGGGGTTGGAGTCCCGGTTGAGAATGTACCACTCGCTGGTGCCGATGTCGGCGATCTTCCGCCGGGCGTCGGCCAGCTCGTTCTCCGCGTCGGCGATCTTCTCCTCCGCCTCGGCTTTGCCGTCCAGATACTCCCGGTAGCCGTCGGCGTATTCCGCCTCGCCGTCGTTGAGCTCCTGCTCCCCGTCAGCGATCTCGGCCTTTGCCTCCTCCACCTTGTCCTGCAATTCCTGCTCGCCGTCCGCCAGGTCCTGGAGGCCGTCGTAGTATTCCTGCCAGCCGTCGTCCAGCTCCCGCCGGCCGTCGTCCAGCTCCGCCTTGGCGTCCTCCAGCTGGCGCTTGGCATCCTCCAATTCCGCTTCGGCGTCCTCCAGCTCTTTTTTGCCGTCTGCCAGCTGGTCCTCAGCGTCCTCCAGTTCTGCCTTGGCCTCGTCCAGCTGTTCTTTGGCGTCCTCAAGCTGGGCAAGGCCCTCGTAGTATTCGTCCCAGCCGTCGTCCAGCTCCTTCTTGGCGGCGGCCAACTGAGCGTAGGAAGCGGTCAGGGCGGCGGCGTCAGCGGGGATCTGGTCCTCCATGGCGGAAAACTGAGCGTAGGCGGCCCGGGCGGATTCCGGGTCATGCCCTGGGCGGCCAGCTGCTGATCCACCGCTGCGAGCCCGGCGTTTGCCTGGGCAAGATCGTCCTCCACATCGTCCAGAGCCGCCTGCGCAGTGGCTCTGCCGGTTTGCAGCTGGGCCAGCTGCTGTTCCAGAACAGGTCTCTGCTCTTCCGTCAGAGCGGGATCATCCAGCTGGGCCTGGACCGCCGCGATCTGGGCGTCCAGCTCATCCACCTTCTGCTGGGCCTGAGCCACGCCCGCCTCCAGCTGAGGCACCGCCGCCTCCAGGGTGTCCAGGGTCTCCACGGCGGTCTCCAGCTGCGAGATCCGGCTGTGCAACGCGTCCAGAACGGCGTTCACCGCTCCGTGGGCGGCGCCGCCGGATCCCTCCGACAGCAGCGCCGCGCTCAGGGCGTCGGCGGAGGCGTAGCCGCTGCCCGGCAGCACATAGGAGGTGACAAAGCTGTCCAGCTGCCGCTGGCCGGCTTCATATTCCTTCACGCCGGCGTTCAGCTGGGCCCGGGCGTCGTCCAGCTTCATCTGACCGACTTCATATTCCCAAAGGCCGTCCTCGTATTCCTCCCAGCCTTCGTCCACCTTATCCCGGTTCTCCTGGTACTCTGCCAGGCCGTCCTCGTATTCCGCCAGACCTTCCTGATAGTCTCTCAGGCCGTCCTCGTATTCCTTTACGCCGTCGGCGTATTCCACCTCGCCGTCCTGGAGCTCCTTCAGGGCATCGGAGAGCTCCTGACGGCCATCGGCGAGCTCCTGCTCCGCGTCGGCAGTCTCCTCCGCCAGGGTCCGTTTGGCGTCGGAGAGCTCCGCCCAGCCGTCGTCCAGCTCCTGCCGGGCCTCAGCCAGCTCCGCCTCGGCGTCGGAGAGCTCCTGCTCCGCCTCGGCCTTGGCGTCGTCCAGCTCTGCCTGGGCGTCGTCCAGCTTTTCCGTGGCCTCGTCCACCAGGCTCTCCCGGCGCAGCTGCGCCCGCTCCTTGCCCAGGGGCTCCAGCGCGTCCACCACACCGTCCACCAAGTCGTCGTATTCCGAAGAGAAAGCGGTTTCCTCCGCCGCGCCCTCCACGGTCAGATACAATGCGGTGTAATAGTCCAGATCAAAGGCCTCCCGGGGGAGGTACAGATACGCCGCCACCTGGCCGGTGCCCAGAGTGGAGGTGCCCCGTTCGACGCTGATGTACAGGGGACTGATGACCACGCCCACAATGGTGACGGTGTCCACGGAGCAGGGCGTCCTCGTAATCCCGGAGGTGGCCAGGGTCAGGGAGTCCCCGATCTCCAGGCCCAGCAGCTCCAGCAGGTGCTCCTCCACCACACACTCATCGGCCGCCTCCGGCATCCGGCCGTCGGTGAGGGTGATGGTGTTCAGCCGCTGGGGCAGGGAGTACACCTTGGCCACGATGTCCAGGTCCGGGGTCTGGGCGTAGGCGTCGATGACCCAGCAGGCCTCGCCGTCGGCGATGCCCGGCTGGTCCAGCAGAGCGTCCAGATCCTCTTCCGTCAAACCAAGGGTGGACATCACCTGGATGTCCATAAAATTCTGTTGATCCAGATAGCTGTCACAGGTGTTCTTCATGTCCGGCGCCGTACACCGCAGGCCCGACAAAAAGGCCACCGCCAGGGCCACCAGGATCAAAATGGACAGGAAACGGCTGCGGGTATACCGAATCTCCCGCCAGAAGTCCTTCTGGATCGCTTTCACCCGCTCACCGCCTCTCTGTCTGATCGATCTCTCTCATTCCGTCTTTTAAAACGCTCCCCGCAAGCACATCGGCCCGGAAGTCACCACTCGATCTCCTCCACCGGCGTGGGATGGTCCGAGGATCTCCTCCGCCACGGTGCCGTTGCGGATGCGGATGACCCGGTCCGCCATGGGAGTCAGGGCGCTGTTGTGGGTAATGACGATCACCGTCACGCCCTTTTCCCGGCAGGTATCCTGCAAAAGCTTCAAAATGGCCTTGCCGGTCTGGTAGTCCAGCGCGCCGGTGGGCTCGTCGCACAGCAGCAGCTTGGGGTTCTTGGCCAGGGCCGCGGGCGATAGCCACCCGCTGCTGCTCACCGCCGGAGAGCTGGGCGGGGAAGTTGTCCTTCCGGTCGGTGAGGCCCACCTCGTCCAGCACGGTGGCGGCGTCCAGGGGGTCCTGGCAGATCTGGGCTGCCAGCTCCACATTCTCCAGGGCCGTCAGGTTCTGCACCAGGTTGTAGAACTGGAACACGAAGCCGATGTCATGGCGGCGGTAGCCGGTCAGCTGCTTGGAGTTATAGTCGCTGATGATCGTCGCCGTCCACGGTGATGGTGCCGCTCGGAGCAGGCATCCATCCCGCCCAGCATATTCAGCACCGTGGTCTTTCCGGCGCCGGAGGGACCCACGATCACCACGAACGGACTGCAGCGAGCGGTAAGAAACGCGAAAAAAGGGGAACCACGCCGTCCGGCGGGTTTTTTCTTTTTTGCGGACTGGCCGCGGACAAACCGCGAAATTTTACTAAAAAGGAAGAATCTTGCAGAATTCTGTGGATTTTTCCCGCCGTCCTGATAGAATAAACTCACAAGGAGGACCGTGTCGGACCGGAGCCGGGATGGGCGCGGGAAAGGTGGGGGAGAGCCATGGGAAAGAAGATGATACTGTTGGGACTGCTCTGTGTGCTGTTCCTGTGCGGCGGTGCGGACGGCACACGTCGGCGATGACTGACGAAGCGCCGGTACTGCAGGGAAGAGACAGACACACAGTGCAGTTCGGAGAAGAGGGCGCACTGGCCGCCGAGCAGGTGGGAGATGCGTCCCGCCAGTTGGTGGATGAGGAGATTTCAACGCCTACCAGCGGGCAGAGAAGATCTGCGGCTGGTTCGAGCGACGCCCTGCCCGCCGGCGCAGGAGAGTCAAAGCGTGGAGGCATGCTGGATATTACGATCTGGTTTTTCCTGCTGCGCTATGTCTTCCGGGATCAATGACCCCGTTCCCTGGGCAATGTGATGGTCATGAACGGCATGGGCGCCTCCTTCATGGCGCTGTTTGCCCGTGTGGGCGGCGGCATCTACACCAAGGCCGCCGACGTGGGCGCGGACCTGGTGGGCAAGGTTGAGGCGGGCATCCCGGAGGATGATCCCCGGAACCCCGCCACCATTGCCGACAACGTGGGCGACAACGTGGGCGACGTGGCCGGTATGGGAGCCGACCTGTACGAGTCCTACGTTGGTTCCATTCTGGCGACCTTTGCTGGGCGCTGTGGGCGGCTACGGCTGGGGCGGATTGCTGCTGCCGGTGGCGCTGGCCGTCACCGGCATTATCTGCTCCATCATGGGTTCCTTCCTGGTGAAGACCAAGGAAGACGCCTCTCAGGAATCCCTGCTGAAGAGCCTGCGTACCGGTACTTACACCGCCGCTGTGCTGGCCGCCGTCCTGGCGGCGCCCCTGACCTATTTCATTCTGGATGGGCACATGGGCGTTTATGTGGCCATCCTCTGCGGTCTCATCGGCGGCTGCGCCATCGGCTACTTCACGGAGTATTACACCTCTGACACCTATAAGCCCACTCAGGAGCTGGCCGCTTCCGAGACCGGCTCCGCCACCATCATCATCGGCGGTATTTCCCTGGGTATCCTGTCCACCCTGACCTCCATCCTGATTGTGGCGGCCGCCGTGCTGCTGAGCTACTTCGCCGCCGGCGGCTCCACCGTCATTGTGGATTCCTCCGGTGCCTTCACCGAAGCCTTCAACCGGGGCCTCTACGGCATCGGCATCGCCGCCGTCGGCATGCTCTCCACCCTGGGCATCACCCTGGCCACGGACGCTTACGGCCCCGTGGCGGACAACGCCGGCGGCATTGCGGAGATGAGCGGCCTGGGCGGAGAGGGTCCGCGACCGCACCGACGCGCTGGACTCCCTGGGCAACACCACCGCCGCCACCGGCAAGGGCTTTGCCATCGGCTCCGCCGCTCTCACCGCTCTGGCGCTGCTGGTGAGCTATGTCAACATCGTCCAGGAGAATACCGACGAGATGCTCAACTTCACCCTCACCAGCCCCACCGTTCTGGTGGGCATGTTCATCGGCGCCATGCTGACCTTCGTGTTCTCCGCCTTCACCATGAGCGCCGTGCAGAAGGCCGGCCCAGTCCATCGTGGTGGAGGTCCGCCGCCAGTTCAAGGAGATCGCGGGCATCATGGAGTACAAGGCAGACCCGGACTATGCCTCCTGCGTGTGCCTGTGCACCAAGGGCGCTCTGCATGAGATGGTGGCGCCCTCTCTGCTGGCCATCATCGTGCCTCTTGCCACGGGCTTCGTCCTGGGCCCCACCGGTGTGGTGGGTCTGCTGGGCGGCGTGTCCGTCACGGGCTTTGCCATGGCGGTGTTCATGTCCAACGCCGGCGGCGGCGCGTCCCTGGAGGACCTGGGCAAGGGCCTCCGCAGCCAGGTGGGTACCATGCCCGCCACCCGGCCAAGGGTCCCCGCTACCTGGAGATGGCCGAGGGCT
>VOFD01002382.1_pt1 | contig 13647 bp, 13 predicted proteins | sample 5384101 | NCBI WGS metagenome assembly VOFD01 (sample SAMN12384723, study PRJNA508395) | human gut metagenome | isolation source: healthy gut C | host: Homo sapiens
CAAGCTCCTTTCCAGTTCTTTTTTTGGTATGTAAAAGGGGCGGCCCCGCATGGCCGCCCCTGTGGCTTCTGCTATTTCTTCCGGCTTCTGATTTTAAGGAAGATCAGCCCGCCGATGATGAAAAGAACAAGCCCGATGGCAATGATTGCTTTTAATTCCATGATGATTTCCTCCTGACACAAATTCAAACCGCCTTATTCAGCGGATTTGTTACCCTTTTTTCTCTTGTTCACATATCCCAGAATACCCAGCGTGGCAGCGCCCATAGCGGACACGCCCATCAGGGCCGCCCACAGCCAGGGCTTGCTGTCGTCGCCGGTTTTCGGGGTGTCGCGCAGCTCGTTGTGCATTTGCGCCACGGTGGTCTTATCCGCAAAAATCGTCACCGTCTTATCCGCAGGCAGCACATAGTTGGCGCTGGCCCCATCCGACACCTCGGACACGGTGTAATCGCCTACGCGCAGGCCCTCGATGAAGATTTCGCCGTTTTTATCGGTTTTGAAGGTCTGGTCGTAGCCGTTGGCCCCGGTCACGCGGAAGGAGAAGCCCTCCACCTTGCCGTCGCTGGATGTCTTTTCAATCCGCAGGGAGCCGGTCTGGGCCGCGTTGACAAAGCCTTTTCCGGCCTCGTTCTCTACCTCGTAGATTTTGCCGTGTTCGGCGATCTCCACATAGTAGGCGTTTTCATCCAGCAGGAAGCCCTCCGGCGCTTTGGTTTCCTTTACGAACACGCCGCCGTAGAGGATATGGGCCATCTCATAAATGCCGGTGCTGGTTTCCTCCATCTTGCCCAGCAGTTCGTCGCCCTCGTCCAGCTCCTTATTTCCATTGGTATCGCGGTACACCTCGAACTCGGCCCCGGTGAGCTTGTTGTCCGGGTAGTCCTTATCCACTTTCGTGAGCCGCAGGTTGCCGTAAATGCGCTCGTTGGCAAGGGAGATTTCCACTACCTGCCCATCTTCCTCCACAGTGACGGGGATGACCTCATCAGAGAGAATGAAGCCTGCCGGGCTTTCCAGCTCTTTTAATACCCAATCCCCAAAAGGCACATCCGCGAAAGAGAAGCTGCCGTCCTCCGCAGAGGTGGCGGTGGCAAGGGCGTTTTCTGCGGTAAACTCGGTTTCATCGCTCTGAAAGAGGCCGATCACAGCCCTGGAAAGGCCCGTGCCATTCTCATCGGTTTTGAGGCCCCGGATTTCACCGCGGATCAGCTCATTGGAAACAGCCTCGCCATTGTTGGCGGCAATCTCCACCACGGCCAGGGAAGGCCCGCCGTATTCAAAGCTGAACGGGAAGGTTTCACCATTCAGCAGGTAATGGCTGTCGGTGGACAGCTCCTTCAGATAGAAGCTGCCAAAAGGCAGGTCGGTCTTGCACATGGCCTGGCCGTTCTCATCCACAGAAACGATTTCCAGAAGCCCGTCTGCCGGGATGATGGAGCCGTCCGCTGCGGTGATGTCCTCCTGGGCATAGAGGCCAAAGGTAACAGCGGTGATTTCGCCATTCATGCCAATACCAAAGGTTTCATCCTGCTCCAGTACCTTGTCAAGCGTCACAAGGGCTTTCTGGCGCTGGTTGTAGAAGCTGGCAGAAGTTTCGGTGATTTCGACTTCCTGGCCTGCATACACAAGCTCCACCTCGGTGATATTCTCGCCGGTGTCCGCCATGCCGTGGGGGAACTCGATTTCTTTCACCTGGAATTTGCCCAGGTAGAGAGGCTGGCTCTGGGCCGTCCCGTCCTCCCCGGTGGTGATGGTGTCCACCACTTCGCCCGCAGAATAGCGCAGGGTGCCGTCCGGCGTGTAGACGTCCTCCAAAGCTGTGATCTCAAACACCGCGCCCGGCAGGCCGGTCACTTCGTACACCGGCTGATAAACGCCCTCGTTTTCCTGCACGGATGAGAATACTTCGCCGGTTTTGCTGACCTTGATAACGCCTTTCTGGGCCATGTTGGACTTGGTGACTTCGATGACTGTCACGCCGCCCTCCTCGGTAGAATTGTCCTCGGTCACATCAAAATACACAGGGGTGCTGTCCAGCACATAGCCATAGGGGGCCTGCACCTCCACCAGCGAATAGCCGGAGCCATACTCCAGCTTTTCCGGGGTGACAAGATAGCCCTCGGCATTGGTGTAAAAGGTATCAATCGTGGTGGGCGTCGGATAGGTGAAGGTCATTTCCACCTTGCTGCCATCCGGGCGGTAAATCTGGAAGCCTGCGCCCGCATAGGGGATGGTGACGCCGGTTTCCGCGTCCACCTTGACTACTTTTATATAGCTTTCAAAGGCTGCATTGTTGATGAGATAGCGGTAGGTCTGCCCGTCCTGGGAGATATACACCTCAAAATCATCCATCAGCTCCCGGCCCTCCCAGCCTTTGGTCTGATGGACGATATACGTTCCATAGGGCAGCTTTTTCGACTGCGCAAAGCCATTCTCATCACAAACAAGAACATCGCGCTCGGAGTCCTTTGCCGCGTCATAGCTGCCCGCAGCTTTCAGATAGATTTGGAACTCTGCGCCTTCCTCCGGGGTTTCAATTCCTGTTTCGCCATCGTCCGTGTGTTTGATGATGGCAATATCCCCCTTGATGATCTGCTCTGTCACATCATTGGCGGTATCATTCAGCTCAATGGTGTATAGCTCCGGCTCCGCGCCCACATGGTGGATGGTGGAATCCACAAGGTAGCCCTCGCTGGGATTGATTTCACGGATCGTCCAGTCGGAGTCGCAGACATAATAGCCGGTGGTGAACTGACCATTCTCGTCGGTCGTAAAGCTGTCGATGAGGGTATCGCCCTTATACAGCCCGTAGGTCGCTCCGGCAAGGGAGCCGTCGCCCTGGGGCGTTCCTGTTTCCACATCGCTCTTGGTGACGGTGACACGGAACTTTTTGAGGATATTGTTCACGGTTTTATCCGTGACCTCATTCCATTCGATGGTAGCTGTCTGGGCCTCCGGCACCACATAGCGGATGGGGGTATCCACCTCCTCCAGCACATAGCCCGTGCCGATCAGCACGTTTTCAAACCTTGCCACTCCTGTGGAATCCGTCACCGCGTACTCATCCACCGGCAGGCCGGAGAGGGATGTGCCGGACAAGTGGAAGGTCATGCCCTCCGCCAAACCGTCCTCGCTGGTTTTGGTAACTTCCAAACTGCCACGCTTGAGAACATTGTTAAAGGTCACGGTAGCCGTCTGGCCGCTGACGATGGTGACGCGCTGGGTGGCCTGGGGTTCATATTTGTCAATGGACTGCTCGGTTACGGTGTAAACGCCGGGATTGAGGTCGGTAATGTCGATTTCACCTGCGGCATTGGTGGTTTTGGTGGCGTTATATCCCTCGCCGGTGATGGTAAAGGAAATCCCCTCCACCTTGCCGTCCTCGGAAGTTTTGATTAACTTCATATTGCCGGTTTTCACTTCCAGATTAAGGTAGCCTACCATCTGGTCGGAAACCGTCGTGCCGTAGGTGGCAAAGTCCTGGGTGCCGCCCCCGGTCACGCCGTCCGTCCAAACCACCACGCCGCTGCGCTGGGCGCTGATCTTTTCCGCTTTCACGGTTACAGAGCCTTTGAGGGCCTGGCTGGATGTGATGGTGAGCTGGCTGCCGTCTACGGAGAAATTCAGCCCTGCGGTGCTGCTGCTAAAGGTATAGTCCCCCAGTACACCGTTGGTATCTGTAAGTGTGGCAGAATACTTTTCTCCATCCCATTTCAGCTCATAGGCTCCCGCGTCGGCGGTGCTGCTGAAAAAGCTGGGCAGCATGGTATGGCGCTTCACCGCGCTTTCAATCGCGGAATACTGGCTGAAAATCTGGCTGCGCAGGGGATGTTCCGCGCTGATATATTCCGTTACATTGTTTTTCCCCTGGGCGTTGGCGTCCACATGGTTGAACTGGCTGTCACGCTCGCCCACGATGGTTTCCCAGACTAAAAGCTGGGTGGCGATATATCCGGCCATCTGGTTCGCATGATCGGGGTTGCTGCTCATCCATGAGGTGCTGGCGTTGCCCTGCCACCCATAGGTCATAATGCGCCCGATATACTCTTTGATGGTGTTGGGTGGAATCGTCGGATTGAGGCTTGAGGGGTAGTTATCCCAGAAATCCTCGCCGCGCCCCGTATATTGGTCGCCGGAATGGACGCCGATTCCAGGCTCGATACAGTAGATAGCGCGCCCGTTGTATGCGTCCTGGGTGTGGACGGAAAAGTGGGTGCCTGCGCTGGTTGACCATCCGCCCAGAAAGTTGAGGGCCGGATGGCCCCAGCCTGCTTTATTGGGGTCGTTTGCACGGGGAATATCCACCATATACGTCGTCATGGTTTCTCCTGCGGCAAACGCCGTAACACCTGTCCCCGCAAACATACCCAGGCACATGAACAGCGCCATGAGCAGGGAGAGAGGCTTTTTCAGTGTTTTCATCTTGTTACCTCCTTGAAATGGCCGCAAAAAAAGCACATCGCTTTGGATGTGCTGCTTACGGCTGGATTCGTTTACGTTCTAAAAAAGAGAGGCGCGCCCGAATCGCTGCCTCTTATCCGCCCTTCCACACAACCCCACACGTCTGTTGAAAAGAAGCCTGCCAGGGCTTTCTATCATCTAAGGCTCTGGATATATCTTCTTTTTTAGGCTGTTTAGGTTGTCTGGAAGGGGTGAGGTGTGGAGAGGGGAAACCTGCAAAGCCAGGCGTTTTCCTGCAAATGGGCGCACTTCTCCCTTGTGAGTAAGGTTATCGCTCTAAACTGCGTTGGCGTTTTCGATACAGCTCCAGCGCCTTGATGATGGTATCCTCAATCTTCTGCGCGGGCGTCCCCGGCGCAAAATATTTGTTGATCCGCTCCTTTGGGATTTTGAATTGTTCTTTCTGATTGGGCTTTTCCTCCTTCATAATGGAAACAAGCGCGTCCTTGGCTAATCGTTCCCCGCCTGTCTTGGCTTCGGACATCTGACGCATTTTGATGGCCTGGGCGTGGGACGGGGTACAGTCCAGTTCGTCCATGATTGCAAACAAGTCGGCCTGTTCCTCTTTTCGCAGGTAGGACAGCTCCACCGCAGGCCGCAGGGCGATTTGCAGCGTTTCCGGGTCTTTCAACACCGAATTGTCCACCAATTCCAGAATTTCCGGGATGAGATTGGTGAGGCGGATAAAACGAAACACTTGATCTCTACTTTCACCACTTTGTCGTCCGAGTTGCGCCGCTGTATCTAACTTTGTCGCCACTGGCGATAAAGTTAAATCCGTCCTCTGTCCCTGCCTTTTCATCGCGTCCAGCTTCATTTTGTAGGCGAACGCCTTTTCTGAGGGCAGGATTTGTTCCCTTTGCAGGTTGGAATCCACCATAATGATCGTGGCTTCATCGTCGGTGAGCTGCCGCACGATACAGGGGATTTCTGTGAGGTTTGCCAGCTCCGCCGCCTTTTTCCTGCGGTGTCCGGCCACCATCTCATAACCGCCGTCCGGTTTGGGCCGCACTAAAGCTGGCACCAAAACGCCGTACTGCTTCACGCTCTCCGTCATTTCCTGCATGGCAGCGTCCATCCGCACCTTAAATGGATGATTAGGAAAATCGCTGATTTCCGAGGGATTGAGGTTGATGACTTTTTCCAGGCGCGCCTCCGCCCGGCTTTCTTCGGTGCTGAACAGGTCATCGGCTGAGGGAAGATTGAAGTTTAGCGCGTTGTTTTTCGCCATCTGCCAGCACCTCCTTTGAAAACTCTGCGTAAGCCTGGGCCACCTTGCTGCCTTTGTCATAGGCGTAAATACTCTTGCCTGCGGCGCTGATTTCTGCGGCTTTGATTGCCACGGGGATTTCGGAACGATAGATTTTCAGAACGCTCCCGTAGCTCTGCCGCAGGGTATCCGCCGTCTGGCGGGCCAGATTGGTGCGTCCGTCCACCAGGGTGAGCAGCACTCCGTCCACCTTTAAGGCCGGGTTGATCTGACGCTTCACCTTGCCTATGGTTTTGATAAGCTGGGTCATGCCCTTTGCGGGGAGATAGTGGGCCTGGACGGGGATAATCACGCTGTCCGCTGCTGCCAGAGCGTTAATGGTAATCATACCCAGGGACGGCATACAGTCGATCAACACCACATCGTAGTTTTTCTTTGCCTCATTGACATAGGTGCGCAAAGTGACCTCCCGGCTCATGGCGTTTACCAGACTGACTTCCAGCTCCGACAATTCGATGTTGGCAGGCATAAGGTCTACGCCCTCGCTGTGGTGCAAAATGCCCTCATCCGTGGTGAATGGCTCATCACGGATGATTTTTCCCATGACGGTGGCAAGGGTGGTCTGCAAGCTGTCCTGATCTTGCCAGCCCAGGCAGGTGGTGAGGTCGCCCTGTGGGTCTGCGTCGATGAGCAGCACCTTTTTCCCCAGACGTGCAAGTCCAATGCCCAGGTTGACCGTCGTGGTCGTTTTGCCTGTGCCGCCTTTCTGATTGGCTAATGCGATCACACGGCCATTCTTCGGGCGGCTTCTTTGTTCCGGCATTTTCATGTCCTCCTTTTCCATAGATTTAGCCGCCCGTTGGCAAGACGGACGGCTATGTACGCGGGAAATCTGAAAGACGGGCATGAAAAAAGGCCGTCTTATCTAACAGCAGATAAAACGGCCCTTTTCGGACGGGGATATGTAGTTTTTATACTTTCTTCACCGGGGCGCACATTACCTTGAGCAAAAGTTCGTCGATACAGCCGGTGTCCCGGTTTTCTTTCAGCATGGCGTTGCGCAGGTTGTTAAGGCTCTGGATCACAATGCGGTTCTCTGTGGGGGTAAGATATATTTTAAGTTTCCGCTTTTTCATTTGACACGCCTCCTTTGTGCCTCCATTGTATAGAAAGGGGAGCATTTTTTACAAATGTGCGAATACTTTGCAACTTGAATCATAGAAAAAATCTTATGTAAAAGACAGAATAAACTGTATTCGGTTTAGTCAAACCTTGACAAACCCGGCCAAACCTTCCAAAAGAAAATCCAGGAATAACAGACCGTAAAAGCTGGCTGTCACAGGGGAGAAAATCCCTCTCAAAAACGGCCCGATTTCGGCTCCCAGTTGCCCCATTTTTTAATCATAACGGGGTCAAAAATGCCTGTTGCCCCATTTTTAATCAAGAAAAATGAGGTCAAAACCGTTCAAATCCGAACAAAATTAGAGAAACAAAATCAGCGTTTCGAGAATAGAAAAAGCCCGGAAAACCGCATGGTTCCGGGCTTTTTGAACATTTTTGAATTGGTTTGTCGGGCCTGTTATCTCTTGGAGAACTGAGGCGCGCGACGGGCTGCCTTGAGGCCGTACTTCTTACGCTCTTTCATTCTCGGATCACGAGTTAAGAAGCCTGCCTTCTTGAGTTTGCCACGGAGATTCTCTGTGTCATACTGAAGAAGAGCTCTTGAAATACCGTGACGGATAGCACCGGCCTGGCCTGTTACGCCGCCGCCTGATACTCTGCAAACGATGTCGAACTTCTCGTCTGTTTCTGTAAGAGCGAGAGGCTGTCTTACGATGAGCTTGAGTGTTTCAAGACCAAAGTAATCGTCAATGTCACGATCGTTGATTGTGATTTTGCCTGTGCCCTGATAAAGTCTTACACGAGCAACAGAACTTTTTCTTCTGCCTGTACCGTAAAAATAAGGTGTCTTATCGTACATTATCTTTTGCCTCCTTCAATTAGTCTTCAATCATTGCAGGCTTCTGAGCCTGATGATTGTGTTCTGCACCCTCAAAGAGTCTTAATCTTAAAAGAGCTGCTCTGCCGAGTGTATTTTTAGGAAGCATACCCTTAACAGCAAGCTCCATAGCCTTTGTAGGCTTTGTTGCCATAAGTGTATCGTAACGAGTTTCCTTAAGATGGCCGATATAGCCTGTGTGGCGCTGCCACTTCTTCTGTGTGAGCTTGTTACCTGTAAGAACAGCGTCCTTGCAGTTGATGATGATTACATGATCACCACAGTCAACATTGGGAGTAAAAGTAGCCTTGTTCTTACCTCTGAGGAGAGTAGCTGCCTGAGCTGCTACACGACCGAGTGACTTGCCGGCTGCATCAATTACATACCAGTTGCGCTCAACTTCGTTTGGTTTAGCTAAAAAAGTTGACATAACAATATCCTCCTGTATTTTTTCACTGTGAAATTGATTATATTACAATTTATGCCCATTGTCAACACTTTTTTGAAAAAATTTAATTTAGCTTTGAACAACCTCTCAAATACGCTTGTTTACTCTCATATACTCTCGTATACTCACATACTATTTTTAAAATAATTTTCTGAAAATGCCGATAAATACTGAATTTTTAAATTTTGCGCACATTTATTAAAAAGCAAAAATTCACAATAAGTTCACAATATGAATATTTTTCCGTCAAAAACGGCTGTTATGATATAGTCACAATAAAAAAGGAGGTGAAAAAATTGAAAAACACGAAGTCGGCAGTTCTTGCCTGCGTCACAAGTCAGTACAACTGTGACAGAATTATCCGAATTGCCAAAGAAATTGCCGACAGCTCTGATTGCGAACTCAGAGTTATGAGCGTTTTAAAACCAATGTCAGACTATTCGTCAGTAAGTGATGAAATCGAGTATCTTTACCTTATTGCAAAGGAATCGGGTGCAGATATGACCGTAATGTTTTCGGATGACGCACCAAAGGTTACTGCCGAATTTGTAGGTGACAACAATGTTGAACGCATTGTAACGGGTATGCACGACGGAAAAGACAACAGCTTTCTTGTAAAGTTTAACGAGCTTTCCCCACAACCCCCATAACCATGGTTTCAAAGGACAATATGGTTTACAGCATGGATTTGTGCAGATCCTATTCATAAATTTTTTTGATACAAATTTCCTTTCTCTCCACCAAACATACACAAATACAATTTTATTAACACCGAAGAATCGTATAAATCTTTCTTCTTAAAATATACTCTCTCCGAAAATGACCTGCTGTTTTTCAGTAGGTCATTTTCATATACATCTGCCATTGGCGAACTATGTTTGCTACACAAGCTATCTCGCTGTTCCGTCGATTATAGTCGAGAATAAAAACTGTTTCAACATAAGTTTATGTTCCCACCCAAATTATAAAAGCCTTGCAATTTTTTACTTGCAAGGCTTTGTTGTGTTTAATTATAATGTAAAAAACATCGGAATACACCCGTCAATATAGTTGTAAGAATCCTTTTTCATAAACTCTGTAAATTCACAAAATCCATTTCTTTTGTAAAAGTTTACAGCCTCGGGTACTGAATACAATAAGATATAATCAAAAGAAATTGCTTCTTCGGAAATCTCAATCAATTTTTCAAAACCTCACACAACATTAAATCGCTGAATTTAAAATCATCGTCATAAGATTTATGCTGATAGGTTTTATCTATTGCAAAATATTTTATTTCGGCTGCAGGATAAGTTATTGAATCATTTTCATAAGCTTTTTTCAGTCCTGATGCACAATAGGTACAATATCCGATTATCTGACCATTTGTTTCATCCAGAAAAACAAATGTAGTTCCCTCGTCATTTTCTTTCATCTGTATAAGCTTTTTGTCAAGTTCTTCTAAACCACAAGAAAATTCCTCAATTAATTCAATGTTAATTGAGGAAATTCTCTTAAATTTATATTTAAACTTTTTTACTTCTTCAAATCCCACTCAACATCACCTTTGTTGTGCTTTTTCAACCTATCCTGAAGAAGATGTTTTCCGGAATGTTCTTTAGCTTTTTTATCGAAATTTTCAACCTTATCAACAGCAACTTCAAATGTTTTATCCATTGGTACTGCAAGAACAGCCATATTAGTTTCCTCCTTCGTATTATTAATAGCACACCACACCCTTTTCTTTAGCATACAAATATCTGTATGCAACAAAAAAGTATTTATACTATCTGCTTTAATTTTAAACTAATAAACATATCTTGTCAATGATATATTCACAAATAATCAAGAAAGACCATCCAAAACGGATGGTCCTTGATTAAAAAATCACCTAAACGAAAAAAAACAGCCCTCATGGCTGTTTTTTTTGGTGCCGGTCGCAATGACCGGACTTGAACCGGTACGGAATCGTTACCGACCAGGGATTTTAAGTCCCTTGTGTCTGCCTATTCCACCAGCACACCGGTCAACACTTTTTTAAATTTTTTCAAAAAGTTTTTATATTTTGGCTTTTCGGGCAGACATTTTTCCGCCCGAAATCACGTAAATTTTAACAGTTTGTCCATTATTCAAGAAAAACGATAATGCCTGCATCATTGCCAAGGCTAGCCTTGCAGATGACTGTCTGCTTATCGTTATGCTTTGTATATCTTTCCTTTTCAACAATCGTACGGAGCGGAGCAAGAAGATTCTCGCCCTGATTTGAAATACCGCCGCCGATACAAAGGATATCCGGCTGGAAAATATTAATAATATTCACAAGACCGCAAGCGAGATAACCGATATACTCGTCAATTACGGCTTTGGCATTTGCATCACCTGCAAGAACAGCATCAAACGCAGTCTTGCCTGTAACCTTGTTAATATCACCGTCACATGACTTGAGCATATAGCTGAAGTCGAAGTTCTCCTTGAGGATTTCCTGCTTTGTGAGGTTAATAAGACCTGTTGCAGACGCATACGCCTCCCAACAGCCCTTTCTGCCGCACGCACATTCCTTACCGTCTTTAACGATAACCATATGTCCAAGCTCAGCGCCTGCATAGTTAGAACCGCTGTAAATCTTGCCGTTAATAATGATACCGCCGCCGATACCTGTGCCGAGTGTTATTGCAATCGCATTTTTGCACCCTTTGCACTGCCTGCAAGATACTCGCCGAGGGCAGCAGCGTTTGCATCGTTTTCAACGCAAATCTTTGTCTTGAGCCTTTCCTCCATCATCTTGACAACCTGCCAGTTATGGAAGAAAAGATTAGCCGAATACTCTATAACGCCTGTTTTCGGATTAACCGCACCCGGTACACCGATACCGATTGACTCAATATCATCAATTGTGAGTTTTGCTTTTTCAATTGCCTTTAATGCAACATCTGCCATACTGTCGCAGATTTCGCTTTCGGGACGGGGCACATTTGTTTTACAGCTTGCCTTTGCGATAATTTCGTAATTTTCGTCAACAACACCGGCTACAATGTTTGTTCCGCCCAGATCAATTCCGAGTCTGTACATAAACTGTCGGCACATCCTTTTCTTTTATTTTATGCAAATATTTATGATTTATCAATTATGAATGATAAGAGTAGTTAGGAGCTTCTTTTGTTATCTGAATATCATGCGGATGGCTTTCACGCAGACCTGCACCTGAAATCTGAACAAATCTTGCCTTTTCATGAAGATCCTTGATTGTTGCACAGCCTGTGTAACCCATACCTGCACGAAGTCCGCCGAGCATCTGATAAATTGTGTCTGAAAGAGGTCCCTTGTAAGGTACACGACCTTCAACACCTTCGGGAACAAACTTGTTGTTACTTGCCTGGAAGTATCTGTCTGCACTGCCTTTGCCCATTGCTCCGAGACTGCCCATGCCTCTGTAAACCTTAAACTGTCTGCCCTGATAGATTTCGTTGTCTCCGGGGCTTTCGGCACAACCTGCAACAAGTGAGCCGACCATTACAACACTGCCGCCTGCGGCAAGTGCCTTAACGATATCACCGCTGTACTTGATACCGCCGTCTGCGATTACAGGGATACCGTACTTTGACGCTTCACAAGCGGCATCATAGATAGCTGTAATCTGAGGAACACCGATACCTGCAACGATTCTTGTTGTGCAGATAGAGCCCGGACCGATACCAACCTTAATCTTAAGAGTTGTGCCGACAGGAGCGGTAACAAGGTTTTCGTGCGTCATAACAGCAGAAATCGGCTGTGCAAAATCGGAGCCTGTCATAAAACGCATATCACGGTTTGTAATAATACCGACAAGCTTGCCGTCACGGCAAATCGGAACACCTGAAATTTTGTACTTACCCATAAGTTCATCCGCATCTCTTACTGTGTTCTCGGGAGAAAGGAAGAACGGATTAACGATAACACCGTTTTCACTTCTCTTTACTCTGTCAACCTGATCTGCCTGCTTTTCAATTGACATATTTTTATGAATAATACCAACGCCGCCCTCACGAGCCATGGCAATTGCCATATCTGTTTCGGTAACGGTATTCTCAACAGCTGATACCAGGCCGCTTGGAAGCTCGAACAATGAACTGCTGAAAATCATTTTGACAAAGATAGAATCCGTTTGACTTGAGTAATTGCATACCTGCAAGAAATGAAGATGACCTTACATGGCACATGGCTTGAATAACCTCAGGCGAGGGTTCATACCAAGCGCACTATGTTAACAGCGAGGCAAGTCTACTCATCAGCGGGCAGGATATTTCGGCAGCTAAATACCGTGGTAACATAAATCAAAACAGGCCCACCACCACAAAAGCTTGTTTTCGGACTGACAGACTTTACCTACAAGCTGATGACAAAAAAACTGCCGAGCTGATATAGGCGGATACAAAAGGCCGGTTTCTTGCTTTCAGAAAACAGACGGAACTCGGCTTTTTGTTCCTGACAAGGGCGCATCAATTGTTATTAAACTTGTAGGCTGTTAAGGTAAAGAAGTATCTAACGACAAGGGCGAATTAGCCGCATCAGAATCTTTTTTGACCTGTTTTTCAAACTAAAGCATGACGAAGGTAAATTGTTTCAACATACACAACATAAGAGCCAAAAACAAGCAGATGACCACTCTGTTGAGCGCTCTTAACAATACTCAATTTTCTTTCTTGATTTAAAGTGATGAATGCCGTTGGTTATTATTTGGCTTTTCATTTTCTTAACATCAACAGTCCCCCGAACACAAAAAGTAATTCACAGGGGTTTCTAATTTCAGAAAGTTAATAACATCCACCCAGTGTAAAAAGTCAAAAGGCGGAAGTTTCCAGGCAACTCCGAGGAAACAGGCAGTGTTCTATAAACAAAATGTCAGAACCCATTGTCAGATTTTTTCAGATAAGATGCCTTGCATGCCAATAGCAACCGTAAAGGCATTTTTCCAGAGCAGATACTGGAATGAACAGTTGACAAAACCTGATTGCTCATAAGCGCCATGAAATCCAAACCTTGCAATAGATTAAGCATTTCCATGTTACCATGACCTAGACAGTAGAGAGTCCGTTAATCTTTCAGGGATACCTGGAATTTTCTGCATAGAAAATGAAGCAAACTTGGTAAATAATATACAAAACCTCTGACTGCGACCAAAAATCACAAGCCGTTAAGCTAAATCTTTTTCATTTGATTACTGTGGGAAAACATCTTGTTAAGCTCCATAAACATAAGCAACAATGCTAAGACAAAGATTGAAAAGAACAAGAATGTTACAGACCACTTGTATCAATCATAATGCCTCTCTGCATTTGCCTCATTAGACTTTTCACCTGTAGCAAGTAACCTTCATAAATCCTGCAAGTCCACCAAGTGTGACAGGCCACGCTCCTTTAGTGCCGTCCTTCCCGTTTCCCTTTGCCAGTTTTCCAGGTTCTAAATTCTGATGCAGTGACTGACTGAGGTGTATATTTTGACAAATATATATAATATAGAAGAAGAAAAAGCAGGATAACAGAAGATACAAAAATATTACATCAAAAAATAC
>VOFD01000354.1_pt1 | contig 13624 bp, 17 predicted proteins | sample 5384101 | NCBI WGS metagenome assembly VOFD01 (sample SAMN12384723, study PRJNA508395) | human gut metagenome | isolation source: healthy gut C | host: Homo sapiens
GTTTGCCGCAGCATCCGAATCGGATTCACAAATCATAAACAGCAATGATTTCATTGCCGCACATTTCGCCGTTTTCAGCAAAGCCGTACTTTCTGTAAATCTCTCTTGCGCGCACATTTTCGGGTTCATATGAAAGCCAAACTTTATCCGCTTTTCCGAACGGATACGTGCGAATCAGCGCCATTGCTGCGTCCAATGTCTGCCTTCCGAAACCTTTGCCCTGATACTTTTTATCTATCATCAGCCTCCACAGACTGTAGTTTTTCTTTATCAATTCACTTTCTTTCTCGTTGCCGACGGTACCTTTGCCGATCATGATAAAACCGACAAGCGTTTCATCATTATAAACTGCCAACGGCAGCGCATTGCCGCCCTCGTTTCTTGTTGCATAGGCTTCCGCCAGACTCTGTATGTTTTCTGCAACAAAATCCTTTTGTTCTTCAAAAGGTTCCAGTGTGCAAACTTTCCATATGTTTGCATTTGTAATTTCTTTAAAGTTAATCATAGTCAAATTTATCCGATTGCAACTCCTGTTTCCGTTAAACTTTGTCAAAAGTCAAAACTGCATGGTTTCATCAAGCGTTTGAACCGAACAGCCCTTGCTTTCATAATAATTCAGCATTTCGGGCAGTTTCTTCTTATCGTAACTGTGATGCAGTCAGACAGCACGCACCGTTGTCCGCCGCCTCGTTCTCTACGGCGGTGCAATTTATGGAGTAAATGCTCCCCTCCGTGAAGTGAAGTTCCACGCAGGCGGTATCTATATTGAACGTACAGCTACGAGCTTTTCCATGGGTATATCCTCCTGAATTTGATGTTATTCTATCCCGCAACTAAACTTCAATATCCTTGATAAAAACAAGAAATCCGAACCCATGACCGATTGGTCTAAGGTTCGGATTATCTTGCTTTGGTGGAGCATCCGCAACCAACTGCGAGTTAGACGAACACCCCACATCATCGTTTTCAAAGGCCTTTTCGATATCGTCCAGCGGGATATTCTCAATGCTGAGCGGACGGTTGCCCGCGTTCAGAATCATCGTGAAATATCCATCGTAGAGATAGATGGCATTGATGAAAATGTTGACCAATGCTCTGCGTTTGTACTCATTATCATTCGGCAGCATACGAAGGTAATCGAGAAAGGAAAGAATGACCGAATATTCCATGCCGCTCTGCTTTTTTTGATCTCGATGGCGAGCTGCTTTTCCAGTTCCTTTTTCTCTGCCTCTCGCTTGTGGATACGCTCGGTAATCATGTCGACCGACTGTCCTTTTTCCAGTGCAACCCATAGATTTTCAATGGCAGAGTCTGCTTCTTTCAAAGCTGCTTTCAGTTTCTTCACAGACAGCAGATCACCATCTTTTTTGCAAGCAGCATAAACCTGATCGGCAATGTACTTGACCTTTTCTTCGGTAAGCAACTCGGAGCAGGCCTGTACGACACGTTCTTCAATCAGAGCCTTTTGAATAACCTTCTTGTCGCAGACTTTTTTCTTTGCGCCGTTGCAGATGTAGTAGTGATATTTGTTGCCGTGTTTGCCGGTGCCGGTGTAACCTGTCATCATTTCTTTGCAGTGACCACAGAACAGTTTAGTGGTAAGGAGGTATTCCTGCTTACCTCTGGAACGGGCAGGAGCAGCTTTGTTTCGGTCGAGAATATTCTGCACCCGCTCAAACAATCCGTCATCGACAATTTGCGGCATGCCACCCGGCGTTTCCTCGCCTTTGTAGATATACATTCCGATGTAACGTCTGTTTCTCAATAGACGATGCAAGCTATTTTTGTTGAACTCACGCCCCAGAGAAGTTGTGATTTTACGGCTGTTCAGGTCGCGAATAATATCGGCAACTGTTTCACCGGAAGCATAGCGATGGAAGATTTCGCGGACGATCTTTGCCTCGTCCTCATCCACATAAAACCGACGCTCGGAATCCACCTTGTATCCCAGTCCGGGGTTGCTGCCGTTGGACAAACACTTCTGTGCATTGATCTGCATACCGCGATGGATTTTCTGAGAAAGCTCCACAGAATAATACTCCGCCATGCTCTCCAAAACACCTTCAACGAGAATACCAGAGGCATCGTCCGAGATATTTTCTTTTGCAGATAAAACGCGCACACCGTTCTTTTTTCAGTTTTGCCTTGTTAATAGCGCTGTCATAGCGGTTACGAGCAAAGCGGTCGAGCTGATAAACAAGAACACCTTCAAAAGTATGGCGGTCGCTGTCGGCAATCATACGTTGAAATTCGGTACGATTGTCTGTTGTACCGCTCTGTGCGCGGTCTATGTATTCGCCAACGATAACATAGTTATTGGCAGCAGCATATTCGTTGCAGACCTTGAGCTGACCTTCAATGGATTGTTCGGTCTGGCTGTGACTTGAGAAACGCGCGTAGATTACAACATTCATCTATCCGCGACCCCCTTTCCGGTTTTTGCTTCGGGTATCAGCCATCGACTTTCCCCGTTACCATTTCAATCAGAGTGGCTTTCAATCTGTCGTGCATGGGCGATTCGGATCAAAACACATCTCCACAAACTTTGCGAGTTCCGGGTTGTTTTCCACCGGAGGCTTTGCTTGATACAGCTTGCCTTGCGGCTCTTCGCAACGAGCGAAGATGTAGTCCATCGATACATCGAAATAGTCCGCATACTTTCGCAAAAGCTCTACAGTAGGAGTGGCTTGTCCATTCTCATAGCGGTTGATACTTGACTGTGTGGAGCCGATAATCTCTGCAAATTTCGCTTGGGAGATGCCGAGGCCTTCACGCAGAGTGCGCAGTCTGTTACCCAGTTGTTTCATTAAAAACAACCTCCTTTTTTGGGTTGATAATAGTATAATCAAAATCCGGGATGTAGTCAACTCGGATTTTGAAACTTTTGTGTGAACATTGGCTATGCGACTATTGTATGAATTACTGCGGCTGCTGATCTTCTTGCTGAGACTTAAGAATTTTTGTTATATCTATAATAGTCGCAGAACTTGGCTGAACTGCAAGATTTTTTTTGCAGCAGTAGCAAGAGGCTCCGCGTAAGCGTCCACAGAGGAAAGCTGAAGCTTTCGCATTGTTTCGAGGTTATCAAGCTTCTGTCTTAACGCCTGTTGTTCTGCTAAATCAGCTTCCGCAGACAGCTTTCTCAGTTCAACTGCCTTCTTATCATTTGTACTTACGATTGATAAATCCTTTGATTACGCCAAGGAGAGAATTGAACTCATAATTTCCAACCTTACCGCCAAATATAGCCATGTAGCATATCGGCAGTAATAAGGGATTTTGTTGGAAGAAATCCGCTATCTGAAGAATTATATCGCCAGGAGAATGCAATGTAGTTTTAACATGAACATTTTCGGGGTGATCCTCAGACAAAAGCTTCGCTGCGCACAAAACAAAATTTGAAAGATCAAGGACATTGATTTCGTCTTTTGTCCGCACACGGAATGTGACCGTTAGCTTGTCCCTAAAGATGTATGTATCAAAACACCCGCTAAGAACAAGATCGGAATATTCATTCAAATCGCTCAAGCTGTGCCAGTTTCGTGCAATGGCGCTTTGAAGGTATGGACTAATAGTATCATCAACACCGAGAACTTTAATGACATTTATTTTTCTGCGCTTGATATACGGGCAATCGAATTTATCCACGTTGGGATTTGCCTTCGCAATTTGCTCATGCATTTCTTTTTTTTCCAACTCTGGTGTAAATTCCGGAGAAAGATCCTCAAAGTATCCCCCAATATACGCGAACGCCACTCGATTGTTATCAACAATGACAGCAATGTCGCCATCCTTCAGTTCATAACAAAAGCGTATGCATTTATTGAGCGCAGTTCCCGGCTTGCTTTCTCCGTATATTTCTTTGATGGAAGCTTTCAGCGTGTTTTCTTGACTGCGAGTCAGCCTATCGCTGATCATAGATTTTGAGATTGAATTCCATCCTATGGCTATGTACTCTTTTCTCAGAAACTCATCAAAGAAAAAGCCGCGCTTAGCTCTAACCATCCAGAAATTCGTATCCTTGCTAATTCTCGGAATGCTAAGAAGCTGATCAAAAGAATCCAATATCTTCGCCCCCTTATGGCCTAAATCAAATAATCAAAATGGAAGATTGCAGTAATATGCATCTTTTATCTTTTGCAATTTCTCAGTGATCTCCAAGGACAATTAAACAGGAATTCCTGCAGCGATGGATAGAGCGAATACTCTCTCGGATTTCCATAGCTTGTCCAATCGCTTTCATATACGAGATTATTCTGCACGAAAAACTCCAAACAACTCCCGTAGCTTTTTGGACAGCGAGGAATCGAGTGTGTTCTTATCTTCCCATTGCTTTATACTCTCAACCTGCATATCCGCCATCCATCGTGCTCCAAAACTTTGCATCCGTTCATCCACAATGTAAGCAATGAATAAACCCGTTATCTGGTCCAATGTATCGGCAATCCACAACGCGTTGAATGTATTAACAGCCAATTTTGTATGTCGGTCAACACAAGATTGTAGTTCTGGGAGTATTACTGCCGAATGTGTGGAATAATCTCGAAATGTCTCAAGACCAAACTCCAAGGTGTCATTCACAACGGCACCTCCGTCAAATGAGGATAGCAAATCAAAGGCATTATCCACATTCACATCATAGATCTCACTTTTGTGCAGCCAATCGCGAATGGTATCTTTGGAAACTTTGCGAACATTCATTTTGAGTATGTAATACAGAACGATTCGCTCGTCATCGGTAGTGATTTTGGACGTGGAAATAGCTGGCTTTGTTGCCAGTGTCGGCATTACGGGAGCTCTGGCACCGAGGAACATCGCATATCGCTCCTTGAGCTTCTGATTTTCGCGGGTAATGATCCCATGTTTTGCCGGTGGCGCAGACACGGACTCACTCACTGTATCATAGATATACGAAATATCACCATCAGAATCCAGACGTCGAAGTTTATATTCATTGTTCAGGAAACCAAACATATTATTGGAGTTGATCTCCGGTAGTGCAATAGGAATGACCGGTACATCATCGCAATACCACAGGACGCCGGCTTCATTAAGACAATAAGCACTTTGATAATAGTCCTGCGAAAGAATTGCTATATTGACCGCACTGTTTTTCAGAGCCGCCTTTACCTCACCTGATATTCTCTCGTTTATGTCATTGCCCGGTAAGGAGGAACAAAAGACCGCTTCCTTTAGGATTCCTGTTCCCACAAAGAAATCGACCAGCATATCAGCAATATCTTTGTCTGTTGATCGATGGCTTATGAAAATGATATTTTTCACCTTCATTTCTTGTTGTACTTGCGCCGCTTTTGGGGCTTCGTGCTCAGCGAGTTGCTCGCCGTATGTCCTTGCTGAATTGTTGAGCGTAACGATCCAGGGCATGTCATCTGCCCATTGAACATTGATGTAACCGCATTCTTTTAGTTCTCTTACAATGCCATCGAGCACACTTTTTTTCCCGAATTGAACAGCCTTCGTAATGTGCATTTAATGCCTGAGTTGGGTTTTCTGCTTGTGCAAGCTCTAATAGTATTTTTTCTGAATTTGATGGTAGCTTTATGAACCTCATATTTTTTCTCCGTCATGGTATTGCGTTTAATTCCAAATAGTTTTGTCTGTAAAAAGCCATGTCTTTTTACTTATGGTTGCTTTCAAACTTGCTTCATTGTTTATCGCAGATTCAAGTGTCTTTCCAGATTCTAACTTCCAGACACGCATACCGTTTGAAATGTTCCCAGTAACAAATGATGCAGCCGTAGATGCACTTCTAAACATAATATCCTCAAGAACAACATAATCTTGTGAAACAAGCTTGGGATTCTTTCGCAGTTCTTCAACTATTGGATTGACCTTTGCTCTGACTGAATTTGAAATTCTGATCCCTTGCAAAACTTTGAGTTTTTTTCCCATCGAATATTCCATAGGCACAATAGAGAGTCTATTTCTTCCGTTTGTAAGTACTCTAATATCCATGTTTTGCATATCCTTAACCTTCAATACAGTGAATTTCTTCTTTACTCAGTCCATAAGCATCATATATAGCCTTATCGATATCTTTCAATATTCTCCGCACCGTAGGATCGGTTTCAGAAACGGTGGAAAGCATCTTTTGGAGGTTATCAACCATTTCTTCTATTTCCATCACCTTATTTTCATCATTCGGTATCGCTATTGGAAGCGTCTTAATCTGAGGAGCGCCTATGCGGTAAAATCCTCCAGCTAATGACATAGAATTATAAAAGGTTGTATAATAGAATGACATTAATGTGCTGTTTAACACTGCTGTAATATACTTCAAATGTGGATGTCCATATACAATTGTGGTAGATTTGCCAGCAAGATACTCTCCGTCATCATAGAGACATTCCAAGTACTTATTCATACCTCCAATAATGATCTTCTTAGACTTGCTTTCCTTATATCGTTTTGCAGACATTTTTTTCCACATCAGACGCTTTTGCAACGGGATATGTGTACTTGCCTTTCAGATAACGAATTGGCTCAACTCCGTGGAATGACTTGTATTTATCTATGCCTCCGGTGTTTATGAACTTTATTACATCGTCTATGCTGTCATCATCAAGCAGATATTCCTTGACTAAGTATGCTTCGCCAACAGTAGCCGCGCCGTTGACAGTTGCAATTGTACCAAGTGCAGGGAATTCGCTCATCTTGTCGACGATTTCCAATGCACCGGCATTAGTGTTAAAGTATTTGTCCCAGTTGATGTCTGCATAGAATTTGTCAGGCTCAATAAGGTTGTGATTTAGGATGGTTTCCATATCTTCCATTACATCCATGATAACAGGAGTGCGCTGATCGCAATTGTTGATTCGGAAGACTACGGGATAAACAGCCGCTGTTTTGAACACATTGACATTAGAATAGTCGCGGATCTCAAGCACTTGCTTTGTCCCCATATTTTTGCGTAATGCTTCTGTGTACGGTGCAGAGATCAACTTGTTAGGAACAATATATGAGATAACTCTGTTGTCCGCTAATAAATCCATGCCTTTTTCGATAAAAAGAACAAATAAATCCCAGTTGCCTTTTGCGCATGAGTATTTTTTTGTATATGCCTCTCGCTTTTTAGGCATGCTCCGCGTCATCTCTTCGGAATCGACATACGGAGGATTACCGATCACAATATCAAAACGCCTTTTTCTTTGAAGACTCTTGCAAAATCAAGCTGCCAAAGAATATATGGTTTTGATGCCATCTGCTTTGTATCATAATATCTCTGGATTTTTGCAGAATCACAGCCTTCAAACTGAGTAAGAATAATCATATCTCGAAGAGACTCAAACTGCTCCTTGAGTTGTCTTTTCTTCTCAGTATCGTCGCAACGGAATAGTTCATCCTGCGTTTCAATCAATTTGCGAATGATTGAATCAAAACGATCAGAAGTAATGTCTCGCTGGTAATTCCAAGTGCTACCCAACAGTTCACTTTCTTTGACGAGAGGGATGCCCTCAAATTCATCAATCAAGCTATCACCACAGAGAATGTTACTTTCAAGGTTGGGTAGAGGCAAAGGATTTCTGTGTCCGTCAAGAGGTGTTTGTGCGTCCGGATTGATTTCATCATCAATGACCAGAGCAAGCCAGAGACGAAGCTGCGCAATGTCAACAGCGGACGGCTCAATGTCACAAGCGAAGATGCAGTTGCGGATTATCTCATATTTCAAAGTGTGAGGCGAACGCTCCATCTGATACATCATGCGGACATCATAGGGCTTCATGGTGATAGCCAGATATGCAGAAATATTCTGCCGCGCTCTGACAATCTCATTCAGCATACCAAGAGGGAATGCACCGGAGCCGACAGCCGGATCAGCCACACGGACATCCTTCAATGCCTTATCCATGTCAAGCAGACGGTTGACTGCAACAGTACCGTCAGGATTGATCTTATACAGTTCTTCGGAGATATACATACCGCCATTGCCTTGACGCTTTTCCTTAACGGTGTCCTCATCCTTCATGAAATCTCCGTAGAGAATGAAGTCACGGATAGCCCCTTCCGAAATGTTCAAAGTGTTGGTCAGATAATTGATCAGGCTCTCCTGGCACATATAATGCACAATTTCACGAGGGGTGTAGAATGCACCTTAGGATTTTCTATCGTTGATTTCCAGAAGGTTTTCAAATACCTTACCCAGCATTTCCGGGTCGATAGCTACTTCGCGCTCCATCGGCTCATCTTCGCTCATGGTGAAGTTGTAACGATCAAAGATGTCGAGAATACCGTCAGCATCTCTGCCTTTTTCGGCAGCATTGGAGAAGACTTCGTTCGGAATGGAGAAGTCATTATGCTCCCAGTCGTAACCATCAATAGGCTCAAACAGACCGCCGGAAAGGAACGGGATTCTGCAATGGAGCGCAGAGCAGTAACCTTGTTCGCCACGATTGCGGTTAAGAGCATCGTAGAATAACGGCTCAAGCAGATCGTTATAGAAGTTGGCATTTCTATGAATTGCAAGGTTAAAGAGCCTTCGCATGAAGTCATGCGGACCGCTGCCCCAAGGTTTGCCCTTAACGCAATTAGCCAATACTTCCTCATCAGCATCACTGATGCTGTTCAAGCCGGCACTGGAAATACGATAAGTACCATCGCCAACGGGGCGATACACAACGGGGATCAGTTCGCGTGACTTAGCACCACGGGCATAGAAGGCATTCTTGTATTCCTTCTCAGTGAGGGTGTTTGGCCAAGCACCGACGCCAAGCCAGCCCTTCTTTTGCAGAAAGTAGAGGAAGACGATCTGACCCATTAACTTCTTTGCAAACTGCGCAGAAGTGAAGTTGTGCTGTTCGGCTTCAATGCGGAAGTCCTCAATAGCCTCAAGCTGCTCACGCAACTGATGGAACTTCTCGCAATAAAGGTTGAAGAACTCATCAGTAACCTTTTCAACGCTGAACGCATTCTCAAGATCATTCAGAGTGGGACGCTCAGGATTAGCGGCACTGTCAGTAATGAAGCGTTCAAATTGACTGATTGCGGTATGGCAAGGCTCATCCTGACCAACGAGATAGGAGTATCGTTTTGCCGGAGTGAGATTTTCGGCGGTCTTCAAGCGCCCATTCTCGATCTTCATCTCATAGTCGAGACGCACCCGAGACAAGCGCCACTTCGGATCACCCTCAGTATAGAACGCAATAAATGCTGCATCAGCATTACCGTTTTCAATCAGCTTCTTAGCAAAACTGCGATGGGTGCTTCGAGCGTTCTCTACATAGCCAGCCTTCTTGAGCTGGACAGCCATGATAATGATTTTCTTTTTTATCCGGTGTCTGGAATGTGCCAACATGAGCCGATCCTTCTATGTGTGAAGAAAAGTTGGAAAACTCTTTATTGAGCTTTTCCGGCGCAACAATGCGGACATCGGGGAATATTTCACACACCAAGTCAACATAGTTTTTTGTGTCATATGGACTATGCAATATCGTTTCTATTTTCTTTACAACAGCACTGCTCATTATTTACCTCCCGTTTTCAGGTTGCAAGAGAGGACGATTTGCTTTTCACCATCGACCTGAGCTTGCTGGCTCTTGTGTTCCTCAAAATAGGTAGTGGGAACGAGCTTCATAATCTCGTAGTACAGTTCAAGAACATCGGTGACAACCTTGCTCTTCTTCATGACATCCTTGCCGCTTTGCAGGAATCTCGCCGTTCTCCCAAAGGGAAATCAGCTTGTCAATCGTTTCTTCCTGATCGTCGGTCAGACGAGGATTAGCCTTGATTGCCTTGAGTAAGCGGATAATCTTTGCGTCATTACCGGCAACCATGATCTTTTCTGTGGTGACTTCTTCCTCAGCAACAAGCATCTCGTCAAACGCGGTGCTGTTCTTGCTGAAATGAGCGTAGTAATCACTAGCAACAGCGGCTTTGGGAGCGTCAGGCCCAGCTTGGATATAATCAATAGCTTGCATGAAGGACAACTGTCTGGTAGTCTCTTCATCACTGATAAAGAATGTCTTCAATGCGCCCTTACGGATGAAGGTTACGGTAGAGTTGTCGGAAACCTTATCGGACTTCTTACCAGCTTTTGCCTTCTTAGGCAGACGCTTAATCATATTGAAGAGCTTTGGATCGTTGTCCCGTACCTGACGGATAACTCCGAGATATGCCAGTTCAGGGTTGGTGCTTTCTCTTCGCCGTCCAAATCGGAAGTCAAGTCGGAGAACAATTTCTGAGAAGAAACCTCTTCTTCGTCGGAAAGGTACTTAATGTCTTCGCCAAGCGTGTCATGGAAGGCTTGCAGTTTTTCAAGAATGCGTTCCTCAAGGGGCATCTGTTTCTTGCTCTGCGCAGTCGGGAAGAAATTGAACACAAAAATGCGATCATGCTCAGTGCCAACACGATTGATACGACCAACACGCTGCATGATACGAGTGGGATTCCACGGCAAATCATAGTTCACAAGGACATTGGCTCTGTGGAGATTGATACCCTCGGCCAGAACATCTGTAGTAATCATGATGTCATATTTATCGTTGTCTTTACTCTTGAATTTTGGGTTGAAACTATCTTCAATTTCGACTTTCAGAGCAGGGCTACTTTGACCACTGTAATACACGATACGAGAGTTGTAGATGTCTCGGAGCTGTTCGTAAAGATATTCCGCAGTTTCAGTAGACTCAGTAAAAACAATGATTTTTTTTACCCTTCATAATAGGGTTGGTAGTCAAGTCATGTCTAAACTCTTTAAGTTTCGGATCAGTGGTGATTAAAGACCAAATAAATTGCAATGATTTGAGTTGCGCAAGGTCAGCCTCAAGTCCCGGAAAAACTGAGAAGAAAACTCCTTCGTTTCAAATTCCATGACATCCTGCTGTTCAATCAGATACAGCAACTTTTTCTCATCGCCGCCATCCAGAAGGTCATAGACATTAACCTTCTTGCTGATGTATACTTTGCCTGTCTTCGCCATTGCGATGAACTTTGTATAGGATTCGATGAAACGGGCAAGAGTTTTACGGAAAGCGTAGAAGCTGCTCTCAAGTCTCTTTACCAGAATGCCTTTCATGAAGCCGCCCATGTTGTGCTGCGCAGCCAGCATAGAGGCGTATTTCTTTTTTGTCCTTCAAATACAGCAGAGGTGTATAACGGGCATATTTGAAGTCCTTGATGATGCTAATGGTCTGATTAAAAGCATCGTCTGTCTCTTCGTCAAAAGTGTAGATAATCTTTTCAGGGCTTCCCACTTTTGGAAAAGTCAATCCTTGCTTGGCCAAATCGTCTGCGTAATACTGCTGGATTTCACCTCTTGTACGACGAATCATTACTTCACGAATCAGCCTGTCTCTGATGACTTCGGAGTTCTCACGAAGCTGTGCCATGTATGCAGAGGAGCCTTTCGGCTTTTTGCCAGCTTCGTATTCAAGCCGCGAAAGAAACCTTCAATGTTCTTGATACCATTGATTGTGCCACTCTGCTTTGCTTGGAAGAGGTATAGTTGGTTTTCGACATCTCTTGTATAGTTGTTAATGGGAGTCGCAGAGATCAGGATGACCTTTTTGCCTCAGCAAATCTGATGAAGTTCAGTATATGCCTCCGTACCGCTGTTGCGGAACCGGTGAGCTTCATCAACGAAAACATAAGAATACTTGTCTGTTCCCTTTGCTATGATCTTGTCGAGTTTACCGAGGGATTCTACATCGCAGCGAGAAACATCGAATTCTTGCAGGACGCTTTTCCAATAATCCACAAGTACGGGAGGACAAATAAACAGTTTGTATGTGTTCCGGTTGAAACTGTTTGCCAGCATTGCGCAGATATATGTTTTACCAAGGCCAACGACATCAGAGATGAATACACCGTTATAGGCATCCAACTTTTGACGAGCCTGAATCACAGCATCAATCTGATACTGCAAACGCATATAACCGTCTGGAAGCAGAGTTTCAAAATTTTCTTTATCGGCGTTAATCTCTTCCTTGAAGAACTCGTACAAAGTTTTCAGGTACAGTTGATATGGTGTAATGTCTCCGCGCATCCATGTGTTCTGCTCGACAGCTTTAATATATGTATCGCGGATGTCGGTACCTCTTGCCCAAAGCTCTTCAAACTTATCAAAGGCAAACTTCACATCGGCATAATCTTTTAATTCGACATTGAACTCAAGATTATTTATCAGACCTGCCTCCGAAAAGTTGCTTGATCCAGTGATAACGCTACCAAAAGTATCCGGCACTTTTACCGGGTCTTTACGCATGATATACACTTTTGCATGAATAGGGGCATCCGTAAACATACGCATTTCGAGCTTGCCGGATTTAAGCCAGTCGAGGAAAATTCACACACCCTTTTCCACCTCGGCAGAACTGGTTGCTGACTCAAATTCCTTTTCTACTTCACCAGCAATAATCTCTTTGCCGTCAGCAACAGAAATTGCAGCCACCTTAGCCTCGTTGGTCGCACGATCGATAATTTTTACCGTAAAGCGATCTACATTGAGGCCAACAAGGATACGGATTTTTTCAATGCTTTCAAGCGCTTCATACATTTTGAAAAAGCCACTTGTCCTAAAGTAACCCACAAGAACATCGAAAAACTGTGTATTGCTTTTTAAGATTGCTGCAAAGCGACTGTAGAGATCTCTTTCAGGCTCATTCGTAAAAAACTTCAGATCGGTATTATTCATCTGTACGCCTCAATTGAGTGAAGCTTTGTGCAGCTATCAGCTGTGTCGGAGTATCCTGAACATTGTCATAGTTTGTCGAATAGACGATTCAGGAAGCGTTGTAAACCAAGGGGTTAGTGCGCCCATTCGCACCCCTGAGGTGGAATACGCCCCATTATTTCGAGTCCGGGTCGCTGAAAATAACTACCCGACCAAAGTCCTCACCGCATTCATAATCTGCTCGTAGGTAATATCCTGCGCGTAAGCAAACTGTTTGCGGTATTTCTCCCACATAGCGCGGAGTTCCGGGCTTTCCTCGATGTTATGCAGGATCCCGGGGACGTCTGCGATCTGCTCCACTGCGCCGCGATGCTTGGCCGTTGCACTCAGCGCCTCAGCAAACACGGCTTTATCAAATTTCTGTGTTGTGGTCAGTATGTACGCATCGTAAAAATCTCTGGGACGGGTATTGAACACGCCCCGCCGCAGGATGGTTTCCACCTTCTCCGCCATAACGGTTTCGATGTTGTATGCCCACAGCTCGTAGGATTTCTCATCATCAAAAATCTCGGAGAAGTTGTACTGCACCGCGTGAGGCGTGATGGCATCGCCGGTGGACACATCAATACTCAGCGGAGTAATCAGCGTATCAAAATGGGCGTTCAGCATCACCCGATAGCCGCCGTAAATATCATCCTCCCGGATGGGAGTGATGGTTCCGATCTCGAATACCACGCCATCGTCAAAAGGAATGGCATAGACCTGCTCCAACGCACTGCGAATCGCATCCGGTGTGAGAGGCAGGTTTTTCAGCGTTGTGTCCAAATCCATCGTCGCCCGGTTGTCCAGCCCCACGATGGCCGCCACCAGCATCCCGCCTTTCAGCACAAACTTGTCTTTGCATTCAGAGGCGGACAGGCGTACCAGTAACCGCTCGAACATATAGTTCTGCAAAATGACCTGCGCCGGGATATTTTTCTGTTTTGCGATGACAGA
>VOFD01000929.1_pt1 | contig 13600 bp, 24 predicted proteins | sample 5384101 | NCBI WGS metagenome assembly VOFD01 (sample SAMN12384723, study PRJNA508395) | human gut metagenome | isolation source: healthy gut C | host: Homo sapiens
GTCGGATTCAGAATCCTTCTTGATGCCCTGCACATTCCTCTTAAACAAATTGCCGATAATGCAGGCGAAAAGGGCGATGTAGTAGTTGAAGAAGTTAAAAAGCTTCCTGAATCAGAAGGTTTTGACGCTTTGACAAACGAATACGTTGATATGTTCAAAGCAGGTATCGTAGATCCTGCAAAGGTTACACGTTCGGTATTGGAAAACGCTGTATCAGTTGCTTCTATGTTATTGACAACGGAAGCTGCCGTTGTAGACATTCCGAAACCTGAAGCTCCGCAAAATGCCTCCTATGGGCGGCGGAATGGGCGGTATGATGTAATCCGTTTCAATTCTGAATAAAAAGAATAAACAATATAAAACAGAGGGAATTTCTCCCTCTGTTTTTGTTATTAGTTAAATTACGCTTATTATCCCAAACGGAAATTACATATATGTAATATGCCAAATTTTAAAATAAATATAATTACGTATATGGAACGAGATGAGAAGAATCTAATGAAGCTTTTGGGCAACTCCCTTAAGTCATTGAGGTTAAAGCAAAATAAATCTTTGAATATTTTTGCTTACGAAAATGACCTCACGACTGCAACGGTCAGCCGTGTCGAAAACGGGCTTGTTGACACAAAGTTTTCTACTCTCATCAAATATGCAAAAGGTCTTGAAATTCCCCTTGATATAATAATAAAAAAAATCTGGATATTGAATACAAAAATGATGATTAGGCGGTCAAAGTTTTTTGAATCGGTTAGTGTTGTAAGAAGTTTTCATCCCGAAAGCGAAGAATCAGGTCTGCACGTCAAGGGCCCCGCGCAAAAAGGTAGCGGTGCAAGCGCTGCGTCGGATTAGATGATTTTCAATAAAACTCCCATGTACTCATTTTGTCTTTAAATTTTAGAGCGTTTTACGCCTATTTTATAAATGTATGTAAATTTTTTCATATATTACCCACCCGGGCTGGCAAAGAAAAAGTATCTTGAATCAAAGAAACAGGAACCGGCATGGCTGCAAAATGAAAAATGAAGGCTTTAATCTTGACAGAAGCATTAAAGCTGAATGGAAAATCATGTTGCAAGATGTCTTGCCGGACAGGTAAACAGTGTGTAATAAAATATAAAAAAACAGGTGCTTTACGTACCTGTTTTACTATACAAAATAAATAAAGGAGAAAAAGTCAAAGAAGAATTTAAAAAAGTAGAACAATTCTACAGAGAATATTACCCTGAATGGTGTGATATTTAGATTGTGTTTTTTGTTAACATTAGGTCCGTAATAATATTACGGACTTTTTTGTATATTAGTATGCTAATTCAGGGTTTGTAGTATAATGTTAAAAAATAGATTTTTGACAAGGGTATAAACATAAATGACATTAAAAGATTGGTTTGAAACCAGAAAAGAAGAACAGCATTGCGCGTCCTATTGACCCTAAAATCGATGACTATGTCGGCAAATTGTGGGTAAAGTGTTATAACTGCAACGCTCAGCTGCCAAGAAAAGAACTCGAACATCACATGATGGTGTGCCCTCAGTGCGGATATCATTTTAGAATAAATGCAAGAACAAGAATCCGTCAGCTTTTTGATGAAGGTACTTTTTCAGGAATGTTTTGAAAACATTGCTCCTTCCGACCCTCTGGAGTTTTTTGACACGGAAGCTTATACTGACAGACAGCAAAAAGCAAAAGAAAAAAACAAATCTAAATGATGCCGTTGTCACAGGTACCGGAAAAGTTGACGGAGAAGAAATTGCCTGTGCAATTATGGATTTTGAATACATGGGCGGTTCTATGGGCAGTGTTGTCGGTGAAAAAGTTACAAAAATCATGGAACTTGCCATAGAAAAAAGAATCCCTGTTGTTACAATTACCGCATCAGGAGGTGCAAGAATGCAGGAAAGCGCTCTTTTCTCTTATGCAAATGGCAAAAACAAGCTGTGCGGTTGCAAAGTTGAATGATGAAAAAATTCTTTACATAAACATCCTTACAGACCCGACATACGGCGGTGTTACCGCAAGTTTCGGCACAATAGGGGATATTATTATTGCAGAACAGGGTGCACGTATAGGCTTTGCCGGCAGACGTAATCGAGCAGACAATCAGGCAGAAACTCCCCTGCTGATTTCCAAACTGCAGAATACCTTATGAAACACGGACAGCTTGATATGATTTGCAAAAGAAGCGAATTAAAAGAAACTCTGGCAAAAATATTGAGACTCCACAAACATTAATATATTATTGGGATAATTGGTGATATGAAACTGGATTTTGAAAAACCTATAACAAAAATAGAAGAAAAAATAGAAGAACTGAAAAAAAATGAGTGAAGAATCAGGCATGGATCTGTCTAAAGAAATAGAAATCTTTGAACAGCAGTCTCACGAATACAAAAAAGAATTGTATGAAAATCTAAAACCTTCGCAAAAGTTACAGATTGCAAGGCACCCTAACCGTCCGAATTTTTGGACTATGTAAATCTGATTACATCTGATTTTATTGAAATGCATGGCGACAGAGAAGGCACTGACGACAGAGCCATAATCGGCGGTATTGCCAAAATAGGCGACAAACCTGTTATGCTCGTAGGTACTGTTAAGGGCAAATCTACAAAAGAAAACCTTGTATACAATTTTGGTATGCCCCAGCCGGAAGGTTACAGAAAAGCACTCAGATTGTTTGAACACGCAAACAGATTCGGTCTGCCGATTGTGACTTTGATTGATACTCCCGGTGCATATCCGGGTATAAAAGCTGAAGAACACGGTCAGGGTATTGCTATTGCCGTAAACCTCAAGGAACTGGCAAAACTTGAAGTCCCCGTGATAGCTGTTATTACAGGAGAAGGCTGCTCCGGCGGTGCTCTTGGTCTTGCTGTTGCAAATAAGGTTCTTGTGCTTGAGCATGCTTATTATACGGTAATTTCGCCGGAAGGTTGTGCGTCTATCCTGTGGCGTGATGCGTCAAAAGCTGCGGAAGCTGCCGAAGCCCTCAAAATTACGGGACCTGATTTGTTAAAATACAATATTATTGACGGAATTGTAAAGAGCCCCTTGGCGGTGCGCATTATGACTATGAAGCTATGGGCGATGAGCTGAAAAAAGAAATTTTAAAAGCTCTTGATGAATACAAAAATATGACACCGCAGCAGCCTAAAAGACGACAGATATAATAAATTCAGAAGAATGGGAGTGTTTAATTCTTAAAACAATTTAGTATAAGCTGTTTTACTTATTCGTTCCGAAAAACCCTCCCGCAGGGGGTTGGGTTTTAAGTCACTCTTAAGTAAAGCGAGCTTATACTTACAGGCCTGCAGGAGAAAAAATGAAAGACTATTTTGAAGTTTCCGTAAAATTAACCCTTGTGCGATTGAACTGGCAACAGAAATATTTTTTGAACGTTTTGAGTGCGAGGGTGTTGTTCAGGCGGAAGAAAAATATAAAAATCTTGAACTTGTGGAAACAACCAACAATATTGCAAAAAGGCTACGTTCTTTTTTGAAGAAAATCCTTCAGAAATCCAGAAAATTTTTACAACAGCTAAAGAAGAATTAAAAGAAGAAGGCTTTACTGACGAGGAACTCGGCGAGTGGACAATTTCTGTTAAAAAATAATAAATCAGGACTGGTCTCAAAAGTGGAAGGAACACTGAAACCTACAAAAGCATCGGAACACGTTATAATCTGTCCTTCCTGGGAAGAATGTGAAAGAAAAAAAGATGACATACTGATTACTCTGGATCCGGGTTCCGCTTTTGGCACGGGGACACATGCCACTACACAGCTTTGTATTCAGGCTATTGAAAAGTACCTGAAAAAAGGAGATGAAGTTGCTGACATAGGCACAGGCTCAGGTATACTTGCAATTACGGCAATAAAGTTCGGCGCGGTACATGCAATTGCCATAGATAATGACCCGCTTGTGATTGATGTTGCAAAAGACAATGCACAGATGAACTGTGTATTTAACAAAATAGACTTTATGCATGCCACTGCTGATATGCTTACGGAACAGTATGATTTTGTCTGCGCAAATATACTCCACAATGTGCTTGCAGAGATTATGGGCGACTTAAAAAATATAATGAAGCCGTCCGGGTATATGGTCCTGAGCGGTATATTGGACGAGAAAAACCTGTTGTCCTTGAAGCAATTGAAAACATAATCTGAAACTTGTTGAAACAATGAATCAGGAACAGTGGGTTGCTCTTGTTGTGCAGAAAGTTGTCTAAAGCGGCTTCGCTTGTATAAGTATACACGGAGTCGGTTGACAATATGAAATTTGATTATTTTGTTAAAGAATCCAGAATGCTCTGATCTTTAAACATAAGTTTCAGCTCTACACGTCTGCTTTTTGCATAATCTTCTTTGCCGTTTACAAGCACCGGTTCTGACGGGCCTTTGCCTTCTATGGACAGAAGCTTAAACAGGTCTTTCTGGTATGCTTCTTTGCCTGAATATTTTGAAAAAACTATATACTGCGCAACAGCCGAGGCTCTTTTAAGGCTCAAATCCATATTTCTGTAATACTTTTCTTCTTCCGATTTTGCACCGGCAAAGGTTTGTGAGTCCGTATGCCCTTCGATTATGATACCCGTGATATTTTCTCTTATTTTTTTATCTTTCATAATGGTATTAAGATATACGGGCACAAATTTTGACATATATGCTTTGCCTTTTTCGGAAAGCTCGGAACTGTTCAGAGCAAAAAGCTCTAAGTCAGAGATTTTTATCCTTCCGGAAAAATTTATCCGCATCGACTTTTATATTATTCTTTTGTAATTCTTCTGCTATTTTCTCAGTTACTTCGTATTGTTTTTTCCTGTTCGTTTACTTTGTTTTGCGTAAAACCGGTAATGGCAAAAACAAATAAAACCAAAATACAACAACAAGCCCGAGTAAAAGGTCGCTCATCGTAACCCAGAAAACATTGCTGTCTTCGCCTTGTGCATCTGTTTTGTACTTGATATATTTCATATTCTACTCTTCATCATCAGTTCCGAACAGGTCATCTAAGATATCCTTTGATTTATCTTTTTTCAAGCTTTCTTGAAGCTTGTTCACAGAGAAAATAAGATTGTCCAGATACGGTACAAGTGTCTCTTTCAGGCTTTTATCAAAAGCTGTTTTCATCTGCAAAGGCAGTGTATGAAATGCCTGGCTCAGGGAACTGTTTTGCAGTTTTGATTCTTTTAAAAGTTCTACAAGAAATTTTTCTGATGTAATGTTGTCAAACAGCTTGTTCATCTCAAGCTGAAAAGCTTCAAAGGTGTTTTTGCAGCGATTTTTGTACAAAAAGTCTTTCTACTATCATAAAAAGAATAGATGTGCCTACAGCCACTACAGAAATCATTGCCGCAACTTTCATTGAAGCTAGCAGTGATGATACGGAAGAAATAGTAGCTTCCTGAGTAGCAAAATTTACTTTTGAAAAAGCAAGTGATATATGCAAAAAAGTAAATAAAGGGCCGAGTCCGGTTAATATCGTAGGTACGGCCGAAATAAATTTGTAATTTAATTTGCTGTTTACAAGGGTTTCTTCATTAAAAAAAGTAACCGGAGTCTACAGTACACTGTATGCTGGAGTTGTCTATACCCGCACCTTTTAGTTGTATACCTTCATTAAAGACGAGAGTATTTTTAAACTCTATCCAGTAGTTTGAAATAAAAAGGATTGTTTGTAAACAAATCATCCAGCTCTTTAAAACGATAAGCAATATTGCCCTTCTTAAAACCGCTCAGGATTTTGGTCAAATTAACAAGTGATTTGTTAATGTAATTTACTTTTGTAATATAGTAAACCAGAACACCTATGAATAAAGCAATAATTGCCAGTATTACCGGATTTAAGAAAAGTTTAAAATCAAACATCATACTTCCTATTTATTTTTATTAATCAATATACTTATACCATTTTTTGTAAAAATAGGCGTATTATTTATCTGTTCCGCAGCAATTTTTGGATTTTTTGCCGCTTCCGCACGGACAAGGGTCATTTCTGCCTGTTTTATCGCCTTTTTTGAACAGGAGCATGGGACGGCTCTTCATCATCAGATGGAGCTTTAAAATCCTGTGCCGCCTGAGAAAGCTGTGTTTGTATAACATCGTCGTCTCTTCTGTTTACAATCTGTACCCCGAAACGTGTTCTGAACAAATATTTAACCGTCTCGGACTGAATCTCATACATCATGTTGTTAAACAGGTCATAGGCTTCTCTTTTGTATTCTATAAGCGGGTCTTTTTGTCCGTAAGCTCTAAGCCCGATACCGTCACGAAGCATATCTATATTGTGCAGGTGGTCAATCCATTTGTTGTCGACGACTCTTAAGAGTATATCTTTTTCAATATTTCTCATAACATTTGTGTGAGAGAAAGGTTCTTCCGGAGTATAACCTGTTTCATACTGCTCCTGAATGCTGTTGTAAAAGCTTATGGTTTCTTCTTCATGTTCTCTGTATGCATCTATTGCGAGTTTTTTAAATTTTTCAAAAATAGATTCATAGCTCAAACCCTGTATATCTTTTACTTCAAGATATGATAACTGCGGCACAAGAGAGTGTACCTCTTTTATCATTCCTGCAAATCTTCATAAATGTATTCCTGAGGGTTTTGACCGGGAGAAATGTAGCTTTTTATTATTCTGTCCATTTCTCTTTCTATCATATAGTAGATATCCGGCGTAAGGTCTTCGCCCTTGAGTACACGGCGTCTCTGGCTGTAGAATTTTTTCTCTCTGGACATTCATAACATCGTCGTATTCAAGTACGCTTTTTCTTATGTCAAAGTGGTAAGTCTCTACTTTTTTCTCTGCGAAGCCTGAATCTGTCTTGTGATAAGGTTTGATTCAATGGCCATATCTTCTTCTACATTAAGTGTGTTCATAAGATTGATAATATCTTTGCCCGCCAAAGATTCTCATCAGATCATCTTCCAGAGATAAGAAGAATCTTGTGGAACCGGGGTCGCCCTGTCTTGCGGCACGGCCTCTGAGCTGGTTATCAATACGGCGTGACTCGTGTCTTTCCGTTCCTATTACGTGCAAACCGCCGGCACGAACAACTTTTTTTCGTGCTCCGCTTCGGTTACGGCTTTTGCTTCTTTCAGCGCGCATCTCTTTCCTGCTCGTAATTCGGGTTTTCAGGCGTTATCCCCTTCTGATCAAGCATATCTTTTGCGAGGTATTCCGCATTACCGCCAAGAAGAATATCCGTGCCTCGGCCTGCCATGTTGGTTGCAATGGTTACTGCTCCCCATCTGCCTGCCTGAGCGATAATATAGGCTTCTTTTTCATGGTGTTTGGCGTTTAGTACGTTATGCTTTATGCCTCTTCTTGTCAAAAGAGATGACAGATATTCGGATTTATCAATACTTATTGTACCGACAAGAACCGGTCTGCCCTGTTCGTGCATTTTAATTATTTCTTCCACAACCGCAAGATATTTTTGCTTTTGTGATTTATAAACAACATCAGGAAGATTAATTCTTATATCCGGCTTGTTTGTGGGGATTGTTGTTACTTCCAGATTGTAAATTTTACCGAACTCGGCTTCTTCCGTCATTGCAGTACCTGTCATACCGGCAAGTTTCGGATACAGCCTGAAAAGATTCTGGAAGGTAATACTTGCAAGAGTCTGGGTTTCATCCTGAATTTGTACTCCTTCTTTTGCTTCTACAGCCTGATGAAGTCCGTCTGACCAGCGTCTGCCTTCCATCAAACGTCCCGTGAATTCATCAACGATAACCACCTCGCCGTTTTTAATTACATAGTCGGTATCTTTTTGATACAATTCTTTTGCTTTAAGGGCTTGAAGCAAATGGTGCGCATACTGGTTGTGAACATCAAACAAATCTTCTATGCCCAGAATCTTTTCTGCATGGTCAATACCTTCTTCTGACAGAATAACGTTCTTATTTTTTTCATCAACTTCATAATAAAGATCTTTTTGCAATTGCGGAGCAACTTTTGCCATTGTCTGATAAAGCTGGGCGGATTTCTCTAATCTGCCTGAAATAATCAAAGGTGTTCTTGCTTCGTCAATCAAAATAGAGTCGACTTCGTCGATGATTGCGTAGTTGTACGGACGCTGTACGAGCATGTCCAGACTGCCCGCCATGTTGTCTCTAAGGTAATCAAAACCGAATTCGTTGTTTGTTCCGTAAGTAATATCGCAGGCATAGGCAGCTTTTTTGCGCTCAAAATCATCCAGACCGCGTTCCTGATTTGAGAGAATAACACCTACACTAAGGCCGAGAAACTTGTATATTTTGCCCATCCATTCACTGTCACGTTTTGCAAGATAGTCATTAACCGTGATTATGTGGACACCTTTTCCTGTCAGTGCGTTTAAATAAGCGGGAAGAGTAGCAACAAGCGTTTTACCTTCACCTGTTCTCATCTCAGCAATATGTCCGTTATGCAGAAAGATACCGCCTATAAGTTGTACATCAAAATGGCGCATATTCAAGACTCGTTTTCCGGCTTCTCTTACAACCGCAAAGGCTTCCGGCAGGATTTCATCCAGCGTTTTTTTTTCTCAAGAGCCCTGTCTTTTTTAAAGTCCGAAGAGGTTTCTCTGTTTCTTAAATGTTCCTTAAATTCTTCTGTTTTAGCTCTGAGCTCTTCATCCGTCAGTTTTTCCATTTCCGGCTCGAGCTTGTTTATATGTTCGACTATGGGCATCATTCTTTTTACTTTTTTTTTCATTCGGGTCGCCCAAAAGCTTAAATAACAAATCTAACATTATATAAAATTTCCTCAAATCTAGTGTGTGATATAGTTCTGCGCTTTGCTGCCGCTTGTAATTCTGCAGTTTATGCATTCAACTTTTAAGACGATTTTACCACGCGCAAGGTAATTTGCACAGTATTAAATCATCGGACAACTGTCCGATTTAGTAATTACGTTTGTACAAAATAATGATTATACTGATTTTAAAAAGCTGTATACAATTTTTAATAACCTTGCATCGTTTTTTATTGCAAAATTTATTTCAGAGACCATTTTTTCTTCACTGACTTCGCTAAAGTAATAGAAATCCCACGGATCAACATCAAGGACATCACTCAGTTTTTGCAAAGTATCAACGGACGGGGGCAAACTTTCCTGTTTCTATATTGCTTAAACTCGGAACTTCCAGCACTATAAGTTCTGCAAGTCTTTCCTGAGTAAGATTTTTGCTTTTCCTTATCTGTTTTATTTTTTTTGCCTAACGCTTTTTTTTATATCAATCATCAATCCACCTGTATTGTTTTTATTATTTGTGCAAAACAGATTTTTTATAATAATGTACAGGTTTAATTTACATGTTGATAATTAATGTTTAAATTTATATAATATGAGGTATATTAATCTTATACATTAATTATTTTAGTGTTTTTAAAGTATAACTATATTTAGGAGTTTGTATGAAACAAGAAAAACAACAAAAATATGCTTTTTTCACTTGCAGAAGCATTAATTACACTATTGATTGTTTGTCTCATTACGCTTGCGTCCATTCCGGTACTTACAAAAAAAGAGAAGAACTATAGCCGAAAGCGGCTCCGGACAATGGATTTGTACAAAAGTGGCTCAAAAAAAATGACAAGGGCGTAATAACCGGATATAAACATGTTTTCTATAACTCCCAGACATCAAGCGGAGATATAAACGACCCGACAACGTGGGAAGTTTCCGGTAACGGAACATCATGCACATTTGCACCGCCTCTAAAAGCTAAAAACTTCGGTATTACGGTAATAGGCGGCGGTGGCGGCGGCGCTGACGGAAGTCTCAAAGAATAACATATATATGCATGTTACGGATGGCAATACAGAAACAAGGTCAGATCTAAAAGGCGGTGTGTATCGTCTTGCTCTTGCCGGTAACGGTGGCGGCGGCTCCGGTTCTGATGATGAGGACGGATGTCCTAACTGCGGTATAGGCGGTCAAGGCGGCGGCGGCGGATACTGGATTGGAGAAGTAACGCTTCAGGATAACAATGTGTATACAGGTTCCGTAGCCAATTCTGACAGCTCCTCTTATCCTGCGAGTGATGGCGGTAGAAAATGCAAAAATCAATATGGGAATAATCGTTACTGGTCAACCTTCAAAGTTGGCGACAACTATATTGTACAAGCAGGCTCGGGTCAAGCCGGAAAATCTACGAGAAATAGAGGTGGTAAAGATCCAGACTGCGGTGACGGCGGTGCACCCGGAAGTGTAAAAGTAAACCCCACTTATCAAAGCATGGTCAAAGAATTTGCAAAAGGCGGTAAAAGAGGACGCTCCAACCAAAACCAACGTTGGGGGCAACAATGATATATTTAGAGGATATTCTTACAGAATAGTCGGAAATCAGGAAATAGTAGCTAACCAATACTACGGCTATACGGATACCGGTGTATATATACCAAAGGAATTTTGGGGCGGTGATGCTGAATTTTACATTGGCGGTGAAGGCGGTTACGGTGCAAGATATAATTACTCCAAAGGTCAGTATGGGCAACCGGGAAGAGTTATTCTGTGGCAAATAGTACAACAGCCCGGTCTCGGCGGTGAAGCAGCTCCCTTAATACAACGGTAATGGCAAATATAAAAGGAAAACTTGTTGCTCAAATAGGCAGCGGCGGACAGCCGTGGCAAAATGGTTTTGCTACTACTGCAAAAATTTATGACTCCCAGGGTAAAGTAACAAGAACTTTAACCGGTAACGGCGGCAAAAAGGCGAGCTTGGCGATTTGATTGCTTCTGATGAAGGCTATGTAAACGGTGAAACAGGCAAAAATTCCCTCTGGGATGATAAAGGCGGCGGGGCTTACGGAACTTGTACCGCGCAGGATATGAACAAAAACTTATGACTGTTGGGAAACAGTTAACACAGATGAGTGTCAGGTCGGATACTATCTGATAGGTTCTGTTGATACAAACCCTATGGATACTAATGACAAAAAAATCTCCTGTACAAACGGGTATGAAAACACCGGCTTCCCTGTGTGGGCTATGTTCACCCAAAAAGCACGGATAGCGATGTTAATTCAAAAAGCGTATTCTGATTTTTCTGCTTTTGTAATTTCAAAGCTGGAAGGAGGCGAGTATACCTCAATGTCCGCTTTAAATGCAGCTCTCGGAACATATAAATTCACCGGAACTTTTTATAAAAATGCAAGTAGTATTTTAAGTTATAGATATCCTTTGAATGAAGAACTCCAGTGTGAACAATATAAAACTACAACAGAAAAGAAAACATGCACAGAATCAGTATATAACAACAAACCTCACTGTACAGCTGCAGGAGACGGAACAATGTACGGTGCCGGAGGAGGCGGCGGCGGAACAAGCAATATTCTTAATCTTGCCGGCAAGGGCGGATACGGCGCCCCGGGGCTGTTATTGTTGAATGGTAATAATGTAAAAAGGATTTCTAAACACGCTCCTTATACAGATATAGACATTAAAATAATGTGTGTTTAGATATATACAGACCCTTAGTGCAGAAAGGGTCTTTTCTTTTAATGCTTTGTCTTTTAGATCCTTCGGTCACTTTGTTCCCTCAGGATGACAAGCACCGTCATTCTGAGGTTTTGCCCTCAGGATGACGAATGAGCGTCATTCTGAACGAAGTGGAGGTTTTAGGTTGGGCATACCTGCCCAACGCAGATAAATCATGTCATTCTGAGGTCTCAGCAGAAAAATCTGTTTATTATTCAGAGTCCGTATATATCAGTGTTCTGACTAAAAACAGATCGGCTCAGACAATTTATTGGCATAGGTCTTTTTTTAAATGCTTTAAATGTTATAATTATTTTGCAAATATAAATTTTAGAACAATGATAGAGGGATAAGATGAAAGAAACATTAGAAAAAATTCACAAAAGTGCACTGGAAGATATTGAAAAAATTCAGTCTACCGCAGATATCGAAGAAATCAGAAATACTTATTTAAGCAGAAAAAGCGAGCTTAATAACATAAAAAAAGAACCTTAAAGATCTCTCTAATGAAGATAAAAGAATTGTAGGCTCTTTATCCAACCAGATTACAAAGGATATAGAAGAAAAATTAAATGAAAAATATCAGACATTTTATCAAAAAAGAACTGAACGAAAAACTGGAAAAAAGAAAGAATTGATATCACTCTTCCGGGCTCTTTTACTCCGTACGGGAAAGTTCATCCTCTGACACAAACAATAGAAGAAATAACGGAAATTTTTTTCAGGGTATGGGGTTTTCTGTTGTACACAACGAAAATTCTCCGGAAGTTGAAACTGAATATTTTAACTTTGACATGTTAAATACCCCGAAAGACCACCCCGCACGTGATATGCAGGATACCTTTTATACAGAGGTTGCCAAAAATGTTGTTTTAAGAAGCCAGACTTCAGGCGCACAGATTCACGAAATGCTGACCAACAAACCTCCTATAAGAGTAATCGCTCCGGGCCGTGTATACAGAAAAGAATCCGTTAGTGCACGCAAAAACAACCTTTTCCACCAGATAGAAGGTCTTATCGTGGACAAAGATATTACATTTGCAGACCTGAAAGGTGTTATGAATGAGTTTTTGAGATTATATTTCGGTCTTTGCACGTCCGACAAGATTCAGAAGCAGCTTTTTCCCGTTTACGGAACCCTCTGCAGAGGTTGATGTACAGTGTATTATGTGCGAAGGCAAAAGGCTGCACATGCTCCGGTACAGGCTGGTTAGAAATTCTCGGCTGCGGTATGGTTGACCCCAATGTATTGAACAATGTAGGTGTTGACCCCGAGGTATACGCCGGATTTGCCTTTGGTATGGGTGTGGAAAGACTCGCAATGCTCAAATGGGGCATTGATGACATAAGACTGTTCTTTAATAACGATGCAAGATTCTTAAAACAGTTTTAGTTCAATCCGGAAAATAATATAATGCTTGCAAAAAGAATAATACCCTGCCTTGATGTAAAAAACGGCGAAACCGTCAAGGGCGTAAATTTTGAAAATCTTAAATATGCCGGAGATCCTGTTTCACTGGCAAAAAAATACAGTGATGAAGGCGCTGATGAGCTTGTTTTTCTTGATATTACCGCAACGAATGAGGAAGAAAAACCACTCTCAATATGGTTGAACGGGTGGCGAAGCAGGTATTTATCCCTTTTACGGTCGGAGGCGGAATAAAGACTATAGAGGACATGCGCTCTATTCTTCTTGCCGGTGCGGACAAGGTTGCCGTTAATTCTCAGGCCGTTAAAAATCCGCAAATTATAAAAAAGAAGCTTCGTCCTATTTTGGCTCCCAGTGTATTGTTGCGGCAATAGACGCAAAACGAACGAACAATGATTTTTATGTCTTTATCAATGCCGGACAAAAAACACCGGTATAAAACTTTTGGATTGGGTAAAGGAAGTACAAAAACTGGGTGCCGGAGAGATTCTTTTGACTTCTATGGATGCTGACGGCACACAAAAAGGTTTTGATATAGAAATGACAAAACTGGCTGTTGAAAACTCCAGTATTCCCGTTATTGCATCAGGCGGGGCGGGGGCGGAGGCATCGCATTTTGTTGATGTTTTTAAAAAGCAAAAGCCGATGCAAAGCACTTGCAGCTTCTATTTTCCATTTTGATACTCTGCCGATTCACGTGCTCAAAC
>VOFD01002287.1_pt1 | contig 13599 bp, 16 predicted proteins | sample 5384101 | NCBI WGS metagenome assembly VOFD01 (sample SAMN12384723, study PRJNA508395) | human gut metagenome | isolation source: healthy gut C | host: Homo sapiens
ATTGTGGCCAAAGGCTCCAGCGGCAACGGCCAAATTCGCTATGGCGCAGACGTTATCAACCGCATTTTAGAGCAGGGCAAGCCCGGTGGCCGCAAAAAGCTTCAGAACGCCATTGTAAAGGAGACCTTGGTCCCCATCCTGGTAAATCTGTGCAAGGCGGCGGGGATCTCCGCCCAAAGCATCCTGCAGCTGTGCGTAGCAGCCAACACCACCATGAACCACCTGTTCGTGGGCGTGGACGCCTCCCCTGTGCGCATGGAGCCCTACATTCCCTCCTTCTTCTCTTGGAATGGGCTGAAGGCTGGGGATTTGAAGCTCCCCGCCAATCCCTTGGCTCCTGTGCTGATAGCGCCCAACATCGGCTCCTATGTGGGCGGCGACATCACTGCCGGTGTGTTTGCCAGCCTGATTTGGAACAAGCCGGAGTTCAGCCTCTTCATTGACCTGGGCACCAATGGTGAGATCGCCTTCGGCAACCAGGATTTCCTGGTGTCTTGCGCCTGCTCCGCCGGGCCTGCTTTCGAAGGCGGCGACATCTCCTGCGGCATGCGGGCCACGGACGGGGCCATTGAGGCCTGCGTGATCGACAAGGACACCATGGACCCCACCTTCCATATTGTGGGGGAGGCTGGGCAGAAGCCTGTAGGCCTGTGCGGCTCTGGCATCATCGACACCATTTCCGAGCTCTACCGCTGCGGTATCATCAACGCCAAGGGCCTGTTCGTCCGGGATGGAGCCCGGGTGGCAGGGACCGTCACGGCATGGGCCGTTATATCTTAGCCTACGCCCACGAGTCCGCTACAGAGCGGGAAATCGCCCTGAATGAAGTGGATATTGACAACTTCATTCGGGCCAAGGGCGCAATTTTCTCCGCCATTGAAACCCTGCTCAACTCCGTGGATATGACCGTAGATATGATTGATACGGTGTACGTGGCTGGCGGCATCGGCTCCGGCATCAATATGAAAAACGCAGTGAACATCGGTATGTTCCCAGATGTACCTCTGGAGAAGTTCCAGTACATTGGGAATTCCTCCCTGACAGGCGCTTATGCCATGGTGCTATCCGACCAGGCCGCAGAAAAGGTGGACGAAGTGGCCAAAAACATGACCTACATGGAGCTATCCACCCACCCCGGCTATATGGACTCCTTTGTGGCCGCCTGCTTCCTGCCCCATACCAACCGGCAGCTGTTCCCCACAGCATACAAGAGATATAAATAAGATGGTTAGAATTTTAGAGACCCGGCGGGAGGTCTGTCCCCTCTCAAGCTTACCGGCAGGCGGTATACAGATGCAGACCGGGATGCTGGCGGCTCCTTCTCAGCGCAGTGGGGGCAGTAGCTTCAAAACAACTGGTTCGCTCCCCTGGTGCGAGAAGGCATCGCAGGCTTTTTATAATAGCTATGTGGGAGCCATGCGCATCACCGAGGCAGGCTTTGAATACTGGATTGGCGTTTTCATGGCTCCAGAGGCCCCTGTGCCCCAAGGTTATGAGGCGGTGGAGATTCCGGCAGGAGATCTGGGGGTCTGCTTCCTCTATGGTAAGGACAGCAGCCCGGATCTGTTTGGCATGGATGCACACAAAAGCTTGTGTCGCCGCCTGGCAGGAGCGGGGCTGGACTCCTCCGGCTGGTTTCTGGAGCGATACAACTGCCCCCGCTACACGGTGCCGGACGAAAAGGGCAATGTAATCCTGGATTACTGCGCCTATTTGCTTCCATTTCAAGGAATAGGAGAACATACCCATGCAAGTGGAAAATCACAAAAGAAGAAGTACCGTTTTTCCCACTACGAGGGCCTGTTTCGCAACCTGGACCCTCAGGCCGCCCTGGGCGGCTGCCATCGGCTGCCTTTGACGGAAAACGGTTTACCCTGACCCTCCTGGGCAGGACCTACGACATCACGTGGCCGGACTATGCCATTTCGGTCGGGACGGAGGCTGCCTGCCCGGCCTGCCAACGCAAACCTTCCTTCTGCGGTGCCTGCTGGAGGCCCGGGAGGTGGAAGATCCCGGCTCGTGGAAAACCTTTCGGGAGATGCCCTGGGGGAACTGTACATCCAGCCCTTTACCGGCCGCTGTTTGACCCGGGCAGCCTTCACCTTCGGCCCCCGGCTGCCTTCCTTCCGGGCAGCCTGTGAAAAGCTGGGGGCCAAACCCGTTCCCCACGGAGACGCAGGTTATGCATTTCCCTTTTTCGGCCCCTACGCGATGGAAATCCTGGTGTGGGGGGGGACGACGAATTTCCTCCCAGCGCCCAAATTCTGTACACCGGTAACTTTGCAGAGGGCTTTGCCGCCGAAGACCGGGTGGTCGCAGGCGACATTCTGATCTCTCACATCAAAAGCGCCATGTAGCCGTCTGCCACGGTTGCCATCCAAAAGCGCAAAGCATTTTGCGTGGAAAGACCCGGCCCAAATTAGGGTCGGGTCTTTTCATCAATTGGGAATCTTACCGCACGCGGGCAGCCCGGCGCTCCTCCCGGGTCTTGCAGAACCGCTCCAACTGGGGCACCAGCGCCAGGCAAACAAAGGCAGCCGTGAAACCACCGTTGTACAGGCAGAAGCCACCGTGAAGCAGTGGCACACTGGTCACCAGGCAGAAGTGGAGCATACCGGCCAGAATGCCAAAGGGCCAGCCGTACTTCCCGGTGATGGGAGACAGCCCGTTTGCAAAGCAAAGGCCCACCACAACGGCTTGGGCGTTGATGGCCTGGGCAAAGGTTCCGCCGGCCACGCCGGAGAGCCAACCCATGAGATAGGAGGCCGCCACATAGCCCACCATAATGGGCCACACCGTCTTGGGATTGCTGCCGGAATTGCAGCAGGCCACCATACAGAAAATGCAGCCAAACGTGATGCTGTTGAAGGTGGCTCCGATCAGGTTGTAATACAACACAATGAAGAGGCCATACAGGCCCACATTCATGAGCATGGCCGCCTTCCCATACTTTTTGCTGAAATCCACCCCATGGGCAGAGTCCTTCAGCAGGTTCCAGTAAGCTCCGGGCTTGCAGCCCATCAGAAGCGCGAACACCACACACAGACCGAAGACCACGAAGCAGAAGACGTTGGTAATGGTCCAGGACGCCACCTTCAGAGTCTCAGCAGCAGGGGCCGCCGGCAGTTCCACACCCATGGTCTTAAAGAGAATGGCCTGGAGGAAAAAAAGGCGGTCATACCCACAGGGACGGCAGCAGAATACAGATCAAATCCCTTGTGTACCTTGGGAGAATGGGCCAGACCGGCGGGCAGGAAGAAGCCAATCACCAAACCCACACCCAGGGCCAGGAGAATCCCCTGCCAAGTGAAGCCCACCACCTCTCCGTTGGGATAGCGAATCAGGAGATCTGTAATCAGGGGCGCAATGCCGGTGGAGAAAAGCATGGCGTTCACCTGATCCGCCACCTTCTCCCGCTTCACCAGACAGTACAGCACCACACCCAGGAAGGTGGGCCAGATGTTCAGCAGGTTGATGCCCCAGGAGCAGAAGCCCGCTGTCAGGAGGAAGGCCAGGGTAGATACATTGTTCACCGTGACTCCCGGCAGGCAATACAGAGCCGTGCAAATCAGGCACACCAGCCCCATATTCAAGAACGTAGCCGCATAGCCGCCTACCGCGAAGTAATTGGTGGACACCTTAGACGGCTGAGACAAGATTTCCCACAGGCCGGAAAACATAGCGTTCCGGTCTGGCATGAAAACAGCAGCAACCAGAAACGCCACAGAGAAAAAATGCAAACAGCAGCTTCAGAAAATTTGCTGGGGACAGGTCTCGTACTCTTTTTAACATATTCATCCCTCACCAAAATGTACAATTATAAAGGTCTCCATCTCCTTTATATATCCAGCTTTCGGATATTCCGGCATGGTCTCGGCAATTTCCTTGGCGGCTGCATACTGTGCTGCAGTCCCTCGCAAAACTGGGCAGCCCTGTTGGGCAAATATTTGTGGCAGACAGCCATTGACGCCATAAATCCCTGGAAAAGCCTGCCCTGCCCACGGAATCAACTTAATTGCAGGTGACTGCGCAACCGAAATCGGGGAACCCTCAATTCCCAAAAAGTGCACTGGCCGTAGAATAGCCCAACCGGTCTTGTGTAATCAGTAAGCCCGGGTCCAACACATAATATCGTGCATTGGGGCTTCCTACAAATAGCACTGGCTTTTTCTGCCAAGGGATAATCCCGCTGAAGATCTGCCGCTACACGATCCAGAATTCGGTATTCAGACATGCGCAAGCTGTAATTCCCGGAAAAGAAGCCATGAATCTCTATGGTAACATTGAGGAGCACGACCGCAATCAAGGCAGCTACGGCACACTTTGTCCACCGATTTTTCCAGCGCTCCGCGAGCAGCCACCCGCCCAGCAATGCGGCGCCGGCAAAGAGGGGAAGCGCCTGACAAGAACGCTGCATCTGCAGTTCCCCGGAAATGAGAGAAAGTGCAAAAGGCGAAAGGCAGACACCCACAGCCCAAAGCAGGAAGGTGGCCCGTTTTTCCGAGCTGTTCCTATAATCCCAACCAGCAGAAAACCGGCCAGCGCTACAAGCACCAAGAACAGAGACGGACTGGCCAAGCCAGGATACAGATACCGCCGGAGAAACGACTCCCACAGCTGATGCAGCTGTGCTCCCGCACCTGGCTGGAACAGCCACGAAACAGACAGTGGGGAGCGGTAGGACGAATAATCAAAGAAATCCATCCCCGCAGGATTCGCGTGATGACGCCCCGGAAAGCCATGGCGTACACCATCACCCGGGCGGAATAGCAAAGCAGCAGCGCTGTCCGCCGCCATTTCGTAGTCTGCATTCGGTCTAAAGACAATCCGTCTGCCAGCACAATCAGGCATAGACCCGTTAAAAATACACTGGCAAATGACTCATACAGGCCAATGGCAACCGTCAGCAAAGCAGTTGCACCCATCGTAAGCAATACATGCCGCTTCTTCCCGGATTTTAAATCCAAACGTCTGTCTGAATATACCAGATAGAGACTCAGCGGAATCAGGCAGCTGCCTAAGCCCGCCCCATTGTGCAAATAATAAATAAAGACCTCAGAGTTTAGTGCAAAGTTTACGAAGGCTCCGGAGAAAACCAAACAGGCCCAAGTGGACAGCGGTCGATCTAAAATATGCTGCAGAAGCGCGCACCAGAGAATCGCTGCAGCAACCATCAGAAAAACACCCAAAAGGTCCATTAGAAAGGGGGCGTAATGGCCGATGGGAAAGAGCTGTCCCAGCAAAAACAGGGGCCAGCGGCCAATGATTGCCACCAAGCCGTCCACAAAGTACAGCCCCGCGCAGATATCGTCTACACCGGAAACCGGATGAGAAAGGCGGAAGCCGTACCCTCCGGCAGCCAGAAGCGCCAGTCAATCAGGTACCACTTTCTGTGAATCAGCTCAAAAACCGTTGACCAAAGCCCGGGCTTGAAGCTTCTGGTTCTCAGAAAAACACCAGATCCCTCCATAGAATTAGAAATGCGCCTTCTCTGCCGCCTCCACCACATGCTTCATGAGCACAGAGGTGGTGACAGAGCCTACGCCGCCGGGGACCGGGTGATGGCTTCCACAACGGGCTCCACTTCCTCAAACACGGCGTCGCCCGCGATGGCGCCCTTGCCGCCCTTGCTGTTGACCTTCTCGGGATCCCAGTTGATCGAAACGTCGATGACCACCTGTCCGGGGCGGACGTATTCTTTGGTCAGGCTGCCCAACACACCGGCGGCAGACACCAGAATGTCGGCGGACCGTGCCACCTCAGCGGTGTTGACGGTCTTGGTGTGGCAGACGGTGACGGTGGCATTCTTGCCCATAAGCATCATAGCGGCGGGCTTGCCCACCACCAGGCTCCGGCCGATGACAACGGCGGACTTGCCCTTACAGTCGATGCCATAGTAATCCAAAATTTCCATACAGGCCTCGGGGGGTGCAGGGAGCGTAACCCAGGTCTTTGCGGCCCTCGAACACACCGGCATTGCTCAGATCTGTCATGCAGTCCACATCCTTCTTGGGATCCAGACGGTTGCAGATTTCATCCTGGTCCGCCTTCAGATGCTTCGGCAGGGGACGGAACATGAGAACGCCATGGACAGAATCGTCCCCGTTGATTTCATCGATGGCGGCCATGAGAGCTTCCTTGGTCACATCTTCGGGCAGCTCGTACTTCTTGACAGCAACGCCCACCAGCTCGGCCCGCTTGGTGGCGCCCTTTTCATAGGACAGATCGCTAGGGTTGGCGCCACAGCGAATGATGGCCAAGGTGGGGATGATCCCTTGTTCTTTCAGAGCTGCGGTACGCTCCATGAGCTTTTCATTGAGGGCATCGGTCACTTCTTTGCCCAGTAATAGCTTTGCCATATTCCATTTCCTCCTGCTTATTTAAAAAGCCAGCTTTTACACTTTCAAAAAATCTGATCGGCCAGAGCGCCATACTGGTCCAGCATACCCAGGCACTTGGCGTTCATTTCCTCGGCGGTCTCGCGGTTTTGCAGTGTCTTCGTGTTGATGAAGACGTTGAGAGAAGCAGCCTGTAAGGCTGCCTTCACGCACACAGCGCCGCAACCGGCGTCGGAAACTGCTTGGCTGCCCTGGCAGCAAAGACTGCAATGGCGTCCAAGGCCTCACAGCACAGCTCCATAATCCGCATGGGAACAGCGCAGGCGGTGACGGTTGCCTCCTCCAAGATCTGCCCCCGGTTTGGGGGTCATCCTTGGGGATGCCGTAGGCCTTGGCCAGGGGCTCAAAGCCCACAGCGTCTGCAGCAACCTGGTTCAAAAGCTCGGTCTGAAGGGCGTCGCACTTGGCCTTCAGGGCGAGAATTTCCTCTTCCACATCGGCGTACTTTTTTTACCCACAGTGAGAGATCCCACCATGTTGCCCAAGGCCCACCCACAGCCCCACCAGGGCTGCCGCACCGCCGCCGCCAGGCGGGGGGCATTGGAGGCCAGAACCTCCACAAATTTGCGGCAGGATTCGTTGGTCATATCCATAAAGTGTCTCCTTATATATTGAAATTTTATGCCTGGCAAAATACCAGCTTCTCTTTGCACCCCCGGTCCGGGAGCTGCCGTACCGGCAGCCAATGCCAGTTCCTCCAGCTTCTCCACTTCCCACCCGGCAGGGGGAAAGCCATTGGGCGGGAATCGTAACATATATGTGAGCGTGCTCCCCGCCCCGCAACGTGCAAAGGCTTGGCCGTCAACTCCTCCAGGCTTCCCCGACTCTGCCAAATACGCGGATCACAGTCGATTGGGTGTCCTGGGAATGATTGACGGCCATCACCAAAACATTCAAATTCCGGCCTAGTCTGGCAGGATTTTGTGCCGGAATCAGGCCTATACAAACAATTGGCTCCATCTTTTGCTTCCTAACCGGAAAGGCGCAGACGGCGAAGCCGCCTGCGCCCCCATGGTCGATGTACTTTAGAACAGACCGGAGATCTTGCCGTTCGTCCACGCTCGTCCACGTCGATCCGCTGACAGGGCCTTTCGGAGCGCCCAGTTTGGTCTGGTCGTCGGTGAAGGAGCAGCCATGGGGACTTTGGGCAGACCCGGGAAGCGGTTGATGGCGACCACACAGGGCAGCTTGTAGACGTTGGTGATGTTGGAGACATGCTTCAGAAGGTTGGGCAGACCCTTTTCCAGAGCTTCCAGATTCTCGTTGCCAGTCTCGGCCTTGGGCACGCCGCCGTTATACTTCAGAGCGCGGACGGTGGCAACCAAAACCACGCAGTTGGGCTTCAGGCCGGCCATCCGGCACTTGATATCCAGGAACTTCTCAGCGCCCAGATCTGCGCCGAAGCCAGCCTCCGTGACGGTGTAGTCAGACAGCCGCATGGCGATCTTGGTGGCAGTGACGGAGTTGCAGCCGTGTGCGATGTTGGCGAAGGGGCCGCCATGAATGAAAGCAGGGGTATGCTCCAGAGTCTGGCACCAGGTTGGGCTTCAGGGCGTCCTTCAGAAGAGCCGCCATGGCGCCCTGGGCCTTCAGGTCGCCGGCCGTGACGGGCTTGCCTTCGTCCGGTGTAGCCCACAACCAGACGGGCAAGACGGGCCTTGAGGTCGTTGATGTCACTGGCCAGGCACAAAACCGCCATGATCTCGGAGGCCACTGTGATCTCGAAGCCGTCCTCCCGGGGCGTGCCGTTGCAGCCTTGCCGCCCAGGCCGTCGACGACAAAGCGCAGCTGGCGGTCGTTCATGTCCACGGCGCGCCGCCAGGTGATCCGGCGGGGGTCTATGTTCAGGTTGTTGCCCTGATAAATGTGGTTGTCCAGCATGGCGGCCAGCAGGTTGTTGGCCGCGCCGATGGCATGGAAATCGCCGGTGAAGTGGAGGTTGATGTCCTCCATGGGCACCACCTGAGCGTAGCCGCCGCCGGCAGCGCCGCCCTTGACGCCGAAGACAGGGCCCAGGGAGGGCTCCCGCAGAGCCACAATCACGTTCTTGCCCAGCTTCTTCATGCCATCGGCCAGCCCCACAGTGGTGGTTGTCTTGCCTTCGCCGGCAGGGGTGGGGTTGATGGCAGTGACGAGAATCAGCTTGCCATCGGGACGCTGGACCTCTTTCAGAATGTTGTAGTCCACCTTGGCCTTGTAGTTGCCGTACTGCTCCAGATATTTGGGATCCACACCGGCGGTCTTGGCAATCTCGGTGATGGGCTGCATGGTGGTTTCCTGTGCGATTTCGATGTCAGTTTTGAATGCCATAATATTACTCTCCTTGTATTGTTGTTGGTACCCTGCCGTTGTAATGGCCCAGGCCCATACAGGATTTACGCATAAAGCCGTTGGTATGACTTTACGCATACGGGGATGGCTGATAAGGGCGTCCATTGCGTACGCTTTTTATCGATATAGTTTTACCATTCTCTGTTCAAAATGTCAACAAAAAATCTCTTTGTAAAGCGGGAACTTTTTGCATTTTGACGAAAATGCCCCCTGTGGTCCCGGCCGGTTTTGTATATTAGCTATTTTTTATCGATAATAGAGCACCGATTTTAGGTGTAGCCGGTCAGCCATGCGGCAGATGTCTACAAAAATTGAAAAAAACGTCCCGTTTACAAGCCCCTGAACCGTACTATAATATGCGTATCACTCTGAATCCTTGCGGGAGGTATTCGCCATGAAACGAACACCCATTTGGCGTTGGGCTGCAGTTGCCTGCCATCTGTCTGCCCTTCTGGCCCCCGGTGCCTGGCTGTATTTTTGTGCGCCATGCTGGAACCAGCTTCCGCTGGGCAGGTTTTACCGGAAGGAACCTGCTGGTTTGCCTGGTTCTGTCTTTGCTGCCCACGGCGCTGTTCTTCCTGGCCCAGCTTCTGCAGCGGCGGCGCCAGCAGTCTGCTTGGGGCAGCGTTCTGGCCTGCCTCCTCTTCCTCCTGGCAGCTGCCGGCTGGCTGTACACCCTGTGCGAAGCTGGAGCCTTTGGAACGCCGCCCAGGCGGCCCATCTCCTGACCACGGGGCAGCTCCGGACTCTGCAAGCCGCTGCCCTCACGGGGGCCATCTGTGCCCTTTGCCGCCCCCTGTCTCAAGTCCCCTCCGTCCTGCGCCACAGGTAGACCGCCCTTCCCAGCAGCGAGGCCCCATGGAACCTAGAAATAGCGGGAGAAGCCACAAGCAATCTCGGCTTCTCCCGCTTTCTCATTGGCAGAAATTCCCACATCCCCGGTTTCCTCTGCAGACGGCGCATTCTTACAGTATCTTGCAAAACTTTTTCAGACTTACAAAACTCCCCTTCGAAACCGGATGCAACTATGATACAATTATGCTGCATCTTGAAATTGGGAGGTAGCTTTGGATGATACGGATTTTGATTGTAGAGGACGAACGGCCCATTGCCAACCTCATTGACTGGAATCTCACTAGCTACGGTTACTCCTGCCAGAAGGCTTATGACGGGCTGACAGCAGCAGATCTCATTACGGAACACACCTACGATCTCGTTCTCTTGGATATTATGCTCCCGGGCATCGACGGCTACAGCCTGCTGGAGCAGATCAAGCCCACCGGGACGCCGGTGATCTTTCTCACAGCCAAGGGCTCCGTGGCCGACCGGGTCCAGGGACTCCGGGCCGGGGCTGACGACTATCTGGTCAAGCCCTTCGAAATCGTAGAGCTGCTGGCCGGGTGGAGACGGTGCTGCGACGGGCGGGAAAAACCAAAGACCGACTTCAAATTGGCGATGTAACCATCGACGAAAGCTCCATGCAGGTGACAAAGGCCGGCCAGCCTGTATCCCTAACCAAGAAAGAATATGAGCTGCTCCTCCTGTTTGCCCGGAACCAAAATATGGCCCTCTTCCGGGAGACCATCTACGAGCGGGTCTGGGAGAGCGATTACATGGGCGACAGCCGCACGGTGGACCTCCATGTCCAGCGCCTGCGCCGGAAGCTGGGGTGGCAGGACCGGTTGTCTGCCGTATACAAGGTAGGTTACCGGCTGGAGGTGAAGGAGTGAAGCTATCCTGGAAAATTGTCCTGACCGTACTGCTGATTGTGACCCTCACTGTAAGCGTCAGCAGCTACATCATGATTGCCTCCACCTTCCAAGCGGAGCTGGACAGCCAGGCCGGGGCCGCATCGGGTGAGAGCCAGATGCTCTGCCTGACCCTGGGAGCGCTGGCCTCCCAGGCCGTGGGCAGCGGAGAGAGCGCCCTGCTGGAGCAGTTGGAGGGCAGCAGCTTTTTTCAGAATTATGCTATGCTGGTATACCGGAGCGACGGCACCGTTCTATGGAAAAACCGGGAGGAACTGGCCAACCTGACCCCCCGCCGACGTGGGCCAGGAGGGGCTGTGCTACGCCTTTTCCAGCGGGATACCGGCCCCCGCCGGTATCTGGAAACGGTCCAGCGGCTGGAGCTGAACGGGGAGACCTTTATGTGGACCTCCTCCAGGGGGCAGATCAGGCCTTCTCCCAGCGGGATGCCAATCTGCAAATTTACCGGCAGGTGATGCTGCTGTCCGTAGCTGCCTGCACCCCTAGCCTCCATTGCCTGCGCCGCCGTGCTCACAGGTCCCATTCGCAAGCTGTCCCGCTCCACCCGGTCCATTGCCGGCGGTCAGTACTCCCACCGGGTGAAGGTCCGCTCGGGACGAGCTGGGCGCCCTGGCAGAGGATTTCAACCGCATGGCCGACGCCCTGGAGCTGAAAATTCAGGAGCTGGCAGCGGCTGCACAGCGGCAAAAGGACTTTACCGCCTCCTTTGCCCACGAACTCAAGACGCCCCTCACCTCCGTCATTGGCTATGCCGACACCCTGCGCAGCCGGGAGCTGCCCCGGCTGCAGCAGCTGGAAGCAGTCAACTATATCTTCTCAGAAGGGAAACGCTTGGAGGCCATGTCCTTCTCCCTTTTGGATCTGTTTGCCCTGGAACGGACAGCCCCTCAGCTGGTCACCGTTCAGGCCCAGGCTCTGGCCAGGGCCGTGGCGGAGAGCATGGGCTATGTCATGTCCCAAAGCGGGTGGAGCTTCGGCTGTCTGTGGAGCCCGGTTCCTTCCGGGGAGCCCAACCTATTGAAGACCCTGCTGTACAACCTCCTGGACAATGCCCGCAAGGCCTCCCAGTCCGGGTCCTCCGTGGAGCTGCTGGGCTGTACCACCCTCAGGGTTACCTGTTCCAGGTCACCGACCACGGCCGGGGGCATCCCCAGGAGGCCCTGGACCGGATCACCGAGCCCTTCTACATGGTGGACAAATCCCGGGCCAGAGCCCAGGGCGGTGCAGGCCTGGGGCTGGCTCTGTGCCAGCGAATCGCCAGCGCCCACGACGCACAGCGCGCTGCGGTTTGAAAGCCGGGTGGGCGCAGGCACCACCGTATCCCTCATTCTGGGAGGGTCGGAGCCGTGAAAAAACAACAGTTCTCACAGCGCTTCTGGCCGTCCTGGCGGTAACGGCAGGCCTTTCTGGCCAGGCCGGGTTTTGCCCGCCGGGAGCGCCAGCTCTATGGCAAATCGTAACCGGCGCTGCAGCTGTGAGCGCCTTTGAACGGGCGAAACCACTCTGGCCCAGCGCATTGCAGTCCTGGGAAGCATCAACAACACCGTACCGGCCATGGACTTTTTCCGCAGGAGCGCAGCTATATGACGATGAATACACCCTGCGCCGCCGGTTTGTCCGGGAGCTGAGGCAAATGGGTGAATTCTTTGCGCCTGCCTCTGCCCTGGAAGCCTGGCTGGTGGAAACGGAGATGGCCACTCAGGAATTTCACGAAATACCCGTCTCCTACCGCTGCGCTGTGGACCCCGATTCGGGAAAAACCTTTCTGGTGGGCACTCTGCAGGATCTGAATTGGGAGCAGTTCCTCCTGTACATGGACATGAGCTCTGGTAAAATCATTAGCGGGAATTCCAGGCAGAGGAGCAAGAGGTCAGTGGGGAGCAGGGCTGGATTCTCGCCTCCGGCCTGGCCAACTACCTGGGCCTCACCCCCGTCACCTGCCTGGAGTCAGACTCGACCGGCGGCGTGTATCTGTTTGAAAGCGAGACCCAGGAGCAGGTGCGCTATACCATCCACCTGGAAGAGCAGGTGTGGAGGCTATACCCCCACCTCATGACCCGTAGGCAGCCGGATCTGCGGTTCCATCCAAAGGTCCCGCCAGAATCCAGTGAAAGAGGAGGGCAGCGTATGAAATGGCGCATGGGAATTTTACTGCTGGGCAGCCGCCTTTCTGGCCGGGCTCTTGCTGGTTCCCGGTAGACTCCTGGCAGTCCAGGAGCAGAGGCTGTACGGCCGGAAAACCGCACAGGATGTTCTGGCTCCCCAGTTTGCCGCAGACACAGGGACCTTATTCCAGCGGTTAAATACGCTGGCTCAGTACCACCAGGTTACATATCTGAGTCTTCAGGCTGGCAGCGACCTGTACTATGATCAGGAAACCCTCCTGGAACTGTACCGGCAGGAGCTCTCCACCCTGGCCCAGACCAATGAATTGGCTGCAACCCTCCTGCCTGCGCTGGAGGACTTGTTGGAGCGGCAACGCCTCTACCAAGACGCGCTCGAGGTGGGTTATGCCTGCGTGGTGGACCTGTCTACAGGAAACTCCTTTCTGGTAAGTTACCTGCGCAGCAACGATTTGGTGTTTGCGCTGGAAATGGATATGAGTTCCGGAAAACTGATCCAGCTGTGCAGCATCGCAGAGCTCTGTGAAAATCCGGAGCGGGTGAGGGAGGCTCCGTGGGACTGTGCAACCAGCCTGGCCCAATACCTTGGCCTGACCTGCACCGCAGAATCCGACCAAGGGTGGGCCGTGCAGTATACCTTTCTGGATCCCGAAGGCGACGGCAGCGTCCTGACATTCCAGCTCCGACTGGACGATCTGCTGCAGCTCAGCGTCACACCCAATGAGTTCTTCCTCAGCAGCCCCTGAGTCCCTGCGTATTCCAATCCACAAGGCAGCTCCCGCTCCCATGGCAGGCTCCTCTCCTGAAAATTTTGACCCTCCATTGCATTTTCTGGAAAAATCCAGTATAATGAACCCCTACTCCACCATGCCGGCCTTTCGGCCTGCGCCCCCTGCTAAAAAGGAGCTTACCCATGAATCAACGCCAAACACGCCCCCGCCCCAGACGCAGACGGAGGAGAAGAAATCCCATGAGCTA
>VOFD01001228.1_pt1 | contig 13595 bp, 11 predicted proteins | sample 5384101 | NCBI WGS metagenome assembly VOFD01 (sample SAMN12384723, study PRJNA508395) | human gut metagenome | isolation source: healthy gut C | host: Homo sapiens
AGGGCGGAGGTACGCGATATGTATAGTCAGGAAGCGGTCGTGAACAATCAGGTTGGGCTGCACGCCAGACCGGCCACGTTCTTTATCCAGAAAGCCAACGAGTTTAAAAGCGCGATTTGGGTGGAGAAGGAGAGCGGAAGGTGAACGCGAAGAGCCTTCTGGGCGTTTTGTCCTCTGGGCATCGTCAAGGGTACCCCAATTAAACTGATTGCGGAGGGCCCGATGAGAAGGAAGCGGTGGAGGCCCTGTTCAAGATGATCTCCTCCGATTTTTTCCTTAATTCCCAGGCCAAAAGGCACCGCTTCGCGGCGCCTTTTGATATTTCCCCAAAGGCGGGGAGCGCGCCATGACCTTTGAGGAACTGAAAGAAAAAGCCCATAGCCTGCCTCTGAAGCCAGGCGTGTATATCATGCAGGTTCCACCACGGTCAGTCCTATCTTTGCGTGGCTACGGCCGCTTCGGTCGACGGTTATTCGTCGTCGGGCGCAGTGGTGTCGCGCGACGGCGCCAAACTCAATATCGAAACCCATGCGCCGCTGGTGATTCTGGCCGACGTGGGCGTGCTGGCTGCCGCGCCGAAAGAGATGACAGCGGCGGGTTATGCCGATCTGGCGGCCAAGATACCCGCCGGCGCCGAGTGGATGATCGCCGACCTGTTCGGTACGGAGCCGATCATTCCCGCTGCGTGGAACGTCTTCATGAACGATCTGGATGCGATGCTCGCCGATCCCGAAGGGGTGGCGGCCGGCAAACCCGAAGCGATCGCTTCGCTCTTCGCCGGTCTGACGCTGAGCGGCATCGCGATGCAGGTAGCCAAGTCGAGCCGTCCGGCGTCGTGCACCGAACACCTGTTCAGCCACGTGCTCGACATGACGCACCATCGCTACAACGGCAAGTTCCAGTCGCACGGTTTCCAGGTGGCGATCGGTACGCTCACGATGTGCGCCTTCTTCGACGAGTTCTTCAAGATGGATCTCTCGACGCTCGATGTCGACGCCTGCGTGGCCGCATGGCCCTCGCTCGAAGCGGAGCAGCGGCGTGCGCTCGATCTGTTCCGCGATTTCCCCGTGCCGGAGCTGGGTTATACCGAGATCACGAAGAAGTGGAACGACGCCGAGACGGTTCGCGTACAACTCACGCGAGTCAAGGAGAACTGGCCCGCCTTCAAGGCACGGTTGCAGGCGCAGTGCTATCCGTTCGAGAAGATGCGTGCGCTGTTCGCCGCCGCGGGTGCGCCGACCGATCCTTCGCAGATCGGTGTTTCGCGCGAGCAGTTGCGCAGCATGGTCGATTTCACGCAGTTGTTGCGCTGGCGCATCAATCTGCTCGATCTGGCCAAACGCGCACGGATTTACGATGAATTGGTCGCCCGCGTCTTCGGTAAGGGCGGAGCTTGGGAAATCGCATAATCGACAAGCCTTATGACTGCGGAACAGACCAAACGATTCAAATACTGGCAGTGGCGGACGATCATCGGAACGATGATCGGTTACGCCATTTTTTATTTCGTTCGCAAGAACTTCTCTTTCGCCATTCCCGGTCTTACGGCCGAGTACGGCATCTCGAAAACGACCTTCGGCGTCATCATGACCCTCGTCGGGCTGATCTACGGCGTGTCGAAATTCGTCAACGGCGTACTGGCGGACCGCATCAACGGCCGCTGGCACATGGTGACGGGCCTGTCGGTGTGTTCGGTCATCAACTTCATTTTCGGCTGCGGTGCGATCATCTGCGCATGGATTACGGGGCAGACCTACGGGACGACGTTCATCCATACGCTGGTCGTCCTGTTCGGCGTGCTGCTGATTCTGAACAACATGTTCCAGGGGTGCGGCTTCCCGCCGTGCAACCGCCTGATCACGCATTGGGTTCCGCCCAAGGAGCTGGCGACCAAGATGTCGATCTGGAACGCTTCGCACTCGATCGGCGCCTTCATCATCGCGATCTTGTGCGGGTATCTGATGGGCCACACGGGTACGGATATGACGGGCGATCCGGAGATGCGGCAGCGCGTCGTGGAGAATACGGCGAGCATCACCGAAAAGATGGACGCCGCTTCGGCCGAAGCCTATGTCACCAACGCGTTGCAGCATGTCGGCGCATGGCAGTGGACGTTCTGGGTTCCGGCTGCCATCGCGGTGCTGGGCGTGATCTTCATCATCGTTACGTTGCGCGATACGCCCAAGTCGGTCGGCCTGCCCGAATTGGAGGGTACCAAGACGCAGCTCGACGAGCACGATTCGTCGGAGGAGTTCAAGGCGTTCCTGCGCAAGAAGGTCTTCCTCAATCCCATGATCTGGGGGTTGGCCGTGGCCGACTTCTTCGTCTATATCGTGCGTTTCGCCGTGCTCGACTGGGGCCCGACCTTCTTGCAGGAGTCGCGCGGCCTCTCGTCGAGCATGGCCGGCTGGACGGTCGCCATCTTCGAAGTGTGCGGTATCACGGGCATGCTGCTCGCGGGTTGGATCTCCGACAAATTCTTCGGGGGCCGCGCACAGCGCACCTGCGTCTTCTGCATGGCGGGCGTGATCCTCTTCATCTCGCTCTTCTTCGCCCTGCCGGAGTCGACCGATCCTGTCGTGCTGCTGATGATGCTCGCCGTGGCGGGATTCTTCATCTACGGCCCGCAGGCGCTCATCGGCGTCATCGCGTCGAACCACGCCACGAAGAAGGCCGCTTCGACGGCCAACGGCGTGGTGGGTATGGTGAGCTACGTCAGTGTCGTCGTTTCGGGCTGGGGCTTCGGCTTCATCTCCGACCACTTCGGCTGGCGCTGGGTCTTCATCACGATGATCGCCATGGCCGTGCTCGGATTCCTGGTGCTGCTGTCGATGTGGAACACCAAGAGCGACGGATATGAGCACGACGCCGCCGAAACCAACTAAAACCTTATAAGCTTATGAAAAACTTCTTTTTGAAACTGGGTGTCTGCGCATTGGCGCTCACCGGTGCCGCCGAGGCGCTGGCGCAGGAGCAGGTCATCCAGCTCTTCGCCCATCGGGGCAGCCGTTTCGAGTACGACGAAAACACGCTGCCGGCCTTCAAGGCCTCCTACGATGCGGGTCTGCGCGGTTTCGAGACCGACATCCGCATGACCCGCGACGGCGAGCTGGTGATCTCGCACGACGAGACGCTGGCACGTCTGACGCCCTGCAAGCGCGTGGTGGAGACGATGACGGCCGACGAGATCCGCAAGGTCAAGACCAACCAGGGCAACGACCTGATCTTCCTGCCCGAGCTGGTGGACTTCTTCGCCGACAAGGACAACGTATACATCGAGTTCGAAATGAAGACGAAGCCGGTCGAGAGTTATCCCGAAGAGCGGCTGCGCGAGTACTGCGAGAAGGTGTACAACACGGTGATGGCCAAGAAACCCGCCAACTCGCTCTATCTGTTCACGTCGAGTGACAAACGTGCGCTGAAAATGATGCGTTTGCTCCACCCCGACGTCGATCTGCTGCTGATTATTTCGAAGCCGATCTGCGAGGAGACGATCCTCGAAGCGATCGACATGGGCATCAAACGGTTGGGCTGCCGCATCGAGGGCACGTCGAAGGCGATGGTCGATCTGGCGCACAAGGCCGGACTCTATGTCTCGCTGTGGCCCGGTCAGTCGCCCGAAGAGTTCATGCGGGGTGCCTATCTGGGTGCCGATGCGCTCAACAGCGACCGTGCGGTCGAGGTCAAGAACTGGCTCGACAAGAACGCGCCGTGGATCAAGTATAAATAACGTCCGTTCCGTCGCAGGCCCGTTCGGCGTGCGACGTGTATAACGGGGACGTTCGGACGAGTCCGATCCTTGCATTACCCCCGCCGGAAATGTTTCCGGCGGGGGTATTCCGTTTGCGGGTCTCCCGACCCGTTTGCAGGTGCCTGTGCGGCGGCGTTTCCGGCTTCGGGGGAATGAGTTTCCGTGCCGCAGCACGGGAGGCACGGCGGCCGGAACGGCCCGCACCGGCGCCGGCCGGTGTGGCGGGGCTGCGGGCCGGTTATTTGCTTCTGATACGTTTGCGCCGTTTCTTCTCCACCTCCCGGTCGTGCTTTGCTCCTCCATCTGTTTGCGATAGATTTCGATCTTCTCATTGAGATGTGAAACGTCTTCTTTCAGCATTTTGCGGAACGTGTTCAGACTGACGGGAGCCTCTTCGATCACGAATTTGGTATGGATTTTCCATAGCGGGAGCTTCCCTTTGCGGATGTAGGGTTCGGCGAGGCGTTGGACGTATTGCGCCTGTTTGAGATAGCTGAGTCGTTCTTTGGTCACTTTCATACGATGATTCGTTAGCGGGTTAATCAATATAAAGTTCCGAAAACCGGCCGGCCGAAACAAGCAAAGCAACGTTTGTTGGTGGATGAAATATAATATTGTATAAGTAAATAATAAATTGTACGATCTTGTTTGCAGGAAGTTGCCGTTTCGGATCGCCGCACGGATCGTCCGAAAAGGCGCTCCGTGGCAGGATCGGCGCTGCGGACAATGCGCGGGCATAACCGCAGCCGACGGGAGCGGCCCGCCGACAGTGACGCCGACGACGCTCCCGTGGGGGACGAATCCGGAAGGATACTACTTATTTATATAGTCCGGCGGATCGGAGGCTTTTCCGGCCCTCGAAGTACAGGATAAGTTTGGGATTCGTCCCTTCCGGACGAAGCGGGAGGGACGGAACGACGCAATGGAGACGGGGCGGCGGGCGGCGTTTATTCGATCAGTGCCCGAAGCGGTACGTCGAGTGCGTTGCAGATGATGCAAAGTGTTTTGACCGTGGGATTTGAACGGCCCGTTTCGATACGGCTCAGGTTCGAACGTTCGATGTCGCAGCGGTAGGCCAATTCCTGTACCGTGAGCTTTCGAGCCTTTCTTAGTGTTCTGATTTTTAGAGCGATAAGTTTTATCTGTTCTGTATAGTCGATTGGCATCCCGAAAAATTTTACGAAAAGTTTTGTATTGCAAAGATTTTCATATATCTTTGCATCATGCGTATCATATATGATACCAATAGTCCGGCGGCGGGAGGCATGAAATCCTGCCGATAAGGGATGACAACTAGATAAGAATCAGTAAATAAATACCGAAAAGACACGAAGTTCAAACCATTTCAAAACATCTTTAATTTCTTCATTATGAAAAGACAATTCTTAGGTAGACTCCTATCGCTGTTCCTTGTCGGAACGGTGGTAGCCGGAGTCGGTTGCAAGGACTACGATGACGACATCACGAGTCTGAACAACCGGATCGACGAGCTGACGACGGGGCAGATCGCTTCCGTGGAGAAGCAGATGCAGTCTCTGCAAAATGCGGTCGACCGGTTGGACGGGGTTGATTCGGGCTTGAAGGACGAAATCGAGGCATTGCAGGGCAAAGCCGAGACGCAGGCCGGAGAGATCGGAAAGTTGCAGGAGGAGTTGGGAAAGGCGGCCTCCGCATCGGAAGTCGAAGCGCTGAAAAAACAGATCGAGACGCTCGAAAGCGATAAGGGCAAGCTGGAGAAGCGGATCGAGGCGCTCGAAAGCGCCCGCACGAGTTTGCAGGATGAAATCGACGCCGTGAAGGGTTCGCTGGCGAACTACCTGACCAAGAGCGACGCCGAGGCGACCTACGCCACCAAAACGACGGTCGAGAGTCTGTCGCAGCTGCTCAACCAGATCAAGGCCAACTACGTTTCGGCCGAAGGGCTGGCTTCGACGCTCGAAGGTTACGTGACCGACGCCGAACTGGCCGATTATCCGACGCTGACCGTCTTACAGGAGGCGATCCGCCAGAGCGAGACGGCGATGAAGAACTCGCTGGGCGAAGCGATGAAGCCGATCCTGGCGAAATATAACTTCGTCCAAAAGGATGTGCTCGATCTCGAAATCCAGGATTTGCAGGAGCAGATCGATGCCCTCAGCGGCAAGCCCGACGCCGACGGTTCGCTGGCCAACATCAAGAGCCGGCTCGAAGCGCTCGAAAATGCCGAGATCAAATACGACGAGTCGAACGCCGCCTTCACGAAGGGCGTGGAGGACTGCATCGGCAAGGCGCTCGCCAACGACGGCGCGATCGATCAGGCCATTGCCAATGCGATTAAGGATGTCGCCGGTGAGTATGAGGGGACGATGCAGGATCTGAAAAACCTCATCGACGGCCTGCGCATGGACGTGGATCAGCTCCTGAGCCGTATCCAGAGTCTCGTCTATGTTCCGGCTTACGACGATCACAAGGCGTCGGTCAACGCGCTCTACTATGCCCCCGAGGGCGAGGAGCCCGTTCTGCTGGCGAACGGTACGGTGGAGATGACCTTCCGCGTTACGCCCGTCGAGGCTGCCGGACAGCTCGTGGCCGCCTATGCCGCCGAGCCCGAGATGTTCTCGCTGGAAATGGAACAGGTGAAGACGCGCGCTACGGTGCCTGCGCTGAATATTCAGAAGGTCGAGGCCGACGAGACGGGCAACGGCCGCTTCATCGTGACGGCGCTTCCCGCCGATTTCACCCCCGACTTCTTCACGGGTAAGGTTTCGTACAGCATTGCGCTGCGCGTACAGAAAGCCTACGACGCGGAGGCCGGGAACGACTATTCGGCCAATGTGGTTTCGGATTACGTGAACCTCGTGCCGGCGCGCGCCGACGTGAAGGCCGTCGTGCTGGCTCCCGCCAAGGAGGACGGTTCGATCGACGCCGACCGGATCGTCGCTGCGGACGGCGAAGTGGCCTACGAGATTCCCTTTACGACGACGATACCGACATGGTCGTCGAACTGATGAAGGGCTACAAACTCTGGGCTACCGACGGCGAAGCCTACTACGATCTGGCTCAGCTCGCCGACATGGGTTATTCGCTCGAAGCGCCCGTCGTGGCCTGCACGAGCAAGGCATTCAAGGCCGACGGCACGGAGTTGGAGTCGGCCGACAAGGGTAATTTCGAAGTTGCGAACGGCGGGGAGGAAGTCTGCGACGAGACGGTCAAGCTGATCGCCGCCGACAAGTCGACGCGCAACAACTACCTGCTCACCGAGCACGCCTATACGGTCGCTGCCGCCTACGATGCGCTGAACCCGACCTTCAACAGCCGTGTGACGATCGTCAAGACCAAGCGCGGCGTAACGCTCGACCTGTTGAAGTACGTCTGGAACTACTCCGATTTCCGGACGGTCTACGAAGCCGGCGGCGAGTACGAAGGTGCCGAGCGCGAATTCACGCTCAAAGTAACCGAGTCGACGCTTCCTCAGGACATCACGCCCGAGAACATCGTGACCTACTGGAACCAGGGCGGCAGCGCCGTGGTGAAGGCCGTCGAGCTCGACGCGGAGGGCAAGCCGACCGAGACCGTCGACGACAATGTGAAGGTGGTTCCCGTGGCTTACGATGCCGACGAGGGCTATACGCTGCGCGTTTCGGGATACACCTTCGGCAAGCGCTATGCCGTCGAAGCGTCGAGCGAGTTCGAGAACGTACAGGTGACGATCGCCTTCGAGGCCGAGTTCGTCGCACTGCCCGAGAAGATCGAGGTTACGCTTCCCGACGCTACGCTCGCATACGATGCCACCGAGGAGCTGTTCGTGGCCGAGGATACCTCCATTGTCGGCGAACTCTTCGAGCAGGTGAAGGATCACTTCACGGATGCCACCGAACTGGCTACGTCGCTTACCCGTCCTTACGATGGAGGCTCGCCCAACAGTGCGAACGCATTCTATACGGCTGTCTGCGGCGACCGGACGTTGGAGAAGAATTACTGGTTCCTCGACGGTTCGAATCCTGCGACGATCACCCGCATCGCCGTGGCCAACGACGGCAAGATGACCTCCCACATGCAGGTCAATCGTGCCGATGTGGAGACCGACGCCGACGTATTCGCCTTCGAGACGAAGCTCGTTTCCCAACTACGGCCTGCCGATCTATGTCAAGGGCGAGGCCAGGGTCGAGATTCCCGCCTATGCCGCGCAGCACGTCGACGCATGGGTCTACAACGCGGACGGCAAGTGGCAGTCGGATGTGAAGGGGCTCTGGTCGCCGAGTTTCGGATCGGGTGCGCTCACGGGCTTCTCGGTAGCCGACATCGATCTGGAATCCGCCTTCACGATCGTCAAGAAGGATGCGCAGGGCGTATGGGTACCGGTATCGGACGATGAGATCGCTGCACAGAAACTCGTCTTCGCTTACGAGATTCCCGCGACGGCTCCCGCTCACGACGGCATCGAGATCGCCGGTAACAAACTCTCGTATTACGGCCGCAACGAATCCGTGCCCGTCGTCGGTACGCTTTCGATCGACGGCATCGTCATCGGCAACGCCTTCACGGCCGTGAACGACTATACGTCGTATGAGGTCAACAAGTTCGACCCGATCCGCTCGTTCACGCAGTCGGAGACCGTCGAAATCCCGACCCGCACGGCCGAGGCGACCTATACGAAGAATATCTGCGAGGTACTTTCGCTGCGCGATATGCGCGACGCCGACGATATGAAGGGCTTCGAGCTGATCGATCACGATGCGACGCTGGCCGATCCGTGGATCACGGGCGTCGACACCAACGGTTTCGCTACGGGTGTCCGTCCCAACAGCGACGAAGTCTTCGGGCTGGAAGCGATCCGCATCGTCAGCTTCTCGGTGACCTATGCCGACAACGGATTCGACGCTTCGGCGGCACTCGGCGACCGTGTAACTGTCGACGAGACGACCGGTCGGATCACCTTCTCGAATCTCAACAACCTCTCGTTGCAGAAGGATGTCGACGTGACGGTCAACGTCGAGGTGGCTTATCCCTGGGCCGTGAAGAGCGGTAAGGTGACCTACAAGATTCTCAAATAGCGGGGATCGTCTCTCCTCCGTCGCGACGGAGGACGATTCGGGGCAGAGTTTTCACAACTCTGCCCCTTTTCGTTCCCTTGCGGCGGTGTATTCGGAGCAGGGGGCGCCTTGCCGTCGCAATCCCGATTCGGCGCATGCATCGGCATACATGCGCTTTTATCCCGTCGTCGTGCGCTATGTCAGCATGTGTCTCAGTGCGGAGGCATAATATCCGATAGGGTGGAGACGGCGTTCTGCCCTCGCCGTCCTTCGTCGGGCCGTCTTTCGCGGACGTTCGCGCCGTGCGACGGCAGGAACGCACGCAGGCAAAGCGTATTTCGTGGTATTTCGCGCACCTTTTCCGGAAAAACCGTTGCAGGGATACGCTCCTTCGGGGAGAAAGCGCGCGTTTTGCGTCGGAAAACAGACATTCCTCCTGTGTCCGAATGCCGTCAGTGCCGTTCATGCAGATCGGTGCCCGCAGGCCGCTGGAACGCCTGCAAGCCGAACTCCGGCAGAAGGGTGAGCACGCGGTCGGTAAGTGCGCTCTGGAACGCTTCGTAGGGAATCCATTCGAAGTGGCGCGTGAAGCAGTAGAACTCCAAAGGCACGCCTTCGGACGTGGGTTGGAGCGTGCGTACCATCAACATCAGGTCGCTGCGCACGTCGGGGCAGTTGCGCAGGTAATTCGCGAGATACTCCCGCAGCGCTTGCAGGTTGACGATTTCCTGCGATGTATCGGCCGCAAGATACCCCTTTTCGCGGAGCCGCGCCGTCTCTTCCGGCGTGCGCCGGTGAATCGTGCGGGCGTCGATGAAGACCGAGCGCTTGATGCGTCGTCCGCCGCATTCGCGCATGCCCCGCCAGTTCTGGAACGAGTCGCTGACCAGCGCATAGGGCGGAATCGTCGTAATCGTCTTGTCGAAATTCTGCACCTTGACCGTCGTCAGCGTCACCTCGATTACATACCCGTCGGCACCGTATTTACTCATCGTTATCCAGTCTCCCGGTCTCAGCATGTCGTTGGCCGAGAGTTGAACGCCGGCGACGAGCCCCAGTATGCTGTCCTTGAAAATCAGCATCAGCACGGCGGCCGATGCACCCAGTCCGGCCAGAATGCTCGTGGCGTTCCGGTCGATGAGAATCCCGATGATCAACACGATGCCGACGCTGACGGTCACGAGTTTGAGCATCTGGTAGATGCCTTTCAACGGCCGGTCGCGCAGCGTTTCGTGTTTGTTCGAAATGTCGTAGAGCGCGCTGAGAAAGGTGTTTTGCAGGGCGACCGTCACGACGATGAGGTAAATCGAGCAGCCTTTGTGCAGCAGTTTCAGCAGCGAGGGGTCGTCGCCGAAGGCCAGCGGCAGCAGCAGATATAGGAGGACGGGCGGAATCAGGCGGCAGGCGGCGTGCAGGACTTTGTCGTCGAACAGATGGTCGTCCCACATCGTCCGGGTCTGGGCGCTGATGCGTTGCAGGGCAGGTGTCACCAGATGCCGGAACAATTTCACCGCGAGGTAGCAGACGAGGACGATGCCTGCGACGAGCAGGATGCGCGAGCCCCACTCTCCGCCGGAGTTGTCCAGCCCCGCGCGGCGGAGCAGCGATGTCAGGTCTTGGTTCAGATTGTCCATGCCGGGTCACAGTTTTGAGGGCGGCCGCATGGTGCGGAACCGGTCGTTCCTGTCCGGCCGCCGAAAGCGAGGTCGTTTTCACCGCCAAAGATAGGAAACAAAAACGAGAACGGGAGCGGTTCGTGCGGAGAGTTCGCGCCGGAGGGTTCGGCTGGCGGTTTTCGTCAGAAGGTGCGGATTCAGGTCTTCCCGTGTCGCAATTTGTCCCGCTTGTGAAGCGGGACTGTCTCTGACGGCTCGCGGTGCCTCCTCCCGGTCCGCCGGAACGAAACAGGGATTGCGATACGTGACTGCGCGATTCCGAAACCTTATTTTTCCTGCCGCAGCGTATTATTTTCAAACATTCAGTTACATATGTGGATAGCGAAAAACTTGCCAATGCAATCGATGGTTGTTATAGATATTATAGAGGTGCCGATTGGGGGGCATATTATCAAGTCGATTGATTTACTGAATCCGATGGAGTAGGTGGGATCGAAATTTTCGGATAGCGACCATTTATGTACCACTTGTGTACCACCGCCATTTTCCCGACCATACGGCATAAAAGAAAATCCTCGATATTCGACTGAATATCAAGGATTCTCGGTTAGTCGGGGTGACAAGATTCGAACTTGCGACAACACGCCCCCCAGACGTGTACTCTAACCGGGCTGAGCTACACCCCGATGGCGTATGGTGCAAACCCTCGGTCGGTTTTGCGGTGCAAAGATAATTATTTTCTGAAATATTTACTACTTTTGTCCGAATAATTTTCGTAAAAAGTGAAATCCGCCCTCGAAATCCGCCGAGGAATTCTTTTCGGCCTCCTTGCGATCGTCGTCGTCGTGCTCTTCGCCTTCGATCTCGCATCGGGATCGGTCGGCGTGGGCGGCCGCGAGGTGTGGGCCTTGCTGACGGGCGGGCCGTGCGATCCCATGGCGCGCGACATCATTCTGAAAATCCGGTTGATAAAGGCCGTCGTCGCCGTGCTGGCGGGGTTTTCGCTTGCGGCCAGCGGCCTGTTGATGCAGACGTTGTTCCGCAATCCGCTGGCGGGCCCTTTCGTGCTGGGTATCAGTTCGGGCGCGAGTCTCGGCGTGGCATTGTTCCTGTTGGGGGCGCCGCTGCTGGGCATCGCAGGGCATTCGTTGCTGGCCAGCGTCGGTACGGCGGGCGCCGCATGGATCGGGTCGGCGCTCATCCTGTTGTTGATCATGGCTGTCAGCCGCCGTATCAAGGACATTATGGTAATTCTGATTCTGGGAATGATGTTCGGATCGGCCGTCGGGGCGCTCGTCGAGATTCTCCAATACATGAGCAACGAGGCGGCTCTCAAATCGTTCGTCGTCTGGACGATGGGATCGCTCGGCGACGTGACGATCCCGCAGCTGACGCTGCTCGTGCCGGCCGTGGCGGTCGGTACGGGATTGACGTTTGCCGTACTCAAACCGTTGAATCTGCTGCTGCTGGGCGAACGCTACGCCCGCACGATGGGGCTGAATGTCGGCCGTACACGCACGTTGATCTTTCTGGCCACGACGTTGCTGTCGGGTACCGTGACCGCCTTCTGCGGCCCGATCGGTTTCGTGGGGCTGGCCGTGCCGCACTTGGCGCGGATGCTCTTCGCCAGCGCCGACCACCGCGTGCTCATGCCCGCCTCGATGCTGCTCGGTGCGGCGATGCTGCTCGGCTGCGATCTCTGTTCGAAACAGCTGGCGCTGCCGGTCAATACGCTGACGGCGCTCATGGGCATTCCGATCGTGGTGTGGGTGGTGGTGCGTAATAAGAATATCGTATGACACACGTCGAATTGCAGCATATCACTATCGGCTACGGGCACCGGGTGCTGCTCGAAGATGTTTCGGCGGCTATCGGCGGCGGACGGCTCGTCGCGTTGCTGGGACGCAACGGCACGGGAAAAAGTACGCTGCTGCGTGCGGTCGCGGGGCTCGAGGCGCCGCTGTCGGGCGGGATACGGCTCTGCGGACGCCTGCTGAGTGCGACGCCGGCGCACGAGCTCGCGCAGGTCGTGAGTTTCGTCACCACCGAGAAGGTGCGCATCGCCAACCTCGCCAGCCGCGACGTGGTAGGGTTGGGGCGGGCTCCCTATACCGACTGGCTGGGGCGTCTGCGGCCCGAAGACCGTGCGGTCGTCGACCGTGCCTTGAATCTGGTGGGGATGGGCGGTTTCGCCGACAAGCCGATGGATCGCCTGTCGGACGGCGAGGCGCAGCGCGTGATGATCGCGCGTGCGCTTGCGCAGGACACACCGGTGATCCTGCTCGACGAGCCGACGGCTTTTCTCGACATGCCCAATCGCTACGAGTTGTGCACGCTGCTGCGCCGGCTGGCGCATGACGAGGGGAAGTGCATCTTCTTTTCGACGCACGAACTGGACATCGCGCTGACGCTGTGCGACGCCGTCGCGCTGATCGATCCGCCGCGGCTGCACCTCCTGCCTACCGACGAAATGATTCGCAGTGGCCATATCGAACGGCTTTTCGACAACGGGACGGTGGCCTTCGATGCCTCGACGCGCACGGTAACGGTGCGGAGGTGACTGCGGAATAGATTGCGTTTGTTCTTGCAGAGCGTTGATTATCGGGAGATTGCAGTTTAAAATGCGTTTATTTCGCAATTTTTTTATTCCATTTTTTGTTTCGATCGCTTTTTTGCTTATCTTTGCACCGCTAAAGTACGCTGCGAGGCGGAAATAGCGGTGAGTAGGCCCATTCGTCTATCGGTTAGGACGCAAGATTTTCATTCTTGAAAGAGCAGTTCGATTCTGCTATGGGCTACAAACGAGAGGCCGCGGGGCTGCCGGCGCCGGAAGCGGGACGGAACAGAAGTTTCGCCCGATACGGATCGGCGGGGTGGGCGGCTTTCACGGGTGATACGTTGCAGGAGCGGGTTTTAGCGACCTATCCGAGGGCGGCTACGGCCGTTTTGCTTATTGACGAAAAGTGAAATAAAATAAAAAACGAAATTATGGCAAACCATAAGTCATCCAAGAAGCTGGACAGATTGTTAAGCACAACATCATAGTCTTTTGCGCCCGCTCAGTGAGAACCGCTGTCCGATCCCGACCGGAGGAGGTGCCCTGCGGACAGTCTTTTTTTGGCGCCACCTTTCGGTGACAAAGGTGGTAAAAACTGCTCCTCGCAGGAGACGCCCAATCGGAGGTGCGGGATGCTTCCGGATATACATTCAGGATGT
>VOFD01001771.1_pt1 | contig 13593 bp, 28 predicted proteins | sample 5384101 | NCBI WGS metagenome assembly VOFD01 (sample SAMN12384723, study PRJNA508395) | human gut metagenome | isolation source: healthy gut C | host: Homo sapiens
ATTTCACAACGGCCGAAGAAGTGTTGTGCATTTTGTGCAAATTCCCGGTCTTGTCTTATGCCAATTGCACAATTTCCAAGTGAATTTTCTTCCTTTCGCTTCGTTTTCCGCGTCAAAAACGGGGCAAAATCGGCACATTATTCACCATTTGTATATCCGGTATATCAAATTTATATAGGCGGACCGGCTGCGATGCAGCCCCAAACGCGGCTGTGATACTGCCCTTATATAATTGTAATACAGATTTAATATGGCCGTTTACTGCTTTTCGCCCCGGCGGAACAGCAGGCGGAAGATGGCACGGCTCAGCGGGCCGCAGTAGAACATCTGCCAGCACAGCGCCATGGGGAAGTTGCAGCCAACGGTGTGCACCCAGGTGCCAAAGCTGGGCTCCTTGAACAGCACGGTCGCAATCAGGCTCATGACGGGGCACATGATGCAGACGATCATCAGCGAGATGGCGTAGGTGATGAACTGGGGCCGGTCGGTGGGCCGCATAAAGCGGAAGGCCAGCCGGGTGGCCAGCTTCTCGACCACAAAGAACTCCAGGATAAAGGCGGCAGTCCGACGAGGGTAACGGCGTTCTCAAAGTTCCCAGAAAACTTCAAATTTGGTTTGAGGGCGGGCTCAAGGACTTTCAGCCAGCAATAACCGCCGCCATACCATTTGTGGCGTTCCCCGTAAGGGCATTTTTCGCAACATTTTTCACGGTACATTTTACGACTCCTTCACTTTGATTGTACAAAAAAATGGCAAATCAATACGAAGTTTTATTCCGCTTGGATGCCGAGCTAGAGCGTCGATTTTCTGCGAGCTTTACCGGAGCGGATCAAAAGATGGCCATGCTCTCCAAACGCTCAGCAGAGCTCAATGAGGCCGCGTCAAAGATTGATGGGCTGCTCAAATTGCGTCGAGAGACAGGGGCGCTTTTTTAGCGATTTTTCTCGGCAGAAAGCTGTCGTGGAGAATTTGCGTTCGGCCATTAGCCGACTGCAGGAGCCGTCTTTGCAAATGCAGGCGACCCTGGTGCAGGAAGAGCGAAAACTTGCCAAGGTTAAGACTGCTTTTGAAAAGCACTCTGCAGCATTGAGAAAGGCTAATGTTGATATGGCTAGTTTTGGCCGCAGCACGGCAGATCTAACACAGAAACAAGCGCAGCTCGTGCAGGGGACAGAAGAGGCTAACCGAGCTTTAGCTCGATTCAATGCGCTTTCGGCAAAAAAAAGACAAACTCAAACTCCGCCAGCAAGAGATTGGCGATGCAGCTATGCAGTCTGCAGTGGCAGTCACTACACTGGGACGTGCCGCCGTCAATGCTTTGTCGGCACCCATCCGCCAGGCAATGGATATGCAGGATGCCATGGCCGACATCAACAAGGTGGTGGATTTCGAGGATCCTGGGGGACTGCAGAAAATGCAGGCCAGGCTCGAGAAAAAATGAGCGTGGAGATCCCGATGTCGGCGGCGGGCCTGGCGCAGATTGCAGCGGCAGCCGGGCAGGCCGGCATTGCCGCCGATGAGCTTGTGCCGTTTGCCGAACAGGCGGCCAAGATGGGCGTGGCTTTTGACATCACGGCCGAAGAGGCCGGCAATATGATGGCCAAGTGGCGATCGTCTATGGGGCTCACCCAAGCTCAGGCGCTCGAGCTTGCTGACGCGACCAACGCCCCCTGAGCAACTCAAACGCCGCTCCAGGCTAAGCAAATTGGCGAGGTGTTGCTGCGATATGGCGCTCTGGGCAAGGTTGCCGGCTTGACGGAAAGCAGACGGCCGCCCTGGCGGCCACTGCGATCGGTGCAGGCGCAGAGGCAGAAGTTGCAGCCACCGGCATCAATGCGTTTATGCGATCGATGGTGAAGGGCGGCGGCATGACAGAGCTGCAGGCTTCAGCTTTCAGCAACATCGGGTTTGATCCGAAGCAGCTGCAAAGGATGTGCAAAACCAATGCTCCCAAAGCCATTTTGGACGTATTGGAGGCCATTAAAGTCAAGGTGCCCAAAGAGCTGCAGTCCCAATACCTCACGGCCATGTTTGGTGAAGAGGGCGCACGAGCAATGGGACCCTTGATGGTCAATACGGATCTTTTGCGGAAAAACTTTTGAGCTGGTGGCCAATTCCGAGAATTACGCCGGATCCATGCTCAAAGAGTTTGAGGCACGTGTTGGTACCGCTTCAAACGCTTTGACGATTGCGCAAAACGGTCTGGCCTACATCACGTCAGCCATGGGCGAACCATTGCTTGAGCCGGTCAGAGAATTTTTCCTGGCTCTCGGCAAAGCAGCCTCCGTCATCGGAGGATTTATGAAGGAAAACCAGCGCCTGACCACGGTCGTTGTGACTATGGGGCTTGGCGTTGTCGGCGCAGCATTGGCCTTTCACGCGATTCGAGCAGCGGTGCTGTTTACGAAAATGCCGATTTTGGCAGCACAAGGCGCGATGATCTCGTTCCAAAAGGTTTTGATGACAAATACAACAGCGGCCAAGGTTTGGTCGCTGGCGTGTGTTGGGGTCACCAAAACAATGCAGCTCATGGCGGTTGGAGCTCGAGGACTGGGGGGCGGCTTTGAGTTTTGCTATGACGAATCCAATGGGGGCAGTTCTGGCAATTCAAAGGGCGCTTTTGGGGCTCAAGGCATCCATCGTTTCCTCTAGCGTCGCAACGAAAGCTTGGAGCATTGCTTGTGCCGGCACGAGCAAGGCGATGGCTCTCATGGCGGCCGGCGCTCGAGGCGTTGGCATTGCTTTGCGCTTTGCTATGGCCAATCCTATTGGGATTGCGATCAGCGCCGTTTCTGCATTGGTGGCCGCAGGTGTGTACCTATACAAAAACTGGGATGCGGTGAAGGCCAAAATGAGCTCGATTGGTCAGGCGATTGGGGCGGCTTTCACGGGGCTCGTGAATTTTGTCAAGGCCCCGGTCAATAGCATCATCGGTTTGATCAATCAGGTAATTGCGGCCATTAACTCTTTGGGATCCTTCAAGGTGCCGGATTGGGTGCCGGGTCTTGGCGGAAAGCAGGTTGGGTTGAGCATTCCTCAAATTCCTCAGCTTGCGGCCGGAGGAGTGGCAACCGCCCCTACGATGGCCATGGTGGGAGAGGGTGCGGAGCCGGAGGCGATCATTCCGCTTTCGAAACTGGCAGACATGATCAAGCCGATGCCGGCAGCCGCGCAGGCGGCCCCGGCGCGCCAGGTGCGCTCACGGTCAATTTTCTCCGGTGATCAACATTTCCGGAGGTGAAAAAGATGCTTATGAGGCTGTGCGGCGAGGCTTAAACGAAGGCCATCGAAGCTTCAGGCGCGAGTTTGAGCGAATGCTGGCTGAGGATGAGCGCTTGTCTTACGCCTGATCGAGGGCCCCGATTCCGGGGCCTTTGCGTTATCGGAGGCAACAAAAATGTATAGGACGGTGCAGGGTGACACCTGGGGCATTGTTTCGAAAAAGGGCTATGGGAGGGAATTGCAAATGCGCGTGCTGATAGCGGCCAATCCGGCTGTGCGTGATGTGGTGATTTTTCCTGCCGGCATCGAATTGCAGACGCCGGCAATCAAAAAACGGCAGCCGATACGCTGCCGCCTTGGAAAAGAGGCTAAAGCATGAATGAACCGAGACAAACACGGCTGCGGCTTTTTGTTTACCGGAGACGAAAAAGATGTGACGCAGGACGTGGCCGCGGATCTCCTTGCGTGGTCTTATAGCGATCATGAAACCGGGCAGGCCGACGAGATCTCTTTGACGCTCAAGGATCCAGAGGGCAAGTGGGCTCAGTCATGGCGTCCGGATGGCGGCGAAACGATTCGAATGTATCTGTCGGCCCGGCACAGTGTCCGCGCCAGGCCCGGAGCTCTTTTGCGGAACTTTCTATGTTGACAGCATTCGGCTATCAGGAAACCCTCTGTCGTGGAGATCCGCGCGACTTCGATCCCGTTAAATCAACCGATTCGAAAGCTTGCGAAATCTCGCGCCTGGGAGTTCAGAAAGCTTGGCGACATTGCGTTAAAACGATTGCGCAGAGGCTAAGTTGGAGCTCTTGATGGATGTTTCCGAGGATCCTCTGTATGACCGAATCGATCAGGATAAAGAGTCCGACTTGGCGTTTCTGAAAAACTTTGCGAAGCGGCCGGACTTTCTCTGAAAGTGACTGACGAAAAGTTGGTGATTTTTTAGTCAGGATCGTTATGAGCAAAAGGATCCGGTGGCGAGCTTTGTGCTAGGTGAATCTGGTGTGTTGAGTTACGACTTTGAAACGGCTCAAAGCGGCAGCTATGGGGCTGTGACAGTCGAGTGGCGAGATCCGCTGCAAAAAAAGAAAGGATCAGCCGCAAGCTACAACTTCAATTTGGAGAAAGTGACCGACAAAATGATCAATCCGGCAGTGATGTCGTACACCTATCGAGATCCCAATGCCGGACCAAACGATCAGGAATACAAGATGCGCAAGCGGGCGACCTCGCCGGACGAAGCCAAGCGTTTGGCCAAGGCCAAATTGCGGCAGCTCAATGCCAGGCGCATGACCGGCTCGCTGCGAGTGTTGGGAGATCCGTTTTTGGTGGCTGGAGAGGTCATTGAGTGCCAAGGGTTTGGGTCATTTGATGGTCGCTTCATTATTGAAGAGGCATCCCATTCCGGAGGCGGTTCCGGCTATGAAACAAGCATTTCAGTGCGGCGCGTCAACAACAACTATTGAGGTCGAGAGGCATGAATTTTTTTGACAACATCAGACAACCAGGCGGGTACTTTGCTGGGGCCATTGGCGAAGTCACTGACATTGATTCAAAGATGCCGTGCCCGGGTGACGTTTGATGACGATGATTCGGTGACCAGCTATTGGCTGCCGGTTCTGCAGCCAAACACGATTGACAATCATGATTACCGGCTGCCGGACATTGGTGAGGATGTGCTGTGTGTCTTTCTCTCCAAAGAGGATGGCTACATCGTCGGTAGCTTTTATGCCGGCGTGGCGCCGCCGGAAAACGATCGAGACAAAAAGGACAGTGGTCTTTTTCTGACGAAACAAAAGTGAGCTATGACCGCAAGGCGCACGCTCTGGACATTGTGATCGGCAGCACCAAGATCCATGCTGATCAGACTTCAGTGAGCGTTGAGGCACCGCAGGCGGTTGCGCTTGAGGGAAAGCAGTCTTTGACGGGCAAAGGAGGCCAGAGCGTAGCCATTGAAGCCGGTCAAACGGCCTCGATGTCTGCCGGGCAATCCATTGCTCTGACCGCCCCGACTCTCACGCTCACGATGGGATCGACAAAGATGGTTTTTGAATGGATCCTCGGCGCAGATCGGAGTCAAACAGTCTGACGTTCAAAGGAAACATGACCGTGACCGGAATCTGGCGGTGAATGGCGATGTTTCTGCAGCCGGGAATGTCAACGCATCCGGCGCGTTTCGGATCAACATCTAAGGAAAGGAAATGCTTGGGGTTATTGGAACATTTGGGAGTCTCCCTTTTTGTGTGCTCGGCCGATGTAGTGCACACGTTTAAGGATCTCTCGCGCGAAACATCGACTCGGTGGGCTCGGCATGAGGTAATAGTGGGCAGAAACCGGTCTTGGGTGGATTGGCGACGATCTGGCCAGGGTGACTTTCAAGATTCGGTTTGATGCGTCGCTCAGAACACCTCCTGTTGCCGGATTGATTGTGCTCAATCGACTTTTGAAAGGTCATCAAAGCCATGTGTTGGTAATTGGCGGCGAGTACCTGGGAAAGTTCGTGATTGAGTCGGTGAGCAAAGCCGAAAGCACTTTGCAGGGGCCGGTGTTTGCTGGTGGCCGAGGCACAATTACTTTGACGGAGGCGGCATGAGCCAACATCAGGTGAGCTTGACGCAAGGAATCGACTTTGCGCCCGCATCGGAAATTGCAGAGATCCTTCAAAACGTCCGGACGATTTTGACGACACGGCGTGGTTCTGTGCCGCTTGAGAGAGATTTCGGGTTGTCCTGGGAGCATATTGATCAGCCGATCAATGTGGCAAGGAATGAAGGCCGAAATCATTGAGTCCGTGGGCGCTTTGAGCCGAGAGCCGTTGTTGAGGCTGTGACATTTGATGAGGGCATCGAGGATGGCCAGGATGGCCTGACTCGACCCAGAGTAACGATCAGCATTAAAGGAGAGGCTTAAATGAGTCAAGGGGTTATTCCTCGTTGGGGTTGCCGGCTGTTGATTTTCTGAAAACAGATCCGGAAACAATCAAAACCGAGATCATTCGAGAGTACGAAAAATCGCCAATGTGACGCTGGCAGCCGGAGATCCTCGCCGGCTGTTTTTGGCTTGCGGCAAGCATCATTCAGCTGCGCGCGAAGTGAATACGCCGCGCAGCAGACTTCTTTCTATGCGCAAGGCAGTACTTGGATGCCCTGGGGAGTCGATCGCGGTTGAGCGCCTGGGAGCATCAAAGGCTGCCACAACTTTGAGGTTTACCTTGTCTCAAGCATTAGGCAATGCCTTTTGTGATTCCTGCTGGCTTTGAGGTATCATCAGCAGGCGAGGTGACGTTTGCAACCGATGAGGAGTGCGTGATCGAGCCAGGCGATCTGACCGGTGACGCTCCGGCCTCATGCGTGCAGGCCGGCGAAGTGGGAAATGGGTTTTGGCGGGACAGATCTCCACCATCGTCGTGCCGATGGCGTATTTGGCCTCGGCGCAAAACTTGACAGAAAGCCAGGGCGGGACGGATGTCGAGGGAGATCCGGCGTATGCCGAGCGCATCGGTTGCGTCCAGACAGCTTTTCGGTGGCGGGGCCGAGCTTTCCTATGTTTACTACAAAATCGTATTCGCCGGCCATTGTGGATGTGGCCGTCACTTCTCCGGTTGCTGGCGAAGTGGATGTATCCCTTGCTCGAAGGCGGGGCTGCCAAACGAAACGTTTCTTGAGGATTGCTCGAGCATTTGAGTGCCGAAACAATCCGGCCGTTAACTGACTATGTGAAAACCATTGCGCCTGACGGCCGTCAAATACAAAATCGTGGTGGATTACTGGGTCAATCGGACCGATGCCAACAAGCTTTGAGACGATTCAAAAGGCTGTAACTGAGGCCGTAGAGGTCTTACCGCCTATGGCAGCAGTCGAAAATCGGCAGAGACATCGTGCAGGATGAGCTGATTGCCAAAGTCAATGCGGCTGGTGCGGCGCGAATTGACCGAACGACGCTTTTGCCGGTGGCTTTCACCGCTCTTGACGCTACCGAAGTGGCACAGTGCACCGGCGTTACAGTCAATTTCAAGGGCTATAAGGATGAGTAATGAAAACGATCAAGGATGTGCGGCTTTGAGGATCTGCTGCCGGAAAGTCTGACGCATGACAAGCCGATGGCCACTGCGGCCGCAGCCGCAGATCCCGCAGCTGAAGGCGGTCGCTGACGTCGTGGATGTGGTTGCGATCTACGCGCATATTGACGAGTTGACGAGCGAGCAGCTCGATCACTTTGCCGTGGGCCGCAATCTCACGACATGGCGTGAGTCGTGGCCGTTGGATCTAAAGCGGTCGGTTGCGAAATCCATCATTTGCTCAAAAAGGCAAGAATGGGCGTTGTCGGCCGTTAAGAACGTGCTGGCCTCTTTGGGGTCTGCTGTCTCCATTGTTGTTGGTGGTGGCAGGGAAAGCCCGAAAGCGGCTGCACATTCAAAATCACGGCGACGCTGGGCGACTTGAGGGAACTCTCACTGAGCAAATGCAAGAGGATTTTTTTTTCCCTGCTGCTGGATGCTTCAAAGCCGGTGAATCTCACTACACCTTCACGCTTAGCCAGAACGTTAAAGGAGGGATTCAAGTAGGAGGTGCGGCAAGTACAGCGAGTTTTGCAAGGGCGTCAGGGAGCGAAGCAAAACCATGGCGTTTAGGCATTCAGATCGAGGCCGGTTATCCGGCCCGTTTCTGGATGCTTTTCAGGTCGGCCGCAAGGCCGTTTTTTGTCACGTGCGACTGGCAAACGTTTTTGCGTGTGTAACGGTCGCGTAATTAGGGCTTTTCATGGCTTATGTGTTAACCATCACCGACGACGGCCTGGCCGCGTTGGTGAATCCAAAAGAACGGGACGACTCCTGTGGGTTTTTGAAACAGTCAGTTCGGCACAGGAAAGTACACGCCGACAGGGCAGGAAACTGCACTGCAAGCGTCATTCAAACCTTGGACACGATTCAAGGCGGTGCGGTTGGAACAACATCATCCATGTGACCGTTTCTGACTTCTCGGCAGAGGCATATACGGTTTATGAGGCAGGCATCTTTACTGACGACGGCGTGCTTTTTGCCGTGATCAGTCAGGAAACGCCGCTGGCTCAGAAAGGCCGCCGGGTCTCAACTTTTTGATGTCCTTTGATTTGCTTGAGCAGGCCGGAGAAACGGATATTGAGTTGGGGACACAAACTTTTTCAACCCTCCGGCGACAACGACAACTGCTGGCATCGTCCGGATGGCTACGGCTGCAGAGGTTGAGGCCGGTCTTTCGTCAGGCACTGCTGTTTCGCCCGCTGGGCTTAAGGCAAAGACTCGAGAAAAAGCGGTAGCCTCAACGGCAGCGCTTTCAGGACGGCTCGATCGGCCTTGGCAAGCTCTGAAAAGCCGGTGAGCACGGCCGAGCAAACCTGACGCCGCAAAACAGCAGGCTCAGAAAAAAACCGACTCAGACTCATCATTGCTTCGTCTCCTCGCTGGTATAAGCGTCCGAATTTGCCGACGGTGGCCAAAACATCCGTCACGATTCCGGCCAATACGCAGGTCAACATTGGCAATGCGGGCTACATCAGCACAACGGATACCACGCTGCAGCTAAGCACTGTGGGGAGAGGCGGCAGCTCGAGCGGGCAAAAGATGTTTATATCTACGCATGCAAACCGAAATCCGGATCCGCTCCGGTGTTTGTGCTTTCACTCAACAGCACGGTGCCGACAGGGTACGACGCGCAAAATTCGCGCAAAATCGGGGGTTTCCACTGCTTGTGCGCGTCTGTGGGAACGATTTCGGGGCATACGTTGAGCGGCTATGCAGCCGGCGACATCTTGCCTTTGTCCGTTTGGGATCTGCTGCACCGGCCGGTGAGCGAGCCGGAGGGCATGGTCTGGATTGAAGGATTAGGCATTTGGGTTGACATCTATCTCGGATCCTACAACGGCAGCAAGCTTGTGAGCGCCTATGGAGCATTAACGGCCGATGGATCTTCGAGTCCGGCTTTCCATGGCGAGAAGTTTGCCGAGTATGCCGGATTGGTCGGCAAGCGCCTGGTTCGTCGCGATGAGTTCATTGTGTTTGCAAAGGGCTCAAACGAGGAAACGAGCATTTCTGGGGGGCGTAGATCCGAACACGACCGGCGGGCACGTGGATACGGCTGGCCGCAGAATGATTTCGAACTACGGCATCGAGGATTGCTGCGGGGCGTTGTGGCAATGGACTTCGGATGTGTTTGATTCTTGGGACGGCCACAGCGCTAAGTGGCTTACAAACTCGAATTCCGAGACTTACACCGAAGGCGACATGCGTTACTACCTCGATGGCTACTCGTGGAAAAAGGAAAGCGTTTTCAATCCTACCTACGATTCCACCGGGCACGGCTCTTGCGTCGGTTTGCTGCGTCGCGGCCGTGTTGGGGCGCGCTGGGGCGACGGGTCGCTTTGCGGTTCTCGCGCGGCGTATCTGGGCCGCTTTTCGTCTAACGGCTGGGCGCATGGCGGGTGCCGGCTTTCGTCCGAGCCACGGGTCGTAAATCTCTAACCGAAGGGCCGAGGTGGTCTGCAAGTCGCAAGTCGGAAAAGTAATGCCGGCGAAGCCGGCCGCGCATATTACCACAGGAGGGTTTCAGAAGTGGGGGTATTGCCAGGGCGACCCCCCCATCTAAAATGCCTTTTGGCTGAAAAGGTCTCCAGTGAAGGCTTGCATCAGTTTGCTGCGTCGCAGCCATGTTGGGGCGAACTGGGGCAACAGGTCGAATTACGGTTCTCGCACGGCGAATCTGAACAACTTTTCGTCTAACAGCTGGGCGAATAACAGGTGCCGGCTTTCGTCCGATACGCAGAGTACAGGCTTTGCCTAATCCCGCGGCTGGATCTTTTTGGCCTTCTCGAAAGGGAAAACACACAAAGGGAATGGGGTGCGGCTAGTAGCATTAAGCGAACGTCGTGCCCCATACATTTCAATGAAAAGACATGGACATCTTTGGGACAAGTTCGTGGATCCAGAGAATCTGCGGCTTGCGATCAAGAATGCCCTCAAGGGGAAACGCTGGCAGCGCAAAGTTCAAAAAAGTGCTTGCCAGAGAGGATGAGTGCGTGCAGAAATTGCACGACATGCTCGTCACCGGCCAATACCGCACAGCGAAGTACAAAACGAAGCTTATTTATGAGCCCAAGCAGCGCACAATTTTTATCCTGCCGTTTTATCCGGATCGAATTGTTGCACCACGCCATCATGCAAGTGTTGGAGCCGATTTGGGATGGTCTTTTTGATCTCCGATTCTACGCTTGCCGAATTGGCAAGGGACAGCACGCTGGATCTCGGCGCTGTATGCAATGGACCCGGCAATTTAAGTATTGCTTGAAGTGTGATGTGAGCAAGTTTTACCCTTCGCTCGATCACGAGGTCCTACGAAAATCATCCGAAGGAAACTCAAGGATCCGCTTCTCTTGAATCTTTTGGATGAGATTATCGGCAGCGTTCCAAACGGCAAAAATGTGCCGATTGGAAATTACTTTGAGCCAGTGGTTTGGCAATCTCTACCTCAATGAGCTTGACACCTTTATCAAAGCAAGAGAAGCGAATCAAACCTTATTTGCGCTATTGCGATGATTTCGTCATTTTTTCAAACGACAAAAGCGAGCTTCATGCGCTTGCCGCTGAAATCAAAGATTTTCTCGGCAGCAAGCTGCTTTTTGCGGCTGAGCAAATGTGAAGTTTTCCCGGTAACGCAGGGGATTGATTTTCTTGGCTATCGACACTTTCCGCAAGGATACATCCTGGTGCGGAAATCGACGGCCAAGCGCGTCAAACAGCGAATGTCTGTTGTGCTGCGTGAATTGGAGTCAGGCAAGCTGACAGTTGAGAGAGCGACCGCGAGAGTGGCCAGCACCGAGGGGTGGCTAAAACATGCCAACACGAGGCATTTCAGTTTGTCTTTAAAACTGGCAGAGATCAAAAAGGAGATTGCGAATCATGAAAAAGTTCAGTGATTTTGCGGATGAGCAAGGGCTCGTTGGAGAAAAAGATGCCTATTGCCGAGGTTTTCAATAAAACCATTGTCGTGACCGGTTTCGCGTCATCGACTCTAAGGCAGTCAGGGCAAGCGCTTTGCCTGCAGCTGCAGTTTGAACTGGATGGCGAAAAGCACGTGCTTTTCAGCACCAGTGAAGTGCTTCTGCGGCAAACCGAAAAATATGCCGAACACATTCCGTTTGAAACGGTCATCAAAAAGGTCGGCAGTTATCACACTTTCACTTAGGTGATCAAAATGCAAGGTTTTCCGAAAACTTTAAACACCCGCGAGGATTTTTGAATTTGTCCGTTCGAATTTCACAAAAGAGCTTTGGGCTCCCGAGTTTCAGGCTCTCTTGGATTCGAACTACGGCTGGTTTTTCGTCAAGGAATTGGGCGAGGATGAGCCTGGCGTGATCGATGACACGCATAAGGTTGAGGAGCAGCGCGACACGTCCGGTGACGCCGAAAAAGTGGTGCGCTATCAGTTTGAATATCGAGAGGTCGAAAACAGCAAGCTCAAGCGCTTGGGCTACAGCGTGTCGGAAGTGCAGACATTGCTTCAATAAGGTTTTCGGAGAGCAATGAGAAACCCGCCAGTGTGCGGGTTTTTATTGCCTCCGATCGGGAGAAAACAATGCTGACAACGATTTTGCCCCCAGGGCGCTGAAAAGATCTCTCATGATTTTAGGTGGCACCGTGGGCGGATTTTTAAGTTTTGCATTCGGAGATATTGGCCCGCTTTTTATGTGGCTAATCATTTTCGTTTGCATTGATTTTTTTTAACAGGGACATTGGCCTCGATCGTCCGAGGAACCTGGACGAGCAAACAGTCCGGCATAGGAGTCATCAAAAAGTTCTGTACTTCTGCATTGTGGCTTTGGCCCATGGCTTAGATGTCGTTTTCAGTTCGCTCATTCATGTTGAGATTTTGCAATCGATTGTGATCTGCGCCTATGCGGCCGGAGAAGTCGGCAGCATCTTGGAAAAACATTGAAGCTTGCGGATTTGGCAGCAGTCATCCCGTCCGGCATTCGCCGGCTAATCAAGGCTCTTAATGAAAGGGTTGAAAACGCGGTTGATGACTTCGAGGGAGGCAAAAATGAGGGCGGACAGTTTCGGCACTTTTTCAGCCGGCAATCGCGGCAGATTTTGTCGCGCAGTTTGAGGGATTGAAACTCAAGGCTTATCGGTGTCCGGCGGGTGTGTTGACAATCGGATATGGACACACCGGACCGGATGTGACTGCGGATCTCGAAATCACCGAGCGCAGGGCTAAAGGCGCTGCTTTGTGAGGATCTTGCCAAACACGCGCAGGCGCTGTCCCGGTACGTCAATGTTCCGATCAACGCCAATCAGTTCATTGCTTTGCTTTCTTTGGCATTCAATGTCGGTGTGCATGGCGTGGCCAGTTCAACTCTGTTGCGGTTGATCAATACAGGCCGTTTCGAGGAGGCGGCGGATCAGTTTTTGCGTTGGAACAAGTCTGGCGGCAAGGTGCTCGATGGCTTGACTCGCCGGCGCGAAGCTGAAAGGGAGCTGTTTTTAAAAGATGAGTAAGTACCTTTACGCGATCTGTGCTCTGGCAGGGTTTATCTTGGGGTGGTTCGTTACTTCGTCCGGATATAAGGCGGAAATTGCGGACATGGAAAGAGAAAACGCTCGAGCCGTCGAAAAGCTGGTGGAGTCTCACAATGAGAAACTGGAAAATGAGAGCCGGGTTTTGGCTCGAGCTGTTAGCGAGCGTGATGCTGAGATTGATCGTGCTCGCCGGCTTGAGCTCGATCTTGCTCGTTATGCTCAGCGGTTGCGCGACGCGCAGCGTGCCAGTAGAGTGCCCGCAGCCAATGCCGATTCCGGAAAGTCTGGTGAGCGATCAGACGAGCGCTGTGGAGAGCTGCTTGTCCGACTTTCGGAAAGCGGTTCAGGATGCTGCGCTTTTACTTGGAAAGCTTAACGCGGACCGAAACGCAGTAAGAAAAATTGCAGTAGTGTTTGCCCGGGCGCGTCCCGGGCTTTTTTATTCGATGCCGAGCGCTTTCTTTTTGATGGCCGAAACTTCGCTCATGCAGAACTTCGCCCAGGCATCAAAGACAATGCGCATTTCTCCAATCGCTTGGTCGCGATCGTAGGCGCATGCGTAATTTTCGTGGCTGTGATCCAGACAGCTTTCCCGGATGTCCCAAGAAAATTGAGGATGGTTGAAGCCGCGTGCATCTTTTGCCCAGGTGTTGAAGGTCGCTCGAGCAAGCCCATGAGGCGTCACTCGACGTGGATAGCCGGTAGGGTTGAGCTGATTGAGATCCACCCAGCCAATGCCGTCGATCTTTTTTCTTTTCCATGTGCAGCGTTTTGATGGGCTTTGACAGGCCGTCAAGCGACATGGGTTCAAACCGCCCTTC
>VOFD01000585.1_pt1 | contig 13578 bp, 18 predicted proteins | sample 5384101 | NCBI WGS metagenome assembly VOFD01 (sample SAMN12384723, study PRJNA508395) | human gut metagenome | isolation source: healthy gut C | host: Homo sapiens
CCGGAGGCACTGTATTCATTCCTTATCTGTTTGGGGATGATGAGCTGGCAGCGCTGTTCCATGAAATCGATTGTTACCAGTATCCACGCGACCCATTCCGTCCGCTTCTGCTCCGTACATACTTTTCGGATGACCTATACCTGCGGTCTGCGGCCAAATGAAGGGAGAAATCTTAGGCGAAACGAGGTTGATTTAAACAGCGGAGAGGTTCGGATCATTGAAACAAAACGGCATAAAAGCAGAACCGTTGTAATGTCTGAGGACATGCTTTCCCTTGCAAGGTCTTATGCCAGCATCCGGGACGCCGGGTTTCTGGAAAGCGCATATTTCTTCCCGCACCGGATGGCGGCCCCTATTCCGCCCAGAAGATACAGGGGAAATTTAAATGGTTCTTTGCCCGCACAAAATCGGAATTCCCAAAGACCTTCTTCCTGCCGTCCGGGTATATGACCTCCGCCACCGGTTCGCAACGGCTGTCCTGAACCGCTGGCTGGATGAAAAGAAAGAACTTTCCTCACGGCTTCCTTATCTGCAGACATACATGGGCCATAAGGATTGGGAGGCAACCGCGTACTATATCCATCTGCTTCCGGAAAAACTGGTGAAATCAGCCGGGATTGACTGGGAAGCCATGAACGGCCTGATTCCGAGGGTAGAACTATGGGAAAAGTAAAAGACGAGCAGCTGTTCAGCCTGTTGAGGAATTTTCTCCTGATCTACCTGCCAAACCAGCGGCACGCCAGCAGCAATACCGTGAAAAAAAGCATACCGCACTGCATGGAACCAGCTTTTGAAATATATAGCGGAACAAAAAAGATTTCCATGATGTCTGTTACATTTGAAGAATAAAGCATTTTCATCTGGTTGGCTCCCTCATCTTCTGGAGAAACATCTGGATTGATCAGAGTGTCCAGAGAGATGTTCAAAACCTTGGCCAATGCTCTTAAAATCAAATAGGAAGGGTTCATCTGCCCTTTTTTCAATTTTGGCGATTTGCTTTACAGATACATGGCTCAGATCCGCAAGCTCCTGCTGTGTCAGGTCTTTTTTCTTTCGGGCTTCCCGCATTTTTTGCCCCAAAGCGGTCAAATCATCAATCGGCATAATCATTCACCTCAATAACATTGTATCGTGCCGATTTGTTTTGAGGAATAACCTTATTATGCCCGCTAAAAGGTATGATAATGCCGATTTTGTAATATAAAAAACGAATAGGGCGCAAAGACCCTTGATATTTTTATATCATGAGTCCTTACACCCTACTATGAGTTTTTATCTTGAGATAATTTTTTTAGGATATATTCTGTTTATGTGAATTACCCATCTGCTCTTTTTCTTGTGTTTTCAGATGCGTTTCCCGCTTATCGGTTGCTTCTTTCAAAAGAGCGTAAGTGGCTGCTGCGGCAGGTACGCCAAGCAACATACCGATTGGTCCAGCCAGATTGCCACCTATTGTGATTGCCGCTAAAACCCACATGGCAGGAAGGTTGATTTTTGCGCCCACAACTTTCGGATAGATTGCATTTCCTTCGATCTGTTGCAAAGTAAGCAGGAAAATAATGAATACCAGTGCCTTAAAAGGATTGACTGTCAGAATCAAAAATGCACCCACAAGTGTAGCAATCCAGGCACCGACATAGGGAATCAGTGCTGTTACCCCAACAAGCGCACCGATCATCGGCGCATATGGTATTCTCAGAATTAACATACCGATTGCACACAGGCTGCCTAAAATTATTGCCTCAGTCGTTTGCCCTGCTACAAAAAGCTTGAAGTTTTTTCACAGACAGCTGCCACATGAATGCCCCGCTCGGCAAAACATGCTGGAATCCATACACGGACAATTCGGGTGATCTGACTTTTTAATTTCTCCTTATTGGCCAAAATATAAATTGAGAACACAAGACCAATCGCAAAATCGACTGCCGTCGCAACCACGCTTCCAAATGCGGAAGCAGCAGTGTCCATAATGGTGGTTCCCAATTGATTCAACCATTCATTCAAATTGTCTTTCAGTTCAAGAAAATCAATATCAATTTGGGACAGCTGTTCTCCGAATGGGATTTTAGAATAGTCAGCCGTGCTTTCAAATGCCACCAGTTGATCCAGACCATTCGTCAAGGATGATATGACAATAGATACTGCATCGATCAATTCGGGAATAACAAGAAAAGCAACACCGACAAAGACCCCTATCACCAAAATAAATGAAAGCAGGATCGCAAGCGGGCGGCGCATTTTCGTTTTCCTAGATGTCGGATGTTTGGGGAACAGATGTCTTTCAATAACCCCCAACGGAACATTCAGAAACAACGCCAAAATCAATCCAATTAAAAGTGGGTTCAGCAGGTCTTTCAACCACATCACGGCATCAGCTACATGACTAATATGTCGGATGCCAAGATAAATCAAAATGCAGGCTGTAAACGTTCCGATAATCCACTTTGATAATTTTTTGTGTGTTTCAATATCTTCAAACATTCAAGACCCTCCTTACATTAGTAGTGCAAATAGCCGCAGTATATCCTGGAGCAGATGCACTACGATATTTGTTTTGCAATCCTTTTCTGTCACCTGTTGGCATATCTCCAGCGTTTGCAGAAAATCCTCCTTGACTTCCATAACAGCTTTGGCCTCATAGAGCAGAGCACCACATTCATAGTGCAGATATAAGCTGCGAAAATCCAAATTTGTTGTCCCGACTGTTGCAGTACGGTCATCGGACACAAAGGTTTTGGAGTGGATGAAACCATTGGTATATTCGTAGATTTTAACGCCTGATTTTATCAGCTCTCGGTAATACGAGCGTGTGGTCATGTGTACCCACCATTTATCCCAGCGGTGGGGTGTGATGATGCGTATATCTACACCACTTTTTGCCGCAAGACGCAAAGCGGAAAGCATACTATCATCGACAATCAGATATGGGGTGTTGATATACACGTACTTCTTTGCATTGTTTAAGATATGCAGGTAAACGTGTTCGCCCACATTTTCTTCATCCATTGGACTGTCAGCGTATGGCTGAACAAACCCCTTTGCAGTAACAGGGCACTCTTGTTCTTTCCATGGGTAGAAGATTTCGTAGTCCTCGTCTGTATGGGTACAAATTTCCCACGTCTGTAAAAAAATTAGTGTGAAACTCCATGCGGCTTTGCCTTTCAGCATGATCGCTGCATCTTTCCAGTGTCCGTGTTTCTCAATGGCGTTGATGTATTCATCTGCCAGATTGATACCTCCGGTAAAAGCCACCTTTCCATCAATGACCGCTATTTTTCGGTGATCTCTGTTATTTTGCTTTACGGTCAGAACAGGTCGGAAGGGATTGAATACGGCGCACTGGATACCGTGTTTTTTTAGCTGCTTTGCGTAGTCTTTCGGAAGAGTGAGAAAGCAACCCATATCGTCATAAATCAGTCGCACAGTTACGCCTTGCGTGGTTTTTCGCTTCAAAACTTCCAAGATGCTGTTCCACATAACGCCTTCCTGCACGATGAAATATTCCAGAAATATGTACTTCTCGGCTTTTTCAAGTTCCGCCAAAAGTGTTTCCAGCTTTCGTTCACCCGGTGTAAGGTAATGTGTTTCTGTATCTGCATATATTGGAAACCCCGTGTATTCCTGCAAGTAATGAATTTGAGGGTAATATTCAGGCAGTTGTTTTGTTGCGCTTTCATAGCAAATGCCGGGGAGTGCATAGAGTGGTTTTGCCTTTTTGTTGTGTATGGAGGACACTTTTGCAAAGCGCCATTTCGAGGATTGTGCATTAGACAAAAGATACATCAGTCCACCAAACAACGGGAAGGTTAGGATCAGGATCGCCCATGCAGTTTTGTAGGCGCCTTTGTCTTTCTGGGAAACGATATAAAGCACCGCAATGATACTGACGATTGTCAGTAGGCGACTGAAATTTCGGGAAAGCTGACTTCCCCAAGTACAAGGCATATAAGAAAATATACCTGTAAAAGTAGCAGGAGTATCGTCAACATCCTTCTACGGAATAAGACACGGAGCCAACGCTGGCGCATAATGATTCCCCCCCTTCAAACTCAAATCTACGGATTCTTTTTCCGCTGTTCGCAAAATTCCCAAAACTCTTTTGCAATGCGCTCGTAGGTGCTTTTTCCTACGAGATAGCTCATACAGTGGTCAGCGCCCGGAACAATCAGCAGACGCTTTTCTGATGTACAGGCTTTATAGTTTTCGTATGTCATTTCAACCGGAACAAAGTGGTCATCTGTTCCGTGGACAAAAAAGAACAGGAATTTGGCAGTGCTTCAACGCTTCTGTAGTTGAGGCAGCATCAGCATCCATTTGGATGCGCTTTTTGCACATCCTATCGGCACCTGTTTTATGCAGAGCATAAGGAATATGCAGATTGCTTTCGGAGACATGTTTCCAAATTGCATGGAGCGAAGTAAATGCACTGTCCGCTGCGATTCCAAATACATTATCCGGCAGTTCCAGTTCGGACGCCATTAGCACAGAGGTTGCACCCATGGATACCCCGGCAAGATAGATGGGAATGCTTTTTCCTGTTTTCTCGTTTATCCAATTTGTCCATGCCAGGCAATCGTAGCGTTCCAGCAAACCTAAACTCATATGGTCGCCGCCGCTATTATTTTGTCCCCGCTGCTCTGCGTAGAGTACAGAACAATGATTATTGCGCCAGAAATCTGCGATTAGACCAAAATCATGTGACCAGGAGGAACGCCACCCGTGCATGGCAACTATAGTTCTTTTCGGTTCTTCGCAGGGACACCAATGCCCAATCAATGAAATTCCGTCGTGAGCAGTGATTTCCACCACGTCACAGCCGCTTTTTTCGAGCTGACCAGCTGCCTTTTTACAATTTCAGTGGTTTCTATCATTTCAGGTGAACCGGACACACGCATTTTTCCGTTGCTTCTGTCCTGCGGCGCAACCCGATCCATGGCGAGCTGCATCATCTTTTTGGTTAGAAGATGATGCCAAAGCACACAAATCGCACTACCGGCAGCACCTATTATCAATCCTTTTTTCAATGAATCCTTCATAGCACGTCCTTTCATAACGTGGGTATAACTTACTCTTTGTCATTGGCAGTTTTCTTACTTAATTTTCTGCGATATGCGTAATATAACAGAATCGACATTGAGGCTTTTTCATAACCAAACTTGCCGAAGCACTGGAACGCCGCATTGAGAATGGTCAATCTCTTTTCTTCGGTCAGGGCCAAAAATTTGTTCAATTCATTTCCTTCTTCTTACACAATAACCGTTTCGGTTATTCAGAGTATAGCACCAATAACCGAATCGGTCAAGTGTTAATGCAGCAAGTGTATTGATGCGCTTTTTGCAAGCGTCATCTGCGCTCATGTCTGGATAAAAGAACTGATCCACCGATATATCGAACATTGTCACCAGCTGATAAAAAGTGTTCAAGCTCGGATGCTGACCGTCGTTTTCGTTATATATGACGGTACGGGGATCACGGTCAATGATAAGGGCCAGTTGATCCTGTGTCATCCCGCTGGTTTCTCTTTTGCGCTTTATCTCGCACCCTATATCGTGGAAATCAAATTTGCGCTCATCGCGTTCAAATTTCATAGACATCACCCAATGTAATTTTATATTTCAGGTAGTAGTATTTGAACGAATTACATTTTCGTGCAACTGCTGACTTGAACACACCGGTACTTTCGAGACTAATCTTCGTTGGTCTAACAGTATAAAAAGAAAACTTTTGAATCATACTCCAAAATACTTGACCGTTTCGGTTATTGGTGCTATACTCTAAATAACCGAAACGGTTATTGTGTAAAAAGGAGGAAATGAATTGGACAAATTTTTGGCCCTGACCGAAGAAAAGAGATTGACCATTCTCAATGCGGCGCTCCAGTGCTTCGGCAAGTTTGGTTATGAAAAAGCCTCAATCAATGATATTGCGGTAGCCGCACACATTTCCAAAGCGTCTGTGTTTCAGTATTTCGGCAGTAAAAAGCAGCTCTACATTTACCTGCTGGAATACTGCAAGAAAATCATAGAGGGACTATTTGATAAGGAAGCCCTCGATTCCGAAACAGATTTGTTCGACAGGATTCTGGCATCCAGCCGCATGAAAATGGAGGGGCTCCAAAATCAGCCTTTTATCTTGCAGTTTATTGCCAGTGCCTGGGAGGAAAATTCTCCCGAGGTGACGGATACGCTGGCGATCCTGACGGAGGAGACCGGCAGACTCCGAAACGATCTTGTTCTGCGGGAAGAGGATGCTTTGAAATTCAAAGACCCAGAGGATGCCCAGCCGGTCTTTCAGATGCTGCTTCTGATGGCCGAGGGCTATGCGGCCCGATACCGTGGAGCGGCCGCTTTCGATTTTGATACCGTCATGGATGATTTTCAAAAGAACATCGCGATTTTGCGGAAAAATTTTTATAAGGAGGAGTATTTGAAATGAGTGAACAAGCGATTGTCTTGAATGAACTGACCAAGCACTATGGGAAGCATCGAGGAATCAATAACCTCAGCTTCTCTGTCAACCAGGGAGAGTTTTTCGGCTTCATTGGCCCAAACGGTGCGGGTAAGTCCACCACCATCCGCACTCTGATGGGCCTGATCCGTCCCACCGGAGGCAGCGCATCTATCTTTGGTTTGGACTGTCACTCCAAGGCCAGCGTCATTGCCAAGGATGTGGGCTATCTGCCCAGCGAGAACAGCTATTACGAAAACATGAAAGTCCGCGAACTTTTGCAGTACACCGCCGATCTGTACGGCATGGACTGCAAGGCAAAGATGAAGGAGCTTGCCGACAGACTCAATCTGGATCTGTCCCGCAAGATTGCAGACCTGTCTCTGGGCAACAAGAAAAAGGTGGGTATCGTGTCTGCCATTATGACTTCGCCCAAACTGATCATTATGGACGAACCCACCAGCGGATTAGACCCACTGATCCAGCAGGCTTTCTACGATATTCTGAAGGAGGAAAACAGCCGGGGCGCTACCGTGTTTTTTTCCTCCCATGTGCTGAGTGAGGTGCAGAAACTGTGTGACCGGGTGGCCATTCTGAAAGAGGGACAGCTTATTGGCATACAGTCCATCAAAGGACTGCGTGAGAGCGGCTATAAGAAAGTCTCTCTGAGCGCAAAGGAGGCTATCCCTCGCGATTTCTTTGATTTGTCCGGCATTGCGAACTATGCGGAGACTGCGGATAAGACCTCTGTCTCCTTTATGTATAACGGAAATATCACGGCGATTATTGACAAGCTTCACCTGCTGCATTTGGACGATGTGCTTTTGGAAGAGCCCTCTTTGGAGGAAATCTTCATGCACTACTATGCGTAAGGAGGTGTCGGGCATGGTCATTTTGAAATATGAACTGAAAAGGCACCGCAAATATATTTTGGGTTGGGCCATCGCCTTGGCTCTGTGTGTTTTTGTGATGACGCCTACCTATTACAGCTTTATGGATGTTTCCACCGGAGACCTCTATGAAACGCTGGGTACGAGTGATTTTTACAAAGGCGTTGGTGTGTCCATGGAATATCTGACCTCACCGTTGGGCATTTATGCGTTTCTTACCAGCTTTTTTATGATTGCGTCCGGTATTTTCGGGATGCACTTCGGTATCGCCATTCACACCAAGGAGTGCTCGGAGCGAACCTCCGAATATCTGTTTACAAAACCCCATACCCGAAAAACGATTTACTGGGCAAAGGCGTTCACGGTTTTTTTCGGCGTAGTGGTCGTGAGCATGGTATATCTTCTCGCCTCTTTTTTTTGGCGCTGGCCCTGTTCCGCTCCGGCATTGACTGGGGAGAGTTCTTTCTGATCGCTCTTTCCCTTATGCTGGTCACGCTGTTCCTTGCAGCTATGGGGCTTTTGGTTGGAATTCTATTTTCACGCAATCGAAGCCCACTTTTGACTGCCGGGTTAATTGTCTTTGTCGAGTACTGCGTCACCAGCTTCTCCAACATTGTCAGCAACCGTGCCATTAGTTTTCTGTCCCCGTACTCGTTCTTTAGTGCGGCTGAGATTTCCAAATCTGGCTTTTATGAGTTGGATTACTTGGGATGGTGTGTACTGCTGTTTGCCCTGTTTTTGGTGCTGTCTTATCGTGTCTTTTTGAAAAAAGACATCCAGTTCCGCTCATGAGGGGGTGCAAAGATGAAAACATTGGTGAAAAACGAATTCCGCCAAACCAGAAAGACCCTGCTGATCTGGCTGGGGATCATGTTACTGCTGTGCGGATTCTGCTATTTTGAACTTTTTATCCTTGAAGGACAGTCTGGATGAGATGGCCCGGACAGTCGGCCAATTCCCTCGCTTGATCATGATCATGTTCGGTGTGAAAGGGGATCTCACGACTGCCCTTGGTTGGTACGCGTGTATCTATTTTTGGGAGGGGCTGTTGGCCTTTGCCTATGCAATCTCTCTGGGCCTGTCCTGTGTGGCGAGGGAAAAGAAATTTGGAACATCCGAATACCTGTTCACAAAGCCTGTGGAGCGAAAAACCATAGTTTTGGCAAAGGTGATTGTTTCATCGGTGAACCTGCTGGTGTTCGCCCTGTTCAGCGGCGTGTGCAATTATTTCACGATCGTTCTTCCTTTGGGCGGTCTGGATCAGCCGGGAGCGGTGCTTTCCACAACGATGGGAATGTCCTTTACCCAGCTTCTCTTTTTTTGCCTTGGGCCTACTGTTTGCCAGCCTCTTCAAATCTTATAAGGCTGCGGTTCGTGTTGGTACGGTTTTCGTATTGGCCGCCTATGCTGTCGCCATCACCGCCGAGTACGCTGGGAACCGTTTCTTAGACTATCTGACCCCTCTGCGGTACTATGATGTGTATGAAGTAGCACTAAATGGCGTCTATCTTTCCTACATCGTCTTAACAGTACTCATTGTGGGCGCGTGTGTAATGGTTTCTACAAGGCGGTGGAAACTGCGTGAGTTGTAAATGTAATTGTCCATAGATATTCTATTATCTGATGAAAAACAAAGAATGAAAAAAAAACCGAATGGCTATTATGCCCCAACTGCAACAAAAAAACGAGAATTAAAATCTGTGATAATACAGTACTTGAAAATTTTCCGCTATACTGTCCGAAGTGCAAACGGGAAATAATAATCAGCGTAAAACAATTCAATACCACAGTTATCACAGAGCCAGACGCATAGACGCAGAGCCGATAACCCGTTGGCCTTGTGCTGCGGATTATCGGCTCTTTTTGCTTTTAAGATAGAAAAGGAGACAAAACCATGAGTAATTCTATTAAAGACAGCGCACAGGCTTTCGCCGTCAATCAAGTGCTGAAATATGTTGACAGCAATCCGCAGGAAGCATTCCCCAAGTTGTTAGATTGGGCGGATAAGTTCGATAAGGATAACCTCTATCTCACACAGCGCCAGCAAATCCGTAAGGTGATGGAGCAGCCTGACAGCAACTGGATGCGCCTGATCAACAGCCTTTGGACGGACATTGATTCTGAAGTCCGCAAAGTGTTCTTCCGCAATTTTATTGTCAATGCATCTCTCTTAGGCAGCCGCAAGCAGGTGGCTAATCGTGAAAAGTACGGCTGCAATATCCCCTGGGCAATCCTGATGGACCCCACTTCCGCCTGCAACCTTCATTGCACCGGCTGTTGGGCGGCGGAATACGGTAATAAGCTGAATCTGAGCTATGAGGAACTGGATGACATCATCAATCAGGCCAATGAACTGGGAACCTATATGTTCCTCTACACCGGCGGTGAACCTATGGTACGCAAGAACGATCTGCTCCGCCTGTGTGAAGCGCATCCTGACTGCGTATTCTCTGCCTTTACCAACGGTACCCTTATCGATGAGAAGTTTGCCGATGAGATGCTGCGGGTGAAGAACTTCTACCCGGCCATCAGCATTGAAGGCTTCGAGGAAGCTACTGATTTCCGCCGTGGCAAGGGTACTTATCAGGCTACTATGCGGGCGATGAAGATTCTGAAAGAAAAGAAGCTGCCTTTCGGCGTATCTGGGTGCTATACCAGCAAGAACATCGACTCCATCAGCTCGGATGAGTTCTTCGATCATCTGGTGGAGTGCGGTGCGAAGTTCGCATGGTTCTTCCACTATATGCCTGTGGGCAACGATTCCGCTGTGGAGCTGCTCCCGTCTCCTGACCAGCGTGAAAAGATGTATAACCGCATCTGCGAATACCGTAGCACAAAGCCTATTTTCACAATTGACTTTCAGAATGATGCGAAATTTGTAAACGGCTGTATTGCTGGTGGCCGCAACTATCTGCATATCAATGCCAATGGTGACATTGAGCCTTGCGCTTTTATCCATTACTCTGACTCCAACATCCGTGAAAAGACCCTGCTGGAAGCATATCAGTCTCCGCTGTTTATGGCCTATCACGACGGTCAGCCCTTTAATGATAATATGTTCCAGCCGTGTCCTATGCTGGAAAATCCTGAATGTCTGCGTAGCATGGTAAAAAGAAATCCGGTGCCCATTCTACCGAGTATCAGTCCCCGGAAAGTGTTGACCATCTGTGTGATAAGACTACACTTTATGCAGAAACCTGGAAGCCGAAGGCCGATGAGCTGTGGGCTGCTTGTCAGGGCTGTAGTGGGTGTAAGAAGTGATGGACGGCTATCAAATTTTCACAGATGCCACCTCAGATCTCGCACCGGAGTTAACCGCAGGTCTGCCATCTGTTGAAATGATTCCTATGAATGTTGAGATCGGCGGAACAGAATACTCATATGGTTCCCCGGAAGGAATCACAGCCAAGGAGTTCTACCGCTTGCAAAGAGCTGGGAATTTTGCAACGACCTCACAAATCAACCCAACGATTTATTTTAAGCATTTTGAACCCTGTCTGCGACAGGGAACCGATATTCTGTATCTCTGTTTTTCCTCTGGTCTGTCAGGTACATATCAGTCTGCGTTTTTAGCGGTTGAAGAACTACAGCAGGAATATCCGGAAAGAAGAATCATCTGCATTGATACGCTTGCTGCCGCAGTGGGTGAAGGGTTTTTAGTCAGAGAAGCTGCGAAAAAGCAGAGGGAAGGACTGTCTATTGATGAATTGGCTTCTTGGGTCATGGAACACCGATTAGAGGTATGTCATTGGTTTACGGTTGATACCTTTACCCATTTGAAACATGGCGGGCGGGTTTCAGGTGCCGCAGCCGCAATGGGAACGGCTTTGCAGATCAAACCGTTGCTTCATGTGGACAGCGAAGGAAAGCTGCAAGCAGTGGAAAAACCTCGTGGAAAAAAAAGGCTGTTACCACTCAGATTGCCCGAATGGAACAGGGCTGGAAACCTGAACTTGGTAAATCGATTCTGATAGGTCATGCCGATGACCCTGAAGCAGCAGATATGCTGAAAGAAAGGTTGTTGGAACAATTCCCGGATTCTGAGATTTGTATTGCTTATATTGGCCCTATCATCGGAGCACACACCGGTCCCGGCGCACTGGCATTGATTTACTGGGGAAATAATCGATGACGGAGGATTTGTAGATACGCAAAAAGCATTCTCCATCATAGAAAAATATAGTTTTGTTTAGAGCTGCCGGGTAACTTATGCTCGGCAGCTTTGAACTGTCTGCTAGAAGTAGTAGGAGGTGAACATATGGTTCCGCATGTATTGGGCGTAGGATACGCCTATAATGAATATGAGGTTACTGCTGGCCGATGGAAAGAATTTGAAATTGAATTTGACTATGCTGATAATATTAAACAAGCGGCCGCAATGCTGTCTTTTAAAGAATATATATGCGTAGCTATTTGCTCTGATGTGATTCCACAAGACGATTTGGATATCTTGAGACAAAAACGTGCGGTACCAATTATTGTTGTGCCACCTTCATATTCGGAGGAACAGCGGTATGCATGTGTCCATTTTGGTGCTGCTCAATATTTACATACCTATAATCATCCTATGGTAGAAATGTTTTCAGAGAAAAATAGTATGAGAAATTGTTTGAAAATACCAAAAGATAAAAAGAAGACCGCTAACAATCATCACTGTGAAAGACTTGTCTTTCTGCTTAGAGTACAGGTCTGTAGAGATAGCTGGGGTATGCATTGATTTGACCGAAAAAGAGTTTGATATTCTTGCGCTGCTAATTATGAATCAACGGCAAGTCTATACTTATGAAATGATAATGGATTCTGTCTGGCATGATGATTTTTCGTTTTATTCACGCAATGCGATTTCAAGCCATATAAGTAATTTACGGAAAAAGTTAAAAAGTTCGGAAACTGCATCAGAACATATTAAAAGCATTCGAGGAATAGGCTACAAATTCGAAGTATAGGTATTTCTTGTGCAAATCTTGTATAAATCTAAAGTAAATCTTGCTTTCTGTTCTATACCATAGCTCTCAATAATGGCGAGCAGCTGTTAATTGAGTAATGGTTCAATGAAAACGCGGCTTGCTGAATAGCTGCCGCTTTATACTGCGTAGACAGAAAGGTTATTTACAGCGGCATATAGGAGGATGCCGCTTTGTTTGTTTTAACCTTTACAGTTCTCATAATCTTCACTTGCTAAAAAAGTGTAGCTTCCCCTCCGGGGCAGTTCGGCAACCTGTCGGTATTATCGTTCTGCGCAAACCGGAATAATAAGATCTTTTTTGTTGCGCCAGTTTCCTGGAATGGGAGACTGGCGCTTTTTTGCTTGTCGTTTTTTGCCGAATGTCCCCAAACGGCCTCGATGCCGTTCCCCGCCTCCATTCGATTCACCCGCTAATCACCCGTGAATCGAAATGGAGGTACATAATGCAGGAAAGTCAATCTTCGGGAGCTGTATCCCGATGTGTATAAAACCGATGCCTTTTTGGAAGTAACCGATGAAGTACAAGCGGTGTTTCAGTCTGACGAGCGAGCTGAAGCAGCCTATGAGCGAAAAATGTATCGCTATAAGGCGCAGTACTCCCTGGACTGTGAGAATGGAATTGAAAATGCGGTCCTGCGAAAGCTGGAGACGCCGGAGATGCTTCTGGAGGAAAAGCAGCTGCGCGAGCAGATTTACTCCGCCGTGATGGCTTTGCCGGAGAAACAGGCAAAAAAGAATTTATGCTCGGTACTATCTGGGGATGAGCGTAAATGAGATTGCCGGAGCCGAAGTGTAGATCCGAGCCGTGTCCGTGACAGCATCCGGCGTGGGCTGAAACAGTTGGCAAAAATTTTTTTGATAAAGTTTCATTTGAAGCGCCTGTTTTTTTGCCCCTTTTGTCAGTGTTAATAGAAGGACAAGTTTTCCCCTTCGATGGTACTTTGACAATTGAATAGACGGCATTTCTGGTACATAGCCCATGTACGAGCGAATCAGGCGCGCCGCCAAGAAGGACAAGCCAAGGAGGTGATGAACCGGCTGTCCTGAGCGATCAACGCAAGCCTGAAACCCGGAGGTGGCACTTCGGGCGCGAGGACTCCATGGGGGCTTAAAGATACTTGTTCACACGGCCGCCCACGGACTTGGGGGGAACTCTGCGGCGCACGAGTAAAACGACGCTGTGGAGTTATGACATCCGCGCCAGCGGAGACCGGGAATGTCCCCATCGCCAGGGATGCGTGGCAAATGTGGACCGTAAGCAACAACAGGTCATCA